>Ga0123355_10004331_pt1 | contig 20651 bp, 13 predicted proteins | sample TergutEmb28metaG_3_FD_89872 | JGI IMG/M metagenome (GOLD analysis project Ga0123355, IMG submission 89872) | Embiratermes neotenicus P1 segment gut microbial communities from Petit-Saut dam, French Guiana - Emb289 P1 | ecosystem: Host-associated > Arthropoda: Insects > Digestive system > Gut ...
AGTGCAGAAATTATCACAGCCCTGAGTAATGGGTAGCCACGCATGCCAAGCATGCTCTCTTGAAGCGGGCAGGTCAGCCGCAAAGCTGTCTGATTCTTCTTTTAACTCTACTGTCGCATCAGGTCGCCAGGGTACATAGCTATCTGCCTGCAAAGCAGCGTCACGCTTCTCCACGGCCTTTTGGTATAAGGCAGGCAAGCTTGCAAGATTGTGCGTACCAAATACAATGTCAACATGGGGCAAACTATCTAACAGCTTATCACCATCACGCTGACCGATACAGCCACCAACAGCAATAAGTGGCGGAGTAGACGACCCATCAGTCTTAAGGTTCTTTAGGCTGGCAACCTGTCCTTGCAAGCGCTCGTCAGCATTTTCACGAACGCAGCAGGTCAGAAAGACAATCAAAGAGGCATTCTCAACATCATCTGCCAGAATTAAGCCCTCCGCCTCAAGTAAACCTGCAACAATTTCGCTGTCGTGCTTGTTCATTTGGCAGCCAAAGGTTTTTACAAAATAACTAGGAATTGTCACCTAATATTCCTTTTCAAAATTGAGTTTAATAGTAATAGTGTTCTTTTTTATGCTGACCTTTGGGTCATCATTACAGCTTATGTAATATTTTTCTGCTAGAGCATCAAAAGCGCGCTCCACTTCGCCAGCAAAGCTGTTTAAGTCTTGCTTTTCTATCTTGAGTCCACGCATATCTTGAGTTAGGTCTACATCATGAGTCTCTTTTGGCAAGTTCTTTGTCAGTGAAGTATAAACATCGCTCAAGGCTGCAATCTCACCACTGTCAATACGATAGGCACTACGAGTGCTTAGCTCTAAGCCTAGATTTCGTGCACAGTCAACAAGTAACGCAGGGTCATCTACTTCAGCAGGTCTCAAGCAATGAGGAATCTCTGCCTGGGTATCGCTATCATTCCTGTGAACGTTAATGCGTTCTTCTCCATGAGCTTTCAAAGTTGCAAGGATTTCATTGGGGCTGCCCACATACACCTTAAGCTTAGGGTGCATTAGAGCAAATTCTGAGATATGACGTAGTAAATTCTTTGGCCCAGAAACACAGTGCAGGCCACCCTCATCATCACGTTCAATTTTTGGCCAAGTGCTTTGGTCAGCACGTTCTTTCAGTTCATCCGTATCAACTTCTAGTGAGAAGGCAGCGCCTAGACCTGTTCCGCTTGCGCACAGTGCCAATTTGCTGGTGTTTTGAGTAATCGAATAAAGAGCCATCCCTCGACCATGAACGCCCCATTCGTCTTCCAGGATACTTGTGAGTTTACTGGTCACACGAGCCTCAAAGATACGGTTCGCCAACCTGTCCGGCACACCTTCGCCATCGTCAATAATGTTGAGCAGTCGAAGCTTATCGACCTTTGTGCTGGATACAAAGATGTGTCGCGCACCCGCATCACGCGAGTTACGCAGCATCTCAATAATGATATCTTCGACATGGCGAATGTCATGACGTGCCTGGCGACGCTCTGCTTCTGCCGTATTGAGACGGACAAAGCCTGCGCCTAGGTCCTCTTCAACCTGTAGGACATCGCTGCCCGTGACCCCTGCCACAAAGTCGAGCAATGGGTCACGCTCCCCCGCTGAGGCAGGAGTTGTGTCCCTACTTAAAGCTGCAGCACGAAGAGCTGAGTCGCTCTCTCTTTCACTATGTGGACTATTTTGCGTAGTCAACGGCGCGGCTTTCGCGCAAGACCAGAACCTTGATTTGTCCTGGATATTCTAATTCTGCTTCGATTTCCTTCGCGATGTCACGCGCAAGCACTACAGCATCAGCATCGCTGACTGCCTCTGGTTCAACCATGACGCGAATCTCACGACCTGCCTGCATTGCAAAGGTTTTTTCTACGCCCTTATGAGCATTAGCAACAGCTTCTAGCTTTTCTAGGCGCTTGATATAGGTCTCTAAAGTCTCGCGGCGTGCTCCTGGGCGTGCTGCAGAGATAGCGTCTGCTGCCATAACAAGAACAGCTTCTACCGTAGTTGGCTCGACCTCGCCATGATGCGCCTCGATAGCATGCAGCACTGGTTGTGGCTCGCCAAAGCGGCGTGCTAAGTCAGCACCAATACTTGCGTGAGGACCTTCGATTTCATGGTCGATGGCTTTACCTAGGTCATGCAGCAAGCCTGCACGCTTCGCCAGGGCGACATCTGCACCCAATTCTTCTGCCATAAGACCTGCAAGCCAAGATACTTCTAATGAGTGGCGCAAAACATTTTGTCCATAGCTGGTACGATAACGCAGACGACCCAATGTTCTAATAATTTCAGGGTGGAGATTGTGTACTCCTGCGTCAAAGGACGCTTGCTCACCTGCACGCTGGATTTCTTCGTTGATGAGCTTAGTAGCCTTCTTAAACATCTCTTCGATGCGTGCCGGATGAATGCGTCCGTCAGTAATCAGGGTATCTAAGGTGATACGACCAATCTCACGGCGCACAGGGTCAAAGCCTGAAAGCACTATCGTTTCTGGAGTATCATCAATAATTAGATTGATGCCCGTGATTTGCTCAAAGGCGCGAATATTTCGGCCTTCACGACCAATGAGGCGACCCTTCATATCATCAGAAGGAATCTTTACTACAGATACTGTATTCTCGGAGGTGTGATCAGCAGCAATGCGCTGAATCGCCAAGCTAACAATGTTGCGAGCTCGCTTATCAGCTTCTTCTTTTGCGTAAGTTTCTGCATCACGAATGATGGTAGCAGCCTCACGCTTAACATCATCAGCGATACTTGCTAGCAATTCATTTTTTGCCTCGTCAGTGGTCATATTGGCAATGCGCTCAAGCTTTATCAGAGCTTCATCCATGGCACTACTTAGCTCCACTTCACGTGCCTTAACCTGACCTTGAGCACTAGAGATTTGATGCTCGCGTTTATCTAAAGTCTCTGCACGGCGATCAATTGTTTCTTCGCGCTGAGCAAGGCGATTCTCCAGAGCAGAAATTTCCTTACGGCGCTGCTTTGCTTCTACCGCCTCATCCTGCTTCATTTTAAGTATTTTATCTTTGGCCTCTAACAAAGCTTCACGCTTGACGTTTTCAGCCTCTGTTTTTGCTGTTTTTGCCAGCAATTCTGCGTCTGCTGCTGCCCGATTTGTTTTAGCGCTAACTACTAGCCGATTCGTGAGAAAACCCGCTGCAAATCCTACTATTATGCAGATAGCGGGTAAAAGTGCCGCTTCCATATGTATACTCTTTTCGTCGTGTGCCCCTGTAACGGGCGATTAATGTTTGTCTATTAAGCATGAGCAAAGCTTGAGCTTACAAAGTAAACCCACAGCCTGCAGATGTAATTGCTTAGATTAAATACTAACATAAGCTGCAGAAATTGCTTCACTTTTGTCTTGCGTGTCACTATTAAGACATGCAGGCATGTTTACATCACAGATTATCCCTTAACAAGTTCTTAATAAGTCCATGATATGTTTAAGATGGAGGTGAAGCTGATGGCGTTAATACTAATTGCAGAAGATGAGGCAGCCATCAATGCGCTCATTAAGAAAAACCTTGAACTGGTAGGTCACACTTGCATCTGCGTTTTTGATGGTGAATCTGTCCTTTATGAAATAGAGCAAAATACCTTTGACCTAATTCTGCTTGACATCATGATGCCAAAGCTTGATGGCTTTCAAGTGCTTGAAAGGTTACCAGAAAACATCCCGACAATATTTATCACTGCTCGTGGTGCAGTCAAGGACAAAGTCAAAGGTTTAAAATTGGGAGCAGACGATTACATTGTAAAGCCTTTCGATATGATTGAATTACAGGCGCGAATCGAATCTGTTCTAAGGCGTAGCGGCAAATCAGAGAATTTCTTTGTATTACATGACGTTAGAGTCGACCGTGAAAGCAGGCAAGTATTTCGCGAAGAGGTGCTCGTAGATTTCACTCCGCAAGAATTCTTACTCATTGATGCACTTATTGCTAATCGCAATATTGCCCTCTCTAGATACAAATTGCTACAAATCGCATGGGGATATGACTTTGAGGGTGATACACGAACTGTGGATGTACACATCCACAAAATTCGCAAAAAACTCGGCTGGGAACAAGTACTTAAGACAGTGTATAAGCTAGGTTACAGATTGGAAGACAGATCAAAGCATGCAGTAAAGTCGAGATAAATGAAACTGAAAACCTTCATAGCTACCTATATACTTTTCCTCTGCATCTTGTTTATTAGCATAGGAATCGTCTCTGTTCATTTGACCAACAATCAGGCAAGCATGCTAAAGGAGCAAAGCAAAGTTCAGTATCAAAACATTGCTTTTTCCTTATCAAGAGACATTGCGAGACTACAGGGCAGAAATTTAACGCAACCAGAACTTTCTGCAATTGCAAATGATCTCATGAATGACTATGCAAGATATTATAGCGATCAAGATATTCATATTGAATTGATCAATCTGTGGAAACAGGATATCAACCTCCCGGAGACAAGGCTCTCTTTTACTAATCATGGTCATGAGCATTTCATCTATATCAGTGGCACACTACCAGGACATTTTGAGCATTACTATTTAACCTATCAAGTAAACGTCAGCGAAAGCATTGCAAACATGCAAGCTGTCCAAAATACTCTTTTGATTTCTGCTGCTGCATCCTCAATAATCGCAGCACTTGCACTGTACTTTATCTTGACAACTCTTTTTCGACCCCTGCAAAACGTAGCCGAGGTCTCCAAGAAAATCGCAAGTGGACAATTTGGAGAACGAATTCCCATTAAGGGAAAGGGAGAACTTACCCAAGTCGCAATTGACTTCAATAAGATGGCAGACACGGTTGAAGAGCAGATGACTTCTCTTCAAGAGGAGGCAATAAGCAGACAAAGATTCGCGGACAATTTCGCCCATGAGATTCGGACTCCTCTAACATCTATCTATGGTTATGGGCAGTACCTACAGAGAGCGAAGCTAGATGAAAAAGAAATAGCAGAAGCATCGGGACACATCATAAGTGAAGCTCAGCACATGGAAAAAGTGTCGAGTTCTCTGCTGGAGCTCGCAACCCTACGAAACTATACTCCCATCAAGGATTTCATTGTGGTTTCTGACCTCTTTGAAGATGTCAGCCAAGCAATGAAAGGCTCTCTAGATAAATGTCAAATCCGATTAATCTGCCACAGTGAAGTTGAGGCCTTGGAAGGCCAAAGGGATTTACTCAAGAGTATGCTAGTCAATCTCTGCAACAATGCGCTTAAGGCTTGCTCACCTGAAAAAGGCATCATTCATCTCAATGCTAAACAATTGCCCAAAGCCACACTGATCTCTGTCACCGATAATGGTCGCGGTATTCCTAAGTCCGATCTAGCAAAAGTTACTGAACCTTTTTACCAGGTAGACGGATCGCGTGAACGCAAAGGGGGCAATCTGGGCTTAGGCTTAGCCCTGTGTAGTCAAATTGCTAAAGTGCATGGTGCTGAGCTAAGCGTGCAATCTAAGATAAATACAGGAACCACGATACATGTATTATTTACCGATTCATAATAGCTTGGAAATAAGTCTCTAACGATCTCGACTTATAAAGTAAGTATTATGAAATTCAGATAAGTCGAATAAGGAGATACAAGATAATGAAAAAAGCGACGACGAGACAAAATAGGGACGCATTCAAGATGCTACTAATAGCTTTTCTGATTTTAGGAGCATTTATTGCAAGTGGTGCAGGCATCAATTATTTAGCCTTAGCATCAGCAACAGCAAGTGAAACAATAGAGGTCCCTTCTACCATAGAGGATATGATTAGCTCACAAGCTCTGCCATCAGAAAAATTCCATATCCCCGAAGACCCCAGACAGATTGTAGTAGAAATTGGAACTTTCAGAGGATTTCAAACAAGTACTGTAACTATAATTGACGGCAATTCGAAACTTTGCGATCCAAGACCCACAGATATTGTATCCATGGAAAGAGCTGTCCAGATAGGCATGCAATATGTTTGGGATATATTTAACGAAGATGCAGACGGCACTTACATTGAAATGACTTTTGTTGACCTATTCTCCAATTCAAAAACGTACTGGATGGGCACAATTGCTGTACATGCAGAAGATCTTGGCAGAGATATTTACTACAATTCTGCATCTGCTGAACCCTGGCTCACTACAGGCCTCTACAGCTTTATCGTTGATGCAGAAACAGGCTTGAGAGTAGAGATATTTCCCTGGCGAGACCTTCAGCAAGGTGAGAGCTACAATCAATGGCTCGTTCGTTACGAAGAAGAGGGCTTCGTACAATTCGAAACAGGTGAAATCGTTCCTGTAAGCGAACAGGACTGGATGCGAGAATGGCTAGAAAAAAACTTAGATGAGCAAATGGCTTATTTGGGACTGAACAAAGAGGATATCGAGCCCTACTTAGAGGCAGCAAGAGAATTTGCTCGCACACACTTTAACAATTCAGAATTGGTCTATGAAACAGAAAAATTTGAGCTAAGTTACGGCTATATGATTCGCATGCCTGACTCCATGCTAGTACGCAAGATGAACAATGATCGCGGGGTGAGTTTTGCAGGGATTCGCTTCACGATTTCTGATAACACAGGCAGAGAGGCCAACATATGGGTCGAAGCAGAAACATTTGATTTGTGCGCTCTGGGTATCAGAACGCAACACAATGATGTTAATGAAAATTTCCCCAATGATCGCATAGGCTTTGGAGTTGGCTAAGTGCAAGAGGAGCCTTGGCAGTCATGAATGATAAAATGATGCAATGACACAAAGTGCAAACAATAATTCAGCGACACTACCCTCTTTTATTCTGGGGACAGCAGGTCACATTGACCACGGAAAATCTACCCTGGTACGCACCCTCACAGGCACTGACCCAGACCGTCTTGCTGAAGAAAAGCGTCGCGGCATAACTATTGAACTGGGCTTTGCGCAGCTGCAGTTGCCCAGCGGAAGTATCTGCGGAGTAGTTGACGTACCAGGACACGAACGCTTCGTCCGACACATGGTTGAAGGAGCCACCGGTGTTGATGTAGCACTCCTTGTGGTAGCAGCAGATGATGGAGTAATGGTCCAAACCCGTGAACACCTTGCCATACTGGAATTGCTCGGCGTTCGCAGCCTTATCGTAGCGGTTACAAAAATCGACAGTGTTGAACCAGATCTTGTAGAGTTGGCAGTACTTGATGTTTCCGAATTGCTAAAAAATGAGACTAACTTTAATGACGTAGACATTGTTTCCGTATCTGCTCATACAGGTGAGGGTATCGAAGCACTGCTTGCTGCCATTGAATCTGCTGCTGTCAAGATAGAGAGCAATTCGAGTTCAGATTTCGTACGCCTACCAATCGACCGCGTATTTTCGATTGAGGGTGCTGGCACAATAGCGACAGGTACACTCTGGGATGGAGTCATCCAGCTAGAAGACCAACTACTCAGCTCTTCAGGAAAGCTTGTGCGTGTACGTGATATTCAGGTACACGGAACAAAGCGCAGCAAAGCTCGAAGTGGACAGCGTGTTGCCTTGAATCTGGCTGGCATAAAACGTGAAGATATTAATCGTGGAGACTTGCTTTACACGCCTGGGAAACTAGATGGGAGTGCTCGCTTTCTTGCCCAATTGCGCTATTTAGGCGCACCTGGTGATAGCTCCTCGCTTAATGCAGGTAGCGGAGGAAGCGCTCAGGCAAAACCTTTAAAAGATGGTACTGGTGTAGTCCTGCATCATGGCACAAATGAGGCAGCAGCACGAATAAAATTCCTTTTCTCTGAAGAGCGTGTTACTGAACTTGCTGCGGGTGACAGTGCCTATGTGCAGGTGAGACTGGAAAAAAGTCTGCCCCTACGTTATGGCGATCGCTTTATTATTCGCAGTCTCTCTCCTGCATTCACAATCGGTGGAGGTAAAGTTTTATTAAGTGATGTCGGACAACGAACAAAGCTGGAAGCTGCTTGGTTTGAACTGTTGGACTTGCTGGATAAGGACAAATCTGATGAGACTGCTAAGTGCTATTTAGAGCTTTTTAATGCTCCCTTAAGTAGTGAGGAAATTGCAACTAAGTTAGGCCTGCGTACTGCAGATGTTGCTCGGGTGCTAAATCAATCAGATTTTGCACGGCTTAAAACCGCCAAAGAGACAGTCTATCTATCTGAGAAGACTTTAGCTGATGTTCGTGGCAGTATTGAAGAAATCCTACTTACCTATCACAAAGACCATCCGCAGTCTCTTGACATAGGTCAAGGTGCTCTGCGTGGACTTGTCTTCCCCTATAAAGGTCCCAGGGCAACATCATGGACAGAGGCTCGCTTTGAAGCACTGCTTACTACTATGGCAGATGAGAACGTCATTAACTTCGACAAGGGAAAAGCTAGTCATCCAAAGTCAGCATCAAACGTTCAAGCCCTACACAAAAAGTATGCCGAACAGCTGCTTGCAGATATTCATGCGCAAGGGCTAACCGTAAGTAGCATTACTGAACATGCAGAGCGCTTAAATCAATCAAGAGATTTTGTTGCTCAAATTTTAGGCCAATTGCAGCGTGAAGAAAAACTAATTCGACTGGCTGTTGAATATCACTTCAGTCCAGAGCACATTACATCGGCACAAGAAGCACTAGTCACAGAATTGAAGTCACGCAAAGAAGGCATGACTGCAGCAGAAATACGCGACCTCTGGCAAATAAGCAGAAAGTACGCAATCCCCCTGCTAGAATACTGTGATGCACAGGGAATCACTCAACGTGAGGGTGACTTACGTTACCTAAAAGACTGACGCGCCTAGGTGGCCTGGAAGCCTTGGAAGATTAGATTGTCGGTTATTAGTGCTCCTGTTCTTGCAAAAGGCAGTGGTATGGGAGCTAAGCGCGTTCCCAACTCTAATATGTCACCACTAATGTCATAGACCGTAGCCTTTGCCTGAATCAGAGCATCTTCAGCGTCAACTCCGCTTACAAAACCAATGATGGTTGGTCCTGCGCCTGATAGGGCTACAGCCTCTGCACCTGCATTCATAAGTATTTCTTTTACCGGGTAGTAATCTTCAATAACGGGCAGTCGATAAGGATGATGTAGCCTATCCTTCATAGCCAGTTGCAAGAGATCGGCTCGTCCTGATACTAGGGCTGCTGCCAAAAGTCCTGCATGCGATAAATTAAAGGCAGCAGTGTCATGACTGACCTTCTCTGGCAATAATCCTCGTGCATAACTAGTTGCCATAGACCCTGTCGAAGGCACAATGATTGCAGCAATGGGACAGATCAAGTCAAAGCGTTCACTATGGACCATTTCTGTACCATCAGAGGTCAACTTGTGTGAGTCTTGCTTACCCAGTTCCTTCCAACTTGAATCTTTCCAGCCTGAATCTTTCCAGCAGATGGTAAAGCCGCCCATGAGTGCTGGTGCAATATTGTCGGGATGACCCTCAATCTCTGAGAGAATACAAAGCAGTTCGCTGTCAGGCAGGGTAAAGAGAGGATCCAATTCTTCCAGTAGGCGCCTAGCCAGAACTCCCCCGCCTACTAGCGCAGAGGATGAAGAGCCTAAACCGCTTCCTAGAGGAACCTTGTTATCGCAAAGAATCTTCGCTGCAAGATTTGGCTTGCCTGCATGGGAAAATACGGCCTGCATAGCAACCGCTACTAAGTTATCTCTTTCTTGAGAAAGCGTTCCTAGGCCTTCGCCTATAACATCAATAACCCATTCGTCAGCAAAGCTTGCATGAAAGTCGTTGCGAAGCTCAAGTGCCAAGCCAAAACTGTCATATCCTGGCCCCAAATTGGCAGTTGTTGCAGGAACACCTACAGAAAACTTATAGTCAGCCATCTTAAGTCTCCTCTCAAAATCAAGCCCGAAATACCACGACCTTCTAGTCGGAATGTGGCATGACGATTAGAGCAGCATAAAGCCAGTACCTAGCCCAAGCTGTCAGCAATTAGTCTAAATCTTCTACACGCAGTACCGATGCAATTTCTATGACTGAGCTTAGTCCCTCAATGTCGCGCAATACTGACTGCATATCTGCTTCTAAGGTTTGGTGAGTCACAAAAATGAACTCTACTTGACCCTCTGCATAAGCACCGCGCTGCTTCAAAGATTTGATTGACACATCGTACTGGTCAAACACTTCACCCAGCTCATGGATAACGCCCGATCTGTCTTCTATGATAAGGCGCACACAATAACGTGTCTCCAAAGTCTTAAGTGGGCGAATCGGCAGTTCATCTGTGCAAGTACAACCAATTACTTCATTGCCTGACTGATGGGCACGTGCAGCCTCAACCAAGTCACCAACAACGGCGCTAGCGGCAGCTCCTGCCCCTGCCCCTTCACCAAAGAACATTAGGTCACCTACGAAGTCACCCGTTAGATATACTGCGTTATAGACACCATTTACTGAAGCAAGTTGATGACTAGCAGGAATCATTGTCGGATGAACGCGTACATCGATGCCGTTCTCAAGTTTATTTGCGATGGCTAACAGCTTTACGGCATAGCCAATCTCTTCTGCATATTCGATGTCAGTTGCAGAAAGTTTACGAATACCCTCTGTTGAAACATCATCCAGGGTCACGCGAGAATTGAAGGCAAGTGAAGCCAAGATTGCAATTTTTGCTGCCGCATCAAAACCGTCTACATCTGCTGTTGGATCAGCTTCTGCATAGCCCAATTCCTGTGCCTCTTTCACCGCGTCATCAAAGCTGAGACCAGCATCTGTCATGCGAGATAGCATGTAGTTAGTCGTACCGTTTACAATGCCCATAACACGAGTGATTTGGTTGCCTGTAAGTGCGTGAGTGAGTGGTTCCAGTACAGGGATTCCTCCCCCTACTGATGCTTCAAAGCGCAGGTCGACACCCTTAGCATCGGCAAGGTTAAAGACTTCTTCCCCATGCGTAGCAAGCAGTGCTTTATTTGCGGTAACAACAGGCTTGCCTGCTTCGATTGCTGCCAAAACAAGGTCACGTGCGATGCCTGTGCCACCAATAAGTTCGACAACAACATCAACATTGGGGTCATTGACCACATCAAAAGCATTGGTAGTTGCCTGATCAGCGCTTAAGCCCAGCTGCTCAAAGCGGTCAGTGCTAATATCTGCTGCACGCACAACTTCTAGGTCAACACCAGCATGGCTCTTCATTTTTTCACGATGCTTATTGATGATGTCGATTACGCCGCCGCCAACAACACCTAAGCCTAAAATACCAACCCTAACCGTTTTCATTGTGAAGCCTTTCAGAATATATTGTCCATATGTACAAATTCGCACGAATCTAGCCACTAGATAATAAAAACTAGAACCTTAAGTTTAGCAAAAAAGAAGCAGAGGCAGAGTATAATGGTAGCTGCTATTTTGGAAGTTTTATACTACAAGGAGACAGGCATGGCGCAAACAGGTGAAAAAAGCTTATATTCATCATCTATAAAAATTTTCACAGTCGTTGTTTTAACTTTACTTATTGGCTTTGTAGCACTAAGTTCTGTAAGCGCATATGCTGCTGAAACAGATGTCGAAAATGAAGCTGCAGACATCGTACCTATCACAGAAGAAATTGAAGCTGATAGCGACGAGCCTGCTCAGAACACGGCACCTACTTCTGTTGCCCAATTTGGAACCATTCAATACAAGGTCATACAGGTAGATGAAATGTGGGTTGGGCGCGTCATCGTAGAACTTGCAGATAATGAGCATCTACCCGCAACTATTGAAATTGCGGTTCCGCAGCATAGTGCTGTTTTCCACTTTGGTGAAGCTGGACAAGAGCCTTTTCCTGCTTTTGGTGAAGTCCGTACTGAAAATGGTTTCGACATCTATACCGCTGTTATGACACACGGTCGAATAGCTACGCTGGAATATACTCTACCTGCCAGTCCTTTTGAGATGACTAGCGAGGGCCCCAGCGTCAACGTCAGCTATACTCCTTTGCACAATGCAGAAGAACTGTGGCTAATCGCTGCTTTGCCTGTAGATAGCGCCGTTGTTGACCCTCAGTTCGAATTTGTTGCAAGTGGCCCTGATGGTGAGCCAGCCTTTGCCTACATTGTAGAGGATGTTTTGGGCGGACAAGAATACACAACCAGCATTGTTTATATTGCAGACGCTGGAGAACGCTCGACGGACAGCAATCCCGTAGTTCTTGCTGGACTAATCGTCATTATGCTTGCTGTTGCCGTTGTAGTATTTGTGCTTTTTAGACGCAACAGATCGAACTATGGAGACGACGAATAAGAGTTCACAACTCTAATCTTACTGTAGTCATTATGTCCTGCATGCCCCACTAACTAGGAGAAACCTTTGAATGTGACCAAAAGAATCACCGCATTATCTGCACCACTGTTTGCCTTGATGTTTTTCGTCTTGGCTCTGCTCTTCGTGTGCCTGCTCTCCAGCATCAACGTAGCTGGAGCAAGTGAAGGCAACAACACTGAGGATTCGCAAACAATTCGCGCAGAAGGTGCTTTTAGCAATATCGAACATTTCACAAACCTTCAGTACAAGGTTCTATTGTGGGATGGCATATGGACAGTAACTATCAGAGGCAAGATTGATGAGCAGGCAGTACTCCCAGCAACTGTCGAAATTGGAGTTCCTGCAGGATCGGATGTCTTCTGGCTAGGAGAAGTCTTCGCAGAATATGGAAACGCCCCGACTAGTGACCCCGAAATTGCTCCGCCTTATGAGGTGAGAACAGAGGGCGACATGGACATCTATACAGCGACTCTTACTCAAACGCATGCCATTCAAATTGAATATGACCTGCCCTACGATCCCCGCATCGAAACAAACGAAGGACCTGGTCTTCGGATAAGCTATACTCCCCTACACGATGTTGAGGAGCTATGGCTTGCAGGAGCGACTCCTCCTGATACCGCTGTACTTGATGGAAACATCCGCTATTTGGGAACAGGGCCAAACGGTGAACTTGCCTTTGCCTATGTAATCGATGATGCTCTAGGTGGTCAGGAATATTCCGAAGACATTATCTTTACGACAGACATCGGCAGCACTCAAAACGTTAGTCCCCTAATACCTATCGGAATAGCAACTTCTGTACTGCTACTAACAGGCGCAGGTTTTTGGTATTACAAAAGGAACGCTTACAAAGCAGGTGCCGGCAGATAGTCTGTGCTATCATATTCAGTCGCATACTCTATGCGAGGAAGTGGTCCCATGGCGCAACGGTTAGCGCGGAGGACTCATAATCCTTAGGTTGTAGGTTCGAATCCTACTGGGACCACCACTTCAAAAAAACGAATGCCACCCCTATTGGGTGGCATTTTCATTCAGTAAGATTGGAATTGCTCCAGATGTTCGTAGCGATTCTCTATCTGTAGAGTGCTCCTAGTAGTGAAGGTTCGTGCTAGAAAAGATTAAGGAAAGCGCAGCGTACCTGAAGCTACGTGAGCATTTTCTTTGTCTTTTCTAGTGCGGAGATTCGCCGCTAGGAGCACTCTAGGCTATTCCAAGAAGTCGCGTAATTTTGCTGCGTAGCTCGGATGACGCAACTTATTAAGCGTCTTCGATTCTATTTGGCGGATACGTTCTCTGGTTACACCGAACTCTCTACCAACCTCTTCTAGGGTTCGCGCATGTCCGTCGAGCAGACCAAAACGTAGCTCAACTACCTTACGCTCACGCTCTGACAGCTCATCCAATACACGATTCAAGCCCTCTTGAAGTAGAGCATGTCCTGCCGCTTCTGATGGACCCATTACTAGAGTGTCTTCTAGGAAGTCGCCCAATTGACTATCTTCTTCTTCACCAATAGGTGTTTCTAGCGATACGGGCTCTTGGCTGATTTTTAGAATTTCTCGAATACGGTCACCGTCAAGACCCATCTTTTCACCAATCTGTTCTGGCGTAGGATCTTCTCCAAGTTCTTGCACCAACTGGCGCTGAATACGGACAAGCTTATTGATGGTTTCTACCATGTGTACAGGAATACGAATTGTGCGTGCTTGGTCGGCAATCGCACGCGTAATTGCCTGACGAATCCACCAAGTTGCATAAGTTGAGAACTTAAAGCCCTTTGTATAATCAAACTTTTCTACTGCGCGAATCAAGCCCAGGTTACCCTCTTGAATCAAGTCAAGGAAGGACATTCCGCGACCAATGTATTTCTTTGCGATAGACACTACTAGACGTAGGTTAGCCTCTACCAAGCGTCCCTTCGCCTCTAGTCCAATTTGCTCCTGGCGGATAAGGCGACGCTCAACCGGACGGGGCAGTTTGACATCTTCATCGTCTGCTTTTTCCAGTTCATCGGTTGCCTCTAGTCCAATTTCTATCTTTTTCGCAAGATCAACCTCTTGTGCTGCCGTGAGCAGGTTAACTTTACCAATTTCCTTGAGATACATACGAACGCTATCAGTAGTCATAGTGACAGCGACATGGCGTTCGCGCGAAGACTGCTTACCCTTCTTTGAAGATGGTTTTGCCGTTTCGCGAATTATAGACTCTAGTTCACGAATATCAATATCTGTGGATTTTTTCGCAGTCGAAATTTTTTCCAAAGATTCTACGTCGACTTCAACCTCTTCGCTGTCTTCATCTACACTAACGGCAATCTCAACATCTGAGTCATCATCGATATCATCGTCACCGTCAGTAGTGTTTGTTGTTTGGGGAATCTCTTCACTGTCGACACTTTCGTCGTCAAGCAGGGCAATCATCTCTGCGCCATCAATCTCTTCTTTGGCAACAGCATCATCAATTCTGATTCCTTGTTCTTTGATGAAGCTATAGATTCTATCAGCATCAAAGTCTTCTTCGACAGCACTCTCTAGTGATTCTTGAATTTGAGAATCGCTCAGCTTACCTGCAGATTTGCCCTCTTCAATGAGCGCACGAAATTGTACGGCGACATCATCACCAAACATTATCTCGCTAATAAAGGTATCGACTTCTGAACTATCCTTTTTTGCAGAAGTCTTTTTTGCTGCAGTCTTTGTAGGAGCTTTCTTTTTTGTCGTTTTAGCAGGAGCCTTTTTCACAGTCTCTTTTCCAGCAGCTTTCTTTGCAGGCGGCTTTTTTGCTGCTGCCTTTTTTGCAGGCTTAGCCTGCGCATCTTCATTCTTTTTACTGTCTTTTGCTTTTGTCATGTTCACATCCTTGACAGAATAAATCACACAGAGTTTTGACAGCGCCACAAGCGCCATCCTGTTTACTTCACTTTATAGTGTTGTCAGCAAGCGGGCTCGAAATTATTGAAAGCGTTTCTCGCGTATCCGGTGGAGCTCCTGGCTTGCCGCAGCCAGCGCCTCTAAATGAGTCTTGCTATTCTCATCATCTTTCTGAAGATCACTGCGAATTATTCTAATTTTTCGCTCAAGTGCAGATTCTCTTAGTCTGTATAGTAGATTATCTGCCAAATCGCGCACACTTTCGCCCGAATCTTCAAAGTTGTAGGCAACCTCTAATTGTGCCACACCGGGAATAGCTTCGTCTAGCACCTTTGCACTGCAATTTGCTCCTTCAGCCACCAATTCCGTCATCTTGTCGTAAGTAGCACGATACATAGGATGGGTAAAAGAATTTAGTTCTTGGTTTTGCATAATGTAATCACGAGCAGCAGGTACGGCAATCATCAAGGCCAGCAGTTCGCGCTCTATCAATTCAACAGGAGACAATTGAGAGGGATTGCTAATAAGTGCAGCATTGTCAACAGAAGTCGACATCCCAGCAGTAATATCAAAGTCTTCTATACCTTGCTCGTCATCAGGGAAATGTGCTTGTGGTAGTCGCACATTCTCCAAGACCTCAAGGACCTGTACTTCTGTTAGGTCTCCACCTGCGCGCGTTAAAGCATCAGCAAGATAGTTAGCATAGTGGCGTGCAAGCATGCTTCCCTTCAAGGGCGCCAGAATCCTCACACTATCGTTGAGTGCCTTAATGCGCTCTTCCGGCCGAGTCAATTCCCAATTATCTAACCTTCTGTCTAAAGCAAACTCAATAAGAGGTTTTGCCTTAGCCAACAACTGCTTGAACTGCTCTTGTCCAGATTCATTTTCCATCAAATCTGCAGGGTCTGTCCCTTGCGGTAGGCATACAACGTCTAGATTAACAGGTGATGCCGAATATTCAGATGAAAGAGACTTGTCGATATGTTCTACCGCCTTATCGGCAGCACGCATACCAGCCTCATCACCATCAAAAATGTAGACGATGCGATTAACGGTTCTGCTCAGTACCTTTACGTGTTGAGCTGTAAGAGCTGTACCCAAAGTTGCTACACAGCATTCAAAGCCCGACTTGCTCAAAGCAATGACATCTGTGTAACCTTCGACAACCAAAACTGTTTTCTCTGTATGCATGCTGCGCTTTGCATGGTCTAGTCCGTACAGATTACGCCTTTTATGGAACAGCGGTGTCTCGCTACTGTTAATGTATTTTGGCTCGCTGCTATCGAGAACACGGCCACCAAAGGCTATGGCCTGACCCTGTGCGTCAGAGATGGGAAAGATGAGACGCTTGAAGAAGCGATCCTGCAGCCCCTTGCCATAATGTGAGTGCATAGCCACATTTGCCGCTACCATGTCCTCGTCGCGATGTCCTTTGCTACGTAGATATTTAACTAGCGCGCCCCCACCAACAGCATAGCCCAACTTCCATTGCAAAGCTATGTCAGAGCCAAAGTCCCTGCGCGACAAGTAAGCTCTTGCTGCAGCAGCATCATCTGCAGGTGATCTGCGCAAATAGGTAGCATAAAACTCTGCAGTATCAGCACAAACAGCTAACAGGCGCTTGCGCTTACCTGCTTCTGCCTGTGCTCGCGGGTCTAGTTCGACCTCTATACCGGCGCGTTCAGCTAAGAATTTCACCGCTTCTGGAAAGGCAATGTTCTGTGTCTTCATGACGAAGGAGAAAATGTCTCCACCTTCTGCACAGGCTCCGAAGCAGTGCCAACGTCCACTGTCAGGATCGACCTTAAACGAAGGAGATTTTTCTTTATGGAAGGGGCAGCATGCCCAATAGTCTCTACCCTTCATGCGCACATCAGGGGCAACTTCACGCACGATAGCTAGGGTGTCTGTCGCATCACGAATCTTATTTATGTCTGCTTCACTATAGCGCGCCACTAATCCACCCCTATCTCTCTGCTATATAAACTCTATTATCAAGTAATAAACTCTATTATCAAGTAGCGTGCTCTAGGGGCTTAAGATTCGTACCATTTGGTAAAAATGAAAACGGAGCGTATTTGAGCTACGTGAGTATTTCATTTTTACCAAATGATGCGGAGATTAGGCTCCTAGTGTGCGCTAAAGGTGCCAACTTGCAGGCACAAAGAGGTCCTTATAAAGACGCAGGGCATAGCGGTCTGTCATCCCTGCCACAAAATCAATACAGGACTGGATGTGCTCCACCTCTGAATCCTGTTGTTCTGCCTTGCTCTGTCTATGGCGATATTCGAGGGGGACCTCATCAAGATTGTCAATGTAGTAGATGAAAAGCGCTTTGACAAGATTCTTCGCCTTTGGTTCTTCTGCTTTTGCCCGTGGGGACAAATACACATTCTTGAAGAGGAAACTACGCAATCCCAGCATGGCTTCCTTTACCGCAGGTGATAGTTCGATACAGTCCTTGCCTGCAGAAGTCTCAATCATATCCTGCACTAAGGTCGTAATGCGCTCTGGAGCATTGCTGCCTAAAATTGCACAAAACTCTGTAGGAACATCGGCTTCTGACAATACACCAGCACGCAAGGCATCATCAATATCATGATTGATGTAGGCAATGCGGTCTGCCGTACGCACAATCTGACCCTCTAAAGTTGCTGGCATATGGCTGCCCGAATGACCAAGTATGCCATCGCGTGTCTCCCAGCAAAGGTTAAGTCCTGCACCTTCATATTCGAGCTCTTCCACTACACGCAGTGACTGCTTAGCATGATTGAATTTCACGGGGGCACCAGGGAAGCGTTTCTCTTGGGCAAGCTCTGCCAATACTTCGTCTAGTGCTGCTTCGCCTGTGTGTCCGAAGGGAGTATGTCCTAAATCATGTCCTAGGGCGATAGCCTCTGTCAAATCTTCATTCAGTGCCAATGTGCGTGCGATTGAGCGCGCAATCTGGGCAACCTCTAAGGTGTGTGTCATACGAGTGCGGTAATGGTCACCCTCTGGTGCTAGAAATACTTGGGTCTTATGCGACAGGCGACGAAAAGCTTTGCAATGCAGAATACGTTCACGGTCACGCTGAAATTCTGTACGATAATCATCTAAGCTGCGCTGACGTTCACGCCCCTTTGTTGCGTCAGAAAAAGCTGCAAAAGGAGAGAGCGTAGCACGCTCCCTCCTTTCAAGGTCGGTTCTTTTAGTTAGGGAAGCTATTATTTCCCAATCGATGCACGAGCTGCAGCCAGACGCGCCACAGGAACGCGATAAGGTGAGCAACTTACGTAATCTAATCCCAGTCCGAAGAACTTCATAATCGAATCAGGGTCACCACCATGCTCTCCGCAAACACCCAACTTAATGCCCGGATTTGTTTCGCGACCACCCTTACATGCCATGTCTACTAACTTGATAACACCGTCATCGATGGTCTCAAAAGGATTAACAGAAACAACTTTGCGCTCTAAGTATTGAGGCATGAACTTTGATTCTACGTCATCACGTGAGAAGCCAAAGGCTGTTTGTGTCAAATCGTTAGTTCCGTAGCTAAAGAAGTCTGCATGCTTTGCTATTTCATCAGCTGTTACACAGGCACGAGGCAGCTCAATCATGGTTCCGATTAAGATGTCAACTTCTATGCCTTTTGCTGCAAAGACCTCTGCAATGATTGCTTCTGTTTCTGCACGAAGAATCTTAAGTTCCTTGTCAATACTGACCAGCGGAATCATGATTTCTGGACGCGGGTCTAGACCGCGCTTCTTAAGCTCACAGGCCGCCTCTGTAATAGCGCGCACCTGAATGCCGTAAAGTTCAGGGAAAAGGATACCCAGACGACAACCACGCGTTCCCAGCATAGGGTTCATTTCTGAAAGTGCATCGATTTGTGAAAGACGCTTGCGCTTTGGTGCAAGCACATCATTGCCCACACCCTGGTCTTCTAGTCTCGCAATCTCAACCTCTAATTCGCGTGGACTTTCTAGGAACTCATGTAGTGGCGGGTCAAGTAAGCGCACGGTAACAGGAAGCCCGTCCATAGCTTCAAATATGCCAAGGAAGTCGCCAACCTGAGCCTCTTCTAGCTTCTCTAGAGCTGCTGCTCTAGTTTGGTTATCATCACTTAGGATAAAGTCTTCAATGATGGCCTTGCGCTCCCCTAAGAACATATGCTCTGTGCGAGCCAGACCAATACCAGCTGCGCCAAATTCGCGTGCTAAGGTGGCGTCTTCTGGCGTATCAGCATTTGCACGAATACCTAAGGTACGGAACTCATCAGTCCAATCCAAAATAGTGCCAAAGTCTCCGCTGACTTCTGGTTCGATGAGTTCTGCTGAACCTAGAACTACTGAGCCTGAGGTACCATCAATCGAAATGATGTCACCTTCGTTAATGACAATGTCAGTGCCCTTAATGCGCGCCTGCTTTGCTTTTGCATCAATAGACAGTGAATCTACACCACAGACACAGGGCTTACCCATGCCACGTGCAACTACCGCTGCGTGTGAAGTTTTACCGCCATGCGAGGTTAAGATACCTTGTGCAGCAATCATGCCATGCAAATCGTCAGGAGTTGTCTCCCAGCGTACTAGGATGACCTTCTCCCCTAGTTCTGCAGCAGACTCTGCACAATCAGCGGTAAAGACAGCTTTTCCTACCGCGGCACCAGGGCTTGCATTAAGTCCCTTTGCAGCCACGTCATAAGTTTTCTTTGGGTCAAATTGAGGGTGTAGCAACTGGTCAAGCTGAGCTGGATCAATGCGACGTAGCGCTTCTTTCTTGTCGATACAGCCTTCCGCCACCATGTCAACAGCAATCTTTAGGGCTGCCTTTGCCGTACGCTTACCTACGCGTGTTTGCAGCATCCAAAGCTTGCCCTGTTCAATAGTAAACTCGATATCACACATATCGCAGTAGGCTTTTTCTAGGATGTCAAAGATTTTGTCTAACTCTACACCAGCAGCAGCTAGTTCAGGGTTTTTCTTAAGGTCAGCAATGGGGTCAGTTAGGCGGATACCCGCTACAACATCTTCGCCCTGAGCATTGACCAGATAGTCGCCATAATATTCGTTAGTACCGTCAGCTGGGTTACGCGTAAAGCCTACACCTGTAGCAGAGGTCTCCCCCTTATTACCAAATACCATTGCCTGCACATTAACAGCGGTACCTAGGTCATCTGAAATCTTTTCCATGCGACGGTAATCAATAGCGCGACGGTTATTCCATGACTTAAATACTGCCTCAATGGACAGGCGCAGCTGCATTGCTACATCCTGAGGAAAAACTGCCTTGCCATCTACTACAAGCTCAGGGTACTCCGCATGGTCAACATGCTTTGAGAAGATGTCCTTAAACTCTGCGACCAATTCACAAAGATCGTCAGCTGTTAGCTCATTATCAGCCTCTACCCCACGCGCACGACGCTTCAAAGTTAGTGCGTTTTCGAAGAGGTCACCCTCAACATCCATTACTACCTTGCTAAACATTTGAATAAAGCGACGGTAGGAATCCCAGGCAAACTCTTCATTTTGTGTCTGCTTGATTAGACCCTGAACGCTCTCGTCATTAAGGCC
>Ga0123355_10004332_pt1 | contig 20649 bp, 20 predicted proteins | sample TergutEmb28metaG_3_FD_89872 | JGI IMG/M metagenome (GOLD analysis project Ga0123355, IMG submission 89872) | Embiratermes neotenicus P1 segment gut microbial communities from Petit-Saut dam, French Guiana - Emb289 P1 | ecosystem: Host-associated > Arthropoda: Insects > Digestive system > Gut ...
AAATGCATCAGGAGAAGTGAGAAATACTGGGTATCTATATGGACCACCAACAGATCCAGGAGCAGATCCATGGGATCCAGATAGTCGTCCACCAGTAGATGATGATGATGAAGTAGTGGAAGTAGAAGACCCAACAACTGGAACAGTGGTGGAGTTGACACAAGCACCAACAGATCCAGAGTGTCCACCATGTCCACCAGATCAGTCATGTCCACCATGTCCATCAAGTCCTGGGGCATCAAGTCCTGGAACACCAAATCCTGGGACAGCAAGTCGACCACCATTACCACAAACAGGGATAATTGCCGGATTATCAGTTTTAGCTGGAACAGTTTTAACAGCTTCAGGCTTAGCTATTGCATCGAAAAAGAAAAGAATTGAGCCGCTATCGCTTGAGAACGCTGTAGACAGGAAGCATGAGAAAGAGTACCATGATATATTTGGTGATTAAAGAATAATTCAATTTTCTGGATCATCAGGTCAAGGACTACTAGCCTCATGATAATGTAAGATAAATCATGTAAGAATGCTATCATCCTTGAAAAAAAGCGGGGATTCACTTTATGAAATCCTCGCTTTTACTGTATAAAAATATATCCAATATAAGCTACATAGATGGCTAAAAACACTGCAGCTTCCATACGTTTGATTTCACGACCTGTAGCTGAGAATATCCATAATAATACAGTTGAAGCTAGCATAAAGATAACATCAATAACTGTAAATGCTGTTGTGATTGCTTCTCCTAATATAACAACAGGAAGTCCAAGTACGACACAAATATTAAAGATATTGCTTCCGATGATATTCCCAATCGCCATATTATTCTCACCTTTTTTAGCAGCGATGATCGTCGTTACTAATTCAGGAAGTGACGTCCCAAGGGAGATAATCGTTACTGAAATGATTTTTTGACTGATGCCAATTGACGTAGCGAATTCTTCGATATTATCGACGATAAGGTTACTGCCAAAGATAATCCCAACTAACCCTAAAAGAATCATTAAAGTCGATCGCGGAAGTTTATACTTAGGCTCTTCAATCACAACCTTATTTACTTTATCAGCTTTTATAATCGTGATCAAATAATAAATGAAAATGGAGAAAAAGAGCAATAATATCACACCATCAGCACGGGTTAATGAGTTGTGCACAGTGGCATTAAAGAATGTATCTAAAAGTAGTACTGATAATCCCAACGTAACTAACAATAGAATCGGAATCTGTTTTCTAATCACATCATTTTCAATTTTAAACGGCTTAATCAATATCGCAATTCCTAAAATAACGAGGATATTCCCAATGCTACTCCCAATCACATTGCCAAAGAGCATCTCGGGGTTGCCTGATATATGAGAATTAAAGGAAATCGCAAGCTCAGGCGCAGATGTTCCAAAAGCGACAATTGTTAAACCGATAATGGTGGTTGATATTTTAAAATTCCGTGCTAAAGAAGCTGACCCCTCGACAAAGAAATCAGCGCATTTGATGAGAATAACGAAACCAAGTGCAGCTAAACCTAGATTTAATAACAAATGAATCAGCACCTTAGATTGTGGTAGCAAACTATTAGGATAGTTATATATTATTATTGCCTAGGCAACTTTCAATTATTCTTCAGTGATGGGCACTATAGTTTAAATTCCATCTTTAATTGTTTCAGTAACTGACTGATGATGACTAGCCCAAGATCTGTAGTGTGTTTAGCTTATTAAAGGTCTGATTATTTTAGCAACTTCTGCATGCTTCTTTTCGTTCCTTTGTAGACGAGCTTTTTAAACTATGATATAATGTAAAAACAAAAGTAAAAAGGAGTTTGGTTTTGATGAGTGAGCATGATGGTTTAAACAAGAATTTAGCCGAGATATTAAAAGGTGGCGTCATTATGGATGTCAGCAGTGTGGAGCAAGCTCAAATTGCTGAAGCTGCTGGTGCAGTAGCCGTTATGGCACTTGAACGAGTTCCATCTGAAATTCGTAAAATGGGTGGCGTAGCAAGAACATCAGATCCATTGATGATTAAAGAGATTCAAGCTGCAGTAAAGATCCCTGTTATGGCGAAAGTGCGTATCGGACATATTGTTGAAGCACAAATTTTAGAAGCTCTAGAGATTGATTACATCGATGAGAGTGAAGTTTTAACACCAGCTGATGATGAGTTTCATATCGATAAGACAGTGTTTAATGTACCATTTGTTTGTGGTGCTAAAAATCTCGGGGAGGCACTACGACGTATTGGAGAGGGGGCGTCGATGATCAGAACGAAAGGCGAACCTGGAACTGGGGATATCGTTGAGGCTGTTCGTCATATAAGAATGGTGAATAAAGAAATTCGTGAAGTTCAAGCTGCAACGAAGCAAGAGTTAATGACGATTGCTAAAAACATGCAAGCCCCATATGATTTAGTGTGCTATGTACATGCGCATGGGAAATTGCCAGTTGTAAACTTTGCAGCTGGTGGGGTAGCCACTCCAGCCGATGCCGCATTAATGATGCAATTAGGGTGTGATGGTATCTTTGTTGGTTCAGGGATTTTTAACTCGGGAAATCCGAAAAAACGTGCTGAAGCAATTGTAAAAGCAACAACATGTTATACCGATTCAAAAGTTATTGCAGAAGTTTCAGAAGATCTAGGAGAAGCAATGAGCGGTATTTCTGCTAAGTCACTCGATGTGCAAGAGCAAATGGCTAGTCGTGGTTGGTAACAAATCAAATCATTTATAATAAATAGAAAACCGCCGTGAGGCGGTTTTACTCTTCTTCAACATCAATAAAGTTTCTATCAACGAAACCTTGTAAAGTGGAGATGCCGTCAATGGCATCTGTTTCGATTTCAACATGAGACCAATAGGCATTATAGTATAAATCGATAATCGTAACTTCATAACCCCTCTGTAGTGCCAACATAGCATCTGGAGAACCTGGTTCACGCCACAAATTAACCATATTATCATTAATGATTCCGATAGTCACATCATCATCTGTCGAATCTTCTGGCTCTTCATCCTCATCTGGCTCAACATACTGGTGTGAACCAGCAGTGTCCTGATCTTGATCAGCGTTCTGATCTAGAACTTCAGATTCGTCATCAGAATCGAGTAAATCATCTAAATCATCTAACATTTCGTATACTTCTTCAACATCAACATCAATTGGTGCATCAGATTCATTTTCTGCATTTGAAACAAGTGCCATAACCCCAGTATAAGTAATTAATATTAAGCCAAGTGCTGCTAAAGCGGCAGTAACATAAATCCCAATACGCTCTTGTAGCGGATAGAGATTTTGATTATTCAATTGCTTTAAAACAGTAGCTTGTTTACTTTTCTTATCCTTCATCTTTTTGATGGATTTCTCTTTAAGTGGTTCTTCTTGTGGACTTCCATTTTCCATGGCATTAAGCCTCCTCGAAAATTGCATGTGTTATTTAAATTATAACACAAAACACCCTAAAAATTCAACCTATGCACTATAATGTCGCAAAACACCCTGAAAATTCAACCCTGCCCCACAAACGCTTAAAATAGTAGCACTTTAACCGATAATTGCGATTTGCTGATTAGTATTTTCTTGTTTTTCAACCGTTACAACAATGGATTCTGCTGAAGTAGCCAACTTACCCCCCTTCGAATCCAACCTTATGCTATCTATCAAAATTTCCAGCCATGGATATGGTAAATCCTGTTTCGCTTCGATAATTTTGATTTTAGACCTAGTCGCTCCCTTTTTTGACAAGGCGTTTTGTAGATTATTTTTAAATAGTTCAATTAGCACAATATCTCCTTGATTTAGTTTATCAATAACAGCGCGAATCCATTCATTGTCATCATATAAAACATTAGCTGATTTTGGAGTTAAGCTCTGTGAACAACGACTACAAAGTAACAAAGGTTGTAGGGCGAAAAGTTGTTTCAATGAATCGATTCTAATATCATTGTCACACACAATACACTTCATGATGGCAACTCCTTTAACAAGCCTTGCTCTTTAGCAGATTTATTCATATTTATAATTTGTGATTTGGCGTCTTCCATTGCCTTGGTAATGCCATGATGGAAATACATGATTTCTCCCGTTGGCCACTTTGGATTTCGACCAACCCGCCCGCTAATTTGTACGAGTGCACTTTCTTCATAAATGTCGTGTTCAGCTGAAAAAATAGCAACATCAATATTTGGGATGGTTACCCCACGCTCAAGAATCATTGTTGTGATTAAAAACTGACCTTCCCCTTGCTTGAAGCGGGCAACTTTGTCAAGGCGGTCGGGGTCACTAGAAAAAACAAAGTCTATATTGAGGTTCATGCGCTTTTTTAGGGTAGATTGGAATTTTAGTCCACAATCGATCGTTGGGATGAAGAGTAATGCGCGACGTTTTTCCTTTATTTTGCGATTAATCCAGGCTTTGGCCTGTTCGGGAAGCTTGTTTTTCGCAACTTGTCTATAAAAATTGGAGCACCATTTGTATTTTGGGACATCAAGTGGGAATAGGTGGTAGCGTGCTGGGATGATGCATGATTGTAAACTGCCATTTTTGATTTTGGTTTGATCACTTCTCGAAGGTGTTGCAGAAAGGTAGATCGTCGCGGCATCGGGTTTGCAGGCTCTTTTGGCGATTCGTACTAACATTTCGTCAAAGGTGTAAGGAAAAGCGTCAACTTCGTCGATGATTAGGAAGTCGAAAGCTTCATAGAACCTGATCATTTGGTGGACGGTAGTTACGACGATGTCGCCATAATCAGCTTTTTCATCGCTGTTTCCGTGTAGTGTTACGACCGTTGCATTAGGGAAGGCTGTCTTGATACGAGGTGCGAGGTCGATGACGACATCTGAGCGTGGGATTGCCCAACAGACTCGTTTTCCAGCTGTTAAGGCTTTGGAGATGGATTCGAACATCATCTCGGTTTTTCCTGCTCCGCAGACAGCCCAGACCATGCCGGTTTGCTGTTGGTCAAGGATATCTTTGCTAAAGTTTGAGGCTCTTTCTTGTAAGAAAGAAAGTTGGAAGTCTTTGTTTAAAATGCCGACTTCAGGTAGAATTTGATGTTTAGAAGGTGTTCTGTAAAGCTTTGTTTCATTTGATATCATGCCGAAGTCGAGGCATTTGCGGCAGTAGATGATATTGTTGCTTTTGTACTTGAATGTGCTGAAATATTCGTTATCTTTGTTTAGGCATCTATTACAAGTAGAATCAATTATCCCGTTTGTGATGATGACCTCGTCACTTGAAAGGATGCCCTGTTTGGTGAGTTGGGTGAATTCTTTTTCTAAAAATTCTCTTCCGTGTGTATCTGTCATGATGACCTCCTGTGTTTTAGATAAAAGCCCCTTACTTATTAATTACGCAAAAAATAAAAAAAAACCTTCCAAAATGACGAAATTTCATCATTTTGAAGGGCGTTTTCATAGTTGTTATTATTAATTTTGGGTGAAAATAGCCATATATCGGCAATTTTCTTTATTCAACTAATCCATGTTTAAATGCATAAATAACGGCTTGTGTTCGATCTGTCACTTGCAGTTTACTCAGTACATTACTTACATGGGTTTTCACAGTTTTTAATGCTATAAACAGCTCATCAGCAATGTCTTGATTCTGTTTCCCTTGAGCAATTAGCAACAAAATTTCTAATTCACGCTCGGTTAAATCATCATGTAATGGCGTTTCTTTACGCATGTTGGTCATCATTTTAGCGGCAACTTTCGGTTCGAGAATTGATTGTCCCTTATAAGTTGCTCTAATTGCTTCAGCAATATTTCCAGCGCTTGAGGTTTTTAGTAAGTAACTTGTTGCACCAGCTTCGATAACTGGATATAGCTTCTCATCATCTAGGAAGCTTGTTACAACGATAATTTTGGCTTCAGGCCATTCTTTGATAATCTCTCTTGTTCCATCAACACCATCCATCACGTCCATCATCAAATCCATTAAGATGATGTCTGGTCGCAATTCAAGTGCTAGCTGTGATCCGATTCTGCCATTTGGAGCTTCTCCAACGACTTTGATATCGGGTTGTGTTGATAAATAAGCAGAAACACCCATTCGTACCATTTCATGGTCGTCGACTAGTAGTACTTTAATCTTTTCCAATATGCTCACCTTCCTTACTCAGTGGAATTTTAATTTCAATTTGTGTCCCTGTCTCTTTTAAGCTCATAATTTTTAATGTTCCACCAATCTCCCCAGCCCGTTCTTTCATAGTTTCAAGACCGTATGAACCTACTGTGCGGTCATCTTTATTGAATCCAATACCATTGTCAAAAATCCTCATGATCGCAAGCGTATCATCTTGTCTTAAACTCACTTCAAGCTTAGACGCTTTTGCGTGGCGCAATGTATTAGAAATGGCTTCCTGTAAAATCCGAAATAGGTGATCCTCAATCCCACGATCAAATTCTAAATCATCAAGATGCCAACGAACATCAAGGTTTTGTTTGGCAGATAACTCAGTTAATAACTCGTGAATTCCCACGGATAATTCTTTCCCCTCTAGTTGAATCGGGCGAAGGTGCAATAACAGTGCTCTCATTTCACTTTGTGTTTGAATCGACATATATTCAAGTTTAGCCAGCTGCTCTTTAAGTGGTCCTTCTTCAGGTACGCCTGCGTAAAGGGCAGAGGACATCATTGAGATCGCAAATAGCTGTTGACTAACAGAGTCATGTAATTCGCGAGCCAGCCTACCACGCTCAACAGCAATTGCTTCTTCAAAGATATTCTGCTTTTCTTCAGCATACTCATTTGTTTTCTTCTGAATCATTAATGATTGCTCTTCTGTCTTAGAAGAAAGTTTGGCAATCTGCGATTCCAAAGTACTAAATTCTCTAAAAGTCCCATTGGTTTCTGAATCAGAGAAATTCCCACGCTCGATTTCTGATAACGAATGCGCCATTGTACGAAGTGGCTTGTTCACGTGGATACTAACAAATACTCCGACGATTACTCCGATCAAAATGCTAATTCCGGCTATTAACAAGAAAATTTCAATTATTTCAGCAAGTGGGAAGAAGAAATCGGCTCTCCTAGCGCTTCTCATGAAAAGGCTGAAGCTTACTGCGGCAACCACAAAACACATTAATATTGAATATTTCACATAAATCCATTTAAAACTTTTCATCGGTGTTTCACCTCAATATCGCCAATAAGCAAACTTACAACAATCTTAATTTTTCTAGAATCATTTTTATAGTCGACGCTTTGATACTTTTGTGTCAGATTAAAAGCCGTTTTACTATCTTTTAGGAGATTCATTTTTCCGCATAGCAGAGACATCTGTACTGACATGCCGATGTCTGATGGGACATTCAGGTAGATATTACCAATCAGTCCGCGAATGAGAATGACTGTTTCCCCGTGGGGGATGATCGTGTCTGAAAGGTCGATGGAAATATCACCGAAGCCGGTCTGAAGGTTGATATCTTCGATGGCGTAGCTCTGCTGGAAGTTGCGGTATTCGCCGACTAATTTATTTTTGAAGTAGGGGTCGATTTGGAGGTAAGGTTGTGATCCGAGCGGGTTGGGCTCAATGTTAATGTCTAGGTTTGATTTGTTTGATGAGCTTTTGAATAGTTGGTAGCTGTTGTAGATAATGAGCGCAGCGAAGATGAGGGCGAAAGAGAATGAGGTGAATAAGGCATGCAGTAAGAACATCGCGCCTATCGCGATTAAGATATAGGCTGTAAAGGAGCCTTTTTTGCGTTTGAATTGTTGGTATCCGATGGCGATTAAAAAGATGGCTAAGACGATGAAGAAGATGCTAAAACGTCTCAGTAGGATATCGATAACCACCCCCACTGCGACAATTGAAAATATGATACTAATCGCTTCAGTTTTTGTATACTTACGCCTCAGCAAGTCTTTTAATTTATGCACTGTGATCACCTATTTATTATTATACCACAGATTTAAAATACGACAACAGACCTTGCGGAGGAAATGATTTAGGTCTTAAGACCTAGAAGAAATATCGAAGAAAACGTTCCCGATTGCTTGCGTTTTTTTGCTGAATAGTGTAAAATAGGTAGGGAATTTGTAGAAAGTGAGGAGATTGCAATGAAAAAGTTATTAGGTTTAACTGCATTAGCAGGATTATTAGTATTAGCAGCATGTGGTGGCAATGGCGGCTCTGATGAAACAGTTTGTACAGGGGAAATAGACGGAATGAACATGATTGCCACAGCACAGTCTGAAGATGGGGATATTACATTGGTCGAGGCTGAAATGAGAGTACCTCTTGGTATTTTTGGTCTAGAAGCTGCTGATATAGATTTAGACTCAGATGAAATAGATGCTGTGCTAAATGCTATGGGCTTCGATGGTGATGCTGATGTTGATGTCGATGGTGATGATCTAATTGTCACTGTTAGCGGGACACCAGAAGCGCTAGATTTTGCTTCGACTGTAGATGAGTTTATCGCCGCAGCCGAAGCCGATGGTGCAACTTGTAACTAAATTAGAATAAAATTAAAAACTCTACGAATGTTGTGTTTGTGAACAACCTAAGTAGAGCTTTTATTTTTATCTCGAATAGCAGTACGCTACTCAGAGGTAATGTCTTCCTCATCACCTTTTTCTTTCAAATTCAACTCTCGCTCAAGACTCTCTATTTTGACATCAAAAGGCGTGCGTTCATATTCCACCTGAACGCCGTCTTCAACTTGTTCAATTTCTTTTTCAAAAGATTCTAAGTAGGCACCACCTGCTGATAAGACAGCCAATGATGAAGTCAACCGTTTGTTAGCATGGGCTGCTGCTTCGCGTGTCAGTAATTCCAAGCGGCGATTATGCATTTCTTTTAATTGATGGCGCATGTTCTGCAGTTGATTTTGCAAGTCATCTTCATCTTTCTCAGCTTTCTCATACAAGCCTTCTAATTTCACTGCTTGATCCTGATAATAAGCAAGCTCTTCATGTGCGCGCTTCTCAAGTTCTATCTCTCCGGCTTGCGTTGCAACTTCACACTGGGACTCACGTTTTTTAACCATATATTCCGCTTGTTCCTTTTCCTGATAAAGCTTCGCTTTCAATTCTCCTTGACGATTAACTAGTCCTTCGATACCTTTTATCTCAGTTTCGCAATTTCGCATAAACTGATTTAATTTCGCAGTCGGGCTATTTTTCTTTCTTTTTCGCTTATCTATCACGTTTTGAAAATCTACTTTCACAACATCTTTGACTCTATTAAATAATTTCATAAGAACACCTCTCACATAAACATCGTTATGATCATTATACCATAAATCGGCAAATAATGACAGAGTTTTTGTCGAAAAAGCATCTTCATTTTACAGAATCTTTAATAATGATTTTCTGATTAAAGTGCATTAAATTATGTGAAAACGTATAAAAAAGCAGTCTGAAAACATTTTCTTTGCAGAAATACGCAAAAATAGGAAGGTTTTAAATTATTTTTTGCGTATTTAATAAGTAGGGGGATCTTTCTAGGTAAAAACTTATCGTAGAAAATAATACTGTACAAAGGAGACGTTATGATGTATAATGATCATATTAAAGAAAACAATGAGGTGATTCTTCCCACAAACGATTTGAATTTCAAACGTTTGTTTGCTTCACCTAATTTAATTCATATCAGTAAAGGATTTCTTCAAGATCTAGCAGCCTATGATCCACTTGAGTTGCTTCAGATTTCATCTCTTTCCATTGAGACACCCTATAACTTTCAGGAGGTAAATCAGCTTAATGCTGATCATAAACAAGCCTTGCTAAATACAGAGGTGGACTATGCTTGCTGTGATGAAAATGGCGTTCGATTTCTACTTGAAATGCAAAAAAGGAAGCAGACTTATCTTGAAGAGCGTGTTGCATATAATATTGGGCAGAAATTTGCGCAAAGTTATGCAGGAAATGATAAGAATTCTCATTCAAAATATGCCAGCTTGCAACCTGTGATTGCGGTTATTATTTTAGATGAAAACTATTTCAAAGAAGACGATATCGCGATTCGCTTCTTACGCCCAAATGATACACGATATGGTGTCTATAAAAAGAATTTGAATTTAGGGCTTGAAATCTATGTCGAAATCAATAAAGACATATCACAGCTACCAGAGAATTTACAGTTATGGATGGAATATTTCAGAACAGGAAGAACTCCAGAAGAAGCACCTTGTTATTTACAGGAGGCGGCGAGGATGACGAAAACCATTTCTTTTACAAAAGAAGAACGAAAGCTTGCGGATTTAATTGAAAAAGCAGAACAAAAGCGAATTCTTGAAGATGAAGCTGTGAGACTTGATGCAGAAGCGACAGCAGAAGCTAAAGTGGCGATTAAGCTGGCACAAGCAGCGGAGACGATGACCCAAGCAGAGAAGACGATGACTCAAGCAGAGGAGACGATGACTCAAGCAGAGGAGACGATGACCCAAGCAGAGGAGACGATGACTCAAGCAGAGGAGACGATGACTCAAGCAGAGGAGACGATGACTCAAGCAAAGGCTGCGATGGTTCAAATAGAGACTAGGATAGCACACGCAGTCAAAGATGAAATTGAACAAGAGCGTAAAAAAGCTGATGCTGAAAAGATAGAGGAGAAACTAGAAATAGCGCAGAGTCTTTTGCAAACAAATATGTCAGTAGATGATGTTGCTAAGTGTTTAACGCTACCAGTTGGAAAAGTTAAAGCCCTAATTGTTTAGCTAAATGCTACCCAGATATCAGGGCAAAAAATCTCTACGAAAGTTGTTTTTGACAACCTAAGTAGAGATTTTTATTCTTACCCCAAGCAATTATATTGTTTTATTATTTTTTTGCAGTTTCTGTTTTTTTCGTAGCAACTTCTTTCTCTTTACTTTCTTCCTTCAAGTTCCACTCTCTTTCTAAGTGTGCCATTCTCATATCAAATGATGTGCGATCATACTCCTCATGCACCATTTCTTCAAGTCGTTCAATCTGCTTTTCAACATCTGTAAAGCAAGCGTGTGGTCCATCAGCTGATAAGCCAGACATCGATGAATTCATTCTTTTACTTGCATGTGCCACATTTTCACGGCTCATCAATTCTAGACGTCTATTATGCATCTCTTTTAATTTATTACGCATATCTTGCAATTGATTCTCTAAGTCATACTCATCCTTCTTAGCTTTCTCATACAAACCTTCCAACTTCATTGCTTGTTCCTTATAATAAACAGATTCTTCATGGGCACGCTTCTCAAGATCTTCCTCACCAGCCTTCATCGCAACCTCAACCTGATGCTCACGTTTCTTTGCCATATACTCAGCATGCTCCTTTTCTTGATAGAATTGCGATTTTAACTCTCCCTGACGCTTAATCAGCCCTTCAACCTTCTTGACCTCACCTTCACAATTACGCATAAACTGATTCAACATAGCTGTTGGATTTTTCTTCTCCTTCTCGTCAATCAATTTGTGCAAATCTGCTGCGATAACATCCTTAATTCTTGTAAATAAATTCATAATAATTCCCTCTCCTCATATATTTTTTCTTTTGTCAACCCTCTCGAGCCAGACTACCTACTTGTAATATCACGCCATTCAGCTTCGAAACTTTCATACTCGCTAAACACCGATGAGCCGCTTGGATCTGTTTCAACATTTGACTGCGCCGATCCGTTGGACTTTCGAAAAGCGACATAAACTAAAGCGCCGATTGCTGCGATAAACACAAACCCGGGTAAAGCGCCGACAACCATCTTAATGCCGGTTACTCCAACAATAACCCACCAAATAATACCGAGTGCTGATTTATCTGATTTAACTAGGTTTTTGTAGGCGTAGTATGCAAGTACTGCTCCGATACCGAGTACAATCAGCGGACCGACTAGTGTTGCTGCGATGCTTAATGTGATGATTCCAAGTATGGTGATTAGTATTAATCTCATCTTGATGACCTCCTTTTGAATTTTTCAGTTGTAATTTCCAAGCTCCTTTGAACTTGATGACTCAATTATACAGGAGGTGTGGATCTTTTTTAACGGTCCACAGTTTGAAAATGAATGAGACTTTAGACCTATTATGAAAATGGAAGTCTAATAGCTGATTTGTTTGCATGCATTTTTTATATCCATTTAAGAAAGAAATAAGATGAGAATTTCAGAATTTTAGTGAGGTGTGAAATGATCATCGAAATGTTTAATCTAATTCAATGATGCCGTGATGGTTCGTAATTAAGAAATCAAATTTGTCTTGTGATGCTTTAGTTTTTTGAAATATACCAGGCGAAGTGCCAGTTGCTCTGCGAAAAGCTTTGCAAAAATAGTTTGGATCTGAAAAACCGAGTTCGAGTGCGATTTCTTTGACAGATTTTTGCGTGTGTTGTAAAAGGTATAAAGATTTTTCAATTCGATATTTATTCAGATAGTTAATGGGGGGAAGGTTGGTATATGCTTTGAATTTTTTATTTAGATAAGATTTTGACCGCCCAACATGTCCAGCGATATCTTCAATATTAAGAACGGCGCAATAATTTTCTTTGATAAAATCAATGGCTTTTGTTATATCTTGAGGCATTTCAGCTATTTCAGGGGTGCAACAATTTTCGAAATGTCGGTAGCAATAGGTTAAAAATTCATAGGCTTTATTAGATGTACGGTATGCATCAACAATTTGTCCTTCTACAATTCTAATGTAAGTTGTGATTAAGCGTTGAATAAGCATTGTTTCTATTGGAATTTCAAAGACATAGCCATGATGAAAATTGATGTATTCCCAGCATTGTTTCGCTTGTACGCCTGCTAAGGTGATGAAAATAAATTTCCATTCGTTACTTGAAGGTGGGAGATAATATTGGCAGTCTTCGGGAACGGCAACTATAAATGCGTGTCCTTCTAGTAACTGATGAATTTCCCCTTTAACTTTAATTTCCCCTCTTCCTGATAGTGTATATTGGAAAATAAAAGTCTCGGTATCTATGCGTGATCGACAATCCCAATAATACTGATTTTCTTGTGTTCGATTCTCACAGCCAATGACGCGAATGGTGGCGATTTGGTCAAGTTTAGTCGGTTCTTGAAATTTAAACCCATGGGTATTTTTAGCAGTTTCATCAACTCTTAAAAACATTTTTTTACCCTCCTGATAGTTTAATTTACCCTTGAAAGGCAGTTACATTTATGTTACAGTTAATTATATCATAAGCGCTATAATAAGTCTAATAGCTGTGGTTGCCTTAAAAAATTTAGCTTAGCATAGTAAATAGCGAGGGAAACGCTAACTATCTAGATTGGATTTTAAGTTGAGGCATTGAAAGTTATGCTGATGAAGGTGAGGTAAGTGGATGTCAAAAATTACATTTTTAGGAGCGGGGAGTACGGTTTTTGCCAAAAATATACTAGGTGATTGTATGCTTGTTCCAGCGTTAGAAGGGTTTGAATTTGCCTTATATGATCTTGATGAACAACGATTGACAGATTCAGAGAATATGTTGAACAACCTGAGCGCATCGTTAGGAAAAGATGTTAAAATAACGTCTTATTTAGATAGAAAAGAAGCATTGTCAGGTTCGAAATATGTGATTAATGCGATTCAAGTAGGTGGATATGAACCGTGTACAGTTATTGACTTTGAGATTCCTAAAAAATATGGATTACGTCAAACTATCGCTGATACTATTGGGATCGGTGGGATCTTCAGAAATCTACGAACGATTCCAGTTATGCTGGATTTTGCTTACGATATGGAGGAAGTTTGTCCTGATGCTTTGTTTTTGAATTATACCAATCCAATGGCTGTTCTTACAGGTGTTATGAATCGTTTTACATCTATTAAAACGATTGGATTGTGCCATAGTGTTCAGGCGTGTGTTCCTGATCTTTTAAACAGTCTTGATATGGATCAAACAGGTGTTGATTTCAAGATTGCTGGGATTAATCATATGGCATGGCTGCTAGAAGTTAAGCGAAACGGAGAAGATCTTTATCCAGAAATTAAGCGACGTGCAAGAAAGAAGCAGCAAACAAAGCATTATGATATGGTACGTTTTGAGTTAATGGATAAATTTGGCTATTATATCACGGAATCTTCTGAACACAATGCAGAATATCATCCTTATTTCATTAAATCTAAGTATCCAGAGTTGATTGAAAGGTTTAATATTCCCCTTGATGAATATCCGAGGCGTTGTGTAGAGCAGATTAAAAATTGGGAAGAAATGCGCGGAAGCTTAATTGAGAATAAAAATTTAAGTCATGTGCGTTCTTCTGAATATGGTTCGCGAATTATTGAAGCCATTGAGACAGATGTTCCTTTTGTTTTTGGTGGGAATGTTTTAAATAAAGGGGGGCTCATTAATAATTTGTCTGAGCTGGCGGTTGTAGAAGTTAAATGTTTAGCTGATGGAAATGGTGTAACGCCTACGTATGTAGGAGCGCTTCCAGAGCAATGTGCAGCTCTTAATCGAACAAATATTAATACGCAACTTTTAACCATTGAAGCAGCAATAACAGGAAAAAAAGAGCATATTTATCAGGCGGCTATGCTTGATCCACATACAGCTGCTGAGTTATCTATTGATGATATTGTTGCTTTGTGCGATGATTTAATTGAAGCGCATGGTGATTGGCTACCTAATTATCAATAGATTCATCGGATTGAGATGTTTATGACAACAAAGATAAGTTGGAGTCAATATAGTCGCATGCCGCATGATACATTCATATGGCGCGGAATTGCTGGCAGTGAAGTATTAACACCATTTGAAGTTAAAACAATTTTGATTAAGTAATGGAGGTTATCAATTATGTATTATGGTTCTATTGAAGCTGGGGGAACTAAATTCGTTTGTGCGATTGGTGATTCAAATTTCAATATTGTAGAACGTGTAAGTTTTCCTACAACTACGCCAGCTGAGACGCTCGCTCATGTGTTTGAATTTTTTGATAAGTATGAATTAAGCGCAATTGGGATTGGGTCGTTCGGTCCAATAGATGTTAATCCAGTATCTATTACTTATGGTTATGTCACAACGACACCTAAGCGACAGTGGCAGAATTATAACTTTTTAGGAGCAATTAAAGGTCGGTATGATATCCCAATGGGTTGGACGACTGATGTGAATGCAGCCGCTCTTGGTGAACAGGGATTGGGTGCAGCACAGGGGTTAAGTAGTTGCCTTTATTTAACAGTTGGTACTGGCATTGGTGGTGGTGCTGTCGTAAATAATGAGTTGCTATCTGGTTATTCACATCCAGAAATGGGGCATATTATTGTCCAGTTGCATCCTGAAGATGATTTTGGAGGTGTCTGTCCGTTCCATAGCAATTGCCTTGAAGGTTTAGCAGCAGGACCAGCGATTGAGAAACGGTTTGGTGTTAAAGCAGATCAGCTTGGTAAAGATCATATTGCGTGGAAATTTGAGGCTCATTATATTGCACAAGCTGTTATGAATTATGTGTTGATCCTGAGTCCGGAGAAGATTATTCTGGGTGGTGGGGTTATGAATCAAGCGCATCTATTTCCGATGATTCGTGAAGAATTTGCGCAACTTATGGCTGGTTATGTTGTGCTGCCTGATTTAGAGAATTATATTGTTGCGCCAGCACTTGGGAATGATGCGGCGACGATTGGCTGCTTTATGTTGGCTGAAAAACAGATGGAATAAGTTAAAACTGTGTAGATTCACTGATAGCTAAGTCGTAAATTTAATGTAAGTACGAAGTGAAAATATGGATTTAAACAGCGCACCTCCTCAAGTTTCTAGCTATTTACTAGTTTACTTGAAGAGGCGCTCTGTTTTTTAAATCCGTATTTCTATTTCGTGCATGTAAATTTTTTTGAAAAATTTTGAAAAATGTTGTAACGAAATTGAATTAGCTCCGTCTAATCAATGTACGGCTTGGAAAAACTAATTGAAAACTATCCATAGGTCTTGAGGCTGATTATTTTTCGTGCTATGGTTGGATGACAGTCATGTAAGTTTTTGCTATCATAACATAGGTCAAACCGAAGCTAGAGTGTTTAAACAGCAATTAATTATAAGAAAATTGGAGGAAGGTAGCATGTCAATCATTGAAGTTAATTAAGTAACAAAAAATTATGGACGCAATGCGTCAGAATACCAAGCGCTAAAAGGCGTTAGCTTAACCATTGATAAAGGAGTTGTTTCATTATGGTATTGATTAAAACAAAGGAATTGAATAAATCATTTTCAATAGGAGATAGAGAGCAACATGTCTTAAAAGAACTCAACCTCGAAATTTTTGCAGGGGATTACACCGTCATCATGGGTCCTTCTGGGGCGGGGAAATCTACCTTGCTGTATGCCTTATCTGGTATGGATAAACCTACGGGTGGATCCATTCGGTTTTCGGATAACGAAATTTCAACATTATCCAACGATGAACTGGCGCGATTCCGTCGTAAAAATTGCGGATTCGTCTTCCAGCAAATGTTTTTACTTGACAACATGAGTATCTTAGATAATATCCTAGCCGCAGGGCTGTTGGTTTCAAACGATAAGCGTACGATTGTTTCTCGCGCTGAACAATTGCTTAGCGACGTTGGTTTAACCGAGCAGGAGTGGAACAAATTTCCTAATCAAATTTCCGGTGGAGAAGCGCAGCGTGCCTCAATCGTTCGTGCGCTGATTAATGAGCCTGCTGTTGTTTTTGCCGATGAGCCGACCGGCGCATTGAATTCTGCTGCTGGTGGAGCTGCGTTAGATGTACTCACGGATGTCAACGCAAATGGGCAAAGCGTGATTTGTGTCACCCATGACCTGCGAACTGCCCGCCGTGGAAATCGTGTGCTTTACATCAAAGACGGAATTATCAACGGCGAGTGTGATCTTGGTCCATACGTCAGTGGCTCCAGGGAGCGTCACAGCAAACTAACCGCATTTTTAGATGAGATGGGATGGTGATTAAGATGAAACGAATCTTTTTATTGGCACGAGGAAATATTCGAAAATCCAAGGGGCAAATGTTCGTTCTAGTCGTCCTCTTTCTCATTGCCGCCATGTTGATGAATGTAGGCTTTGCGCTCCTGTTTAACTTCGGTACTTACTTTGAAGACATGGCTGAGGATCTAAATACATCAGATGCGATTCTCTTTATTTCGCAAGAGTTGTGGACTGAAGAAACCGAGCAGCTTCTGCAGGAAAATACCACTGAATTTGAACAATACGAGGTTGTTTTTATGCTCGGCGAGGTTTTGATTGGCGATAATATGCTCCTGTCGACGTTGATTTTTAGTGATGTGGAAGAAGTGCGTAATTTCTCGCAATGGATGTTAGTCAGTGATAGCCTACCACTTGAGGTTGACGGTGCGTACATTCCTTACGGATTGTATATTCATGGGCATGAGTTAGGAGAGGAATTCGTCATTGAGAAAAGCGACGGTTCTGTGAGTTTTACCATTAATGGGCACACGGAAACCATCTTAATGGACGGTGTGAACACGCCTGCAAACATTTTCTTGCCAACTGAGCGCTTCCAGCAACTCTTCGATGATTTTCCTGAAGGGCGTGGCTATTTGATTTTTGCCAACGATGTGGATAACATTCGCGGCCTTCTGTTTGAATTAGAGGAATTATCTGGATTTCCATCAGGCCTTGATGTGAGCGAAGTGATTGCTGGTATTTCACTTGAAGATATGACGATGTTCAGAACGCTGATGGCAAACATGACGGCCATGATCATGGTGCTCTTCACCTTAATTATTGCCCTTGTTTCTTTATTTGTGGTTCGCTTCCGCATCCAAAACAGCTTAGAAGAAGACATGCCCAAGATCGGCTCACTACAAGCGATTGGCTATACGAGTAATCAGATTAAGCTCGCTGTGATTTTGCAATACGTGTTGGTTATCTTATTTGCTTCGATCCTAGCCATTGTTCCGACGATCTTCCTGCTACCAATGATTGGTGAGGTATTAGCCTCACAAAGTGGTATTTACTGGCGTCCAGGAATTACGCCTGAATTTTATGCCTTTACCACTGTGATCTTAGTCTTCCTTGTTTGGATAGGAACAACCATTTCAGCACGAGGGATTAAAAAAATTACGCCTGTTTCTGCTCTACGTGGCGAGGTTACCACGGGCAAAAAAGCAAAACGCAACCGCATTCCGTTAAGCAAAAGCCGCCTATCTTTGATCCCTGCCTTAGCCGGAAAATCCGTGTTCCAAGGGTTTAAGCAAAGCGTGATGATGTTTCTCATCTTACTCGCTCTTTCCTTTACAGCCATGATCTCCTTGACGATCTTCTATAATGCCACGATCGATCTGACCGCGTTTGAGGTCATTCCAGGTGGAGAACGATCCAATTCAGCCATCGTTTTAAGACCAGACGAGGATTTATATGCGCTGCGGGATGAAATCGCGGCACTGCCTGATGTCCGTGATGCGCAATTTCATGAGTTTACCCAAACGATCATTTCCGATGAATTTTCGCTTGTTTCCGTGATGGATGACTTTGATCGTCGTGCAACACGAAACATTCACCGCGGTGATTTCCCACAAACAGATAACGAAATTGCGCTTTCTGGGCAGGCTTCAACCCGCTTCAACGTCGACATCGGAGATGAGGTGACGGTTGGTACAATGGAAAGCACGTTTACTGTCACAGGTATTTTCAGTAGTATGGCTGAAGATGCGATGGTTACCGTCCGTGGCATGTATCGTGCTCAGCCAGAGTTTACACCAAGCACGTTGCACATTTACTTGGAGCCTGGAGTCGATGCCGCTGCCTTTACGGAAGAATTGGGCGAGCAGTTCGAAGATCAATCGTTTTTCGCAGTGGATAATGATGCTGGATTCGAAGAAGGAGCTGGTGCCTTCGCTTCCATTCTTTCACTGGTCGGGATCGCCATTCTCGGTATTGCAATCTTTGTTATTTTACTCATTTTATACTTAGTCATCGGTGCTACGATTATACGTCGCCATCGTGACTTAGGGATCCAAAAGGCTATTGGCTACACCACAGGTAACTTGATGTATCAGATTAGCCTAGCCTTCTCACTCCCGGTTGTTTCAGGTGCGACCATTGGTGTTATACTAGGGATTCTTTATGCTAGCCCGCTTCTCAACGTTGCGATGCGCCCGATGGGTGTTCTCGCTGCTAATCTACTGGTCAACAACGCCTGGATGATCATAGCTGGCGTCATTCTCATTGCGTTGGCGATTGGTCTCAGCCTATTAGTTACTTGGCGGATTCGCAAGATTTCTGCGTATAAACTAGTTACCGAGTGATTGAACAAAGATGAGGCTATCTCAAAAAGAATGAAAAATTCATTTTGGGATAGCCTTTTTTTATTTTTTTGAATTTCAACTGCCATATTGGAAGCTTATATTTTTATAAATTTCCGTATAGCATCATCGACTAAACTAGACAGTCAAAAGTTCTAAGCCTGTTTAGTATTCTAAAACAACCCCACATAATCACCGTCAGAAGTCAAGTCCATATTAAGTGCACCAGGTTTTTTCGGCAACCCGGGCATTGTCATAACACCACCTGCCAAACATACAATAAATCCTGCACCTGCCGAAATGCGGACTTCCTTAATAGTAATCGTAAAGTCTTTTGGGCGACCCATCGCTTTGGGATCATCTGTCAAAGAGGCTGGCGTTTTCGCCATGCAGATTAGGAAATTTTCGTATCCCAGCTTTCTGAATTTATCAAGTTGAAGTCGCGCTTCATCTGAATAGACAACTTCGCTAGCTCCGTACATATTCTTTGCAATCGTCAATATTTTATCTTCAAATGAATCCTCACGTGGATACAGCACCTTAAAATTAGCATTGTCTTTTTCGATGATTTCCACAACTGTATGAGCCAAATCAGCTGTTCCAGATCCACCGTCAGCCCAGCCTTCTGCAATTTCAACTGGATATCCATTTTCTTTACACCAACGAGTTAAGAATTCAACTTCTGCATCTGTGTCATGTACAAAATGGTTAATTGCTACGACATAAGGGACGCCATATTTTGTAATTGAGTCAATATGTTTAGCTAAATTTTCCACACCTTTTGCTAATGCGTCAACATTCTCAACTTTAAGATCAGCTGCGTCTACACCACCGTGCATCTTTAACGCTCTGATCGTTGCAACAATGACCACACAGTCTGGTGCTAAACCTGCTTCACGACATTTAATATTAAAAAATTTTTCAGCTCCCAAATCAGCGCCAAATTCAGCTTCGGTAACTGTGTACTCGCCAAGCTTTAGGGCTGTTTTCGTCGCGATAATTGAGTTACACCCGTGGGCGATGTTTGCGAATGGGCCGCCATGGACAATTGCAGCTGTTTTCTCGATCGTTTGTACTAAATTTGGTTTCAAAGCGTCGCGTAAGAGCATTGTGATTGCACCTTCGATGGCTAAGTTTTTAACAAATACTGGTTTAGCATCAGTTGAGTATGCTACGATGATTTTCCCGATGCGCATTTTTAGGTCATCATAGCTCGTTGCTAGGCAGAGGATTGCCATGATTTCGGATGCGACTGTGATATTGAAACCATCAGTACGCTCTACACCGTTTGCAGCTGAGCCTTGTCCTACTGTAACCTGACGTAGATTACGGTCGTTCATGTCTAGACAGCGCTTGAATACAATATTATTAATGTCGATATTTAATTCATTCCCTTGGTGAATATGGTTATCAATTAGTGCACATATCGCATTATTTGCTGTTGTAATCGCATGAATATCACCTGTAAAATGAAGGTTTAAATCTTCCATCGGGC
>Ga0123355_10004333_pt1 | contig 20644 bp, 7 predicted proteins | sample TergutEmb28metaG_3_FD_89872 | JGI IMG/M metagenome (GOLD analysis project Ga0123355, IMG submission 89872) | Embiratermes neotenicus P1 segment gut microbial communities from Petit-Saut dam, French Guiana - Emb289 P1 | ecosystem: Host-associated > Arthropoda: Insects > Digestive system > Gut ...
CGTGTTGCAGGCTGAAGCCTGCAACACGGATACCACTCCAACCCAACCACACCGAAACTCCAACACACATCGAACCAAGAACAATACGACTAATGTGGTAATTCAACAGAATAGTCGCAAGCTACTGATGATGGATATATTAATGTCCGAAACATGTTGAGCACATAAGAAGTGAAATAAAATAGCAAGTGACATCAAGTTGGTCTTTCATTCTTCAACAAAACAGAGTCGTTTGATCATGTGAACAACAACACAAAGAAGCTGCTGGTTAAATCAAAGCATGGATTTTCTGACTAGGTAGGTTGATGATCGCTGGCTTCTCTGCAGATCATCTGACGGACTCCTACTTCAGCATGTAACAGCAATAGCCATCCATTCACTAAAGCCACAAAGTTCGGCAGCTGAAACTTATGTTATATTAATTGCTACGAATTCGTGTTTACCTATCGACATTTTCCTAGAAACATAGTTTCTAAACCTTACATAAGCAGAACACTTTAAAAAAAATCTTCCTGGAAACAACGAGAAAAATTAGGATAAATTTTAGTTAGAATTTTCGGGTCTAAATTCCTACCCGGGACCTACGAGACTTTAATCAGAGTTTTAACCACTAGCCTCTAATACCCTGTCAATAAAACCGTCATGACGTTCGTATCGACAATAATACAAAGCTCTAGTGTGTATGTATCTATATACACATAGTCATGAACACAACATTATTACAATTAGTAGCAATATATAATATACAACTACATGTTTCGGACCTGTATGTAGACCGTAATCAGGTTTTCCAAAGAACTTATTAAGTGACTACACAGTATGTGTGGTAATTTTGGAAGGGGGACGAGATCTCGTCCTATATCATAAATCGTGGGATTAGTAAAAGTTGCCAACATTTATATTGATGCGTATTTCGTATCGACAGTTACGAATATAGATATATCCCCTTAAACTGCACATGGAAATGGAAGGCACCAACGTATCACAGTTCACATCTTCGCTTTCAGAAATGAGGCCATAAACATTGCATAAAGTCGAAGCATGTGTACAGCAGGATACCTGTATGTATCATGTTGCATGGCGCAATAAACATCTGTAGACCGTCGGTGTTGTGACACGGTCTGGGCGTACTGAACACTGCCTGCTCTTGATTAAATACAATACTTGTCGTGACGTCTGACCCCCTCACTCCTCGGGGCCCAACACCCACGTCTGGGCAAGGAACCGTAAAGGACCCGACCGGGTATACAACAATTCATACTGCATCTCACTGAATACAACAAAGGGTTAAACTGGTACAGTGAATAGCCGATGTAAAATAAATGACGACGTATCGAGTTCATGTTATAATTATCGTGAATAAACGAACAAGATAGTATAGCTTCGTCTTCCGACCGTCGTGACGAGGGAACACAAGAGCAATGGTACGTCTTCGGGGCGACGAACAGTACTGAACCGTTGGCAGGGGTAGCTTGCTGACTGAAAACAGCGGTCACTTTTCATACGTATGAATAGTTCTTGAAATTGTCGGAGAACAGACTGGCTAACGGCCCTGGACAAAAAAGAAACATCGTTGCTTCTGTAGGTAAAGAAACCTACTTGATTGGCTAATAATCTTACCTCTAACTACAAAGAATCAATTAGATTCCAGTACCCGCCATGTAAGACACGCAATGTGTTGGACCGCATAAACAACACGATATGTTTCGTTAAAATACGCGTTTGGAAACTAAAAATTATACGTTATATAAACGTACTGAAGAGGCTTATACAAGAAAGTAAATTCTTGGAAAGTAACAATGGCTACCGAATTTAATATCTGCATCAGAATATCCAGATGGACTGAGGAAACAAAGACATAAATGCCTGTGACCGGACCTAGATTCAAACACAGTACCACCTGGATAGGAGAGAAAAGAATATAGTGCCAAACACTGCAGCATAATACTGAGTGATTCTGATTTCAAATTCCTATCGAGGCTAACAATTTTGTACTCCCCTGTGTACTGCATACTGCCGACAGAAGATCAGTAACGATCTGATCTCATATTGAAGTATTTCTGTTTGCTTTTTGATGGTTGGTTTAGAAATCCTATGGGCTACATGGGCACGAGATAATGCAATTCAAAAGAAAATTTTAAATATCAGCTGAAATGTTTGATATTATGAAACAATTTCTAAACGCATATAATTTTCACATTTCTTCATTGAAGTTGTTAAGAAACTGGTTATTTCAACGACCCGATTGTGTCACTTTCCTTGTTTTCACGTATTTGCTCTTCTCCTGTGGTTTATGTCCTTCCCCTTTTGTTCTGTCTGATTGTCATTTTACGTTTCATTCCCACTTCACTCTCGCCCGTTTATTATTCTTCACTTCAAAATCTCCCTGTATTTCGGTTCACCACAGCACTCTTTGAATCACGTTTTGGCGACAATACGTGACTGGCAGACCGCCTGGATCGCTGCCGGGTGCTCGACGCTTAGTCTGATATAGCATACACCCACGCATCTTGTCTGACCGGGCCTCCTCCTCTGTCTCGGGCAGTGGAGCACAACGAAACAATACGCATCATATGGTCCTTACTTAGGGCATTCGTCGCAACAAGCAGAGCACTCGGGCACTGCCGTCAACGTGCGCTAACAGCATCTGTGATAAAAGTTTCTTACCGAAGCCATTAGCTACACTCGTAATAAACAGCGAACACTATAACCGCATCTAACGTGTGCAAAGTTCAATAAATGTCCATATCAAAGGTTAGATATATTTCGTGGCAACACAACTGTGTTGGGCACTGTCCAGTGTCTCAGCAATATTTATAACATTTCGTATTTGAATCTATTCCAACCGCTCGGAAGAACTAGGCGTAGATGTGAGGATACTAAAATGGTATTAAAAATCGTCAGGCGGGGCCAAGGACTGGATGACTCTGGTTCAGAATAGGGAAGAGTGGCAGGACGTGGTGAGCGCGGTAGTACAGTGAGGATTCCATAAAATGCTGGGAAATTCTTGACTAGCTTGCTATTAAGGACTCCATTCCTTGTAGTTAGTTAGTTAGTTAGTTAGTTAGTTAGTTCAATCCATATGTCTCCTACTGGCAGCTGTTTGACACCGACCGTTTGTAATCCTATTGACGGGTTCTGGCTTTCGACTGAAATAGTGTTACAGAATGGCAGAACAGAAAAGATTTAACAGTATTACAACATTAACATGAATTTTACGGCAGCTAAATGGTTGGTTAAATTACAGTAAATTCTATACAGGAACGACAAGAGCCAAAACAAAATTATTTGCCTAATATTGGAAGCACTAACGCCGGGACAGACAACAAGCCGTACTTGCTGAGATTCAAGAATGCGTTGGCATTTTTCCCATTGCCTTTACAAACAAAGCTGTTTCGAAATTTTATGTTACCTAAGGTCAAAATTATAAGCCCCTGTTCGACCTACAAGGTATATTCGGCCTATATGAAGTTTCTAACCCCAACGATAACTGGTTTTACTGGTTGTTTCGCTGTGTCTGTATATATGACGAAATTTTACAGTTCGTGTTTGTTATGTTGGTAACATTGGCACCTTAAAGAACACCGAAAATATTTGGTCGCTTAGGTAGCCTAGGAGCGACAGCGTGTCGAATGCTGGGAAACATCCACCCGGTCGTTCGCGATTTGAACATCATCCCGTCACGGAAAATGAAGTCCACTGTACCACACCCACTGGGGTTCATCAACATCAAATCACTGGTTAACTTCCTCCCTGTGGCCCAACAGCCCTACTCGTGCCTAGACTGCCTCATTGTTGACGTTTCGATATCTCACACAAACACACACACACGCACACACACACACACACATACACAAACATGCGCGCCCTCAGACACACCACATTCGGTAGGAATTCTCTGGACAAGGGATCAGCTCGTTGCATAGACCTCTACCTGACAACACACAACACTCACAAAAGACAGATATCCATGCCCCGCGGCGGGATTCGAACCCGCAATCCCAGCAAGCAAGCGGCTGCAGATCTACGCCTCAGACAGCGCGGCAGCGGATTTCCTTAGCAGTTTATCACTTGGTTCTATGCTCTGTGGTCACGGTATGACTGCGATATACTTGTGTCACAGTTGAAATGGGTTCGTTCATCAGCAAATCAGAGGCTTTTGGCGTCAGTTATGATTAGTGTCTCCTTTTTTGTTTCAGTTTGTTTTAGTTTTACGTACACACACACAACTCGTATTTTCTTTTAAGAACCTCACTGTTATGTTCTTTCTTAATTTTATTCCATGTCCATCTTGTATTGAGATTTTTCGTTTCTGTTCCACTGTCTGTCCACTCACCAACCTTATGTTCATCATATAAATCACTAGATAATAACAATTATCAATTTTATATTTATACATTTATGTTATTCACCATCATCATTATCACCATCACCACCATCATCATCATCATCATCATCATCACGCAACGGAATTTCTCGTCTTCTCCACCGTACAATCTCCTCTCCTTTCCTTGCCATTATACTTCTCTAATTCTGTTACTTTACATTACATATCTGTTCGTTTTACAGAAATTCGCTTTTCCAAAGATAAGTTTTCTCCTAAATTTGTAACAAAAATTCAATTCCTAATTCAAAGAGAACATATCTGCCTGTAAATGCTTTTTACAAAATGATCGGCAGTTATAGCAAGAATAATAAGAAACATCTGAAAACAGTCTGTGATAAAATGGAGAGATTTCAGTAATCAAGATGGTTGAACAAACATTTGTTTGTACTTGTGCCTTTTAAACGTTTTGTTCACTGTTGCAACAACGTCATGAGTTGGAGCGTTTCCTGAAAACCTGATAGCCTCGTGGCCAGTAAAATTATTCCTCGTCTTTCGTGGAACCTCGAAGTTTCGTAACCGTGTTTACGGAAGCAAGCCACGCGACACCGTTTGAGGCAGAAAAATTCGCTCCACACTTCGAAGTATTTACTTTTACAGCCTAAAATAATAATAATAATAATAATAATAGTAATACGATAATTCGACGATTTATGACAGTTGAAAGAGTCGCTACATAACTGAAGTCGGACAAACAGAGAACTGCTTCTGTCCATTTCCAATAATAATAATAATAATAATACGTTAATTCCACGATTTATAACAGAGACAGTTGAAAGGGTCACTACATAACTGAAGTTCGACAAACAGAGAATTCCCTCTGTCCATTTTCAGGCATCACAACCGGAAGTCCAACTCTATAAGATAACTGAAGAACACTCACTGGGTAGAACTCTAAATGAAGTTTTGTATTGTACAGTACATATACTGCGGTGATACGTATTGGATTGACGTGAAGCAGTGAAGAGGACGTGGCGGCACCGAATTACTGATGATTTCTTTTACCCGCCAAAGAGCTGGAGAAATCGTTATGGAAAATAAAAACACACTCGACGATAAAGATTGCTGCGTTCATTACAAGCATTCTTGTACAGAATTGTAGGGTCTAAAAGATAAAAGAGTGAACGAAGGGACGTGATGTGCGTGGAGAATTTGGACAGGATTGTTACGCCGTAGGGCAGATGATAAATGAGGAAGAGGCGGAAAAAAGTAAGGGAGGAAAAAGAAAGATACGGGCAAAGAAAAGGAAATAAAAAAGAGAAAAGGAGAAAGAAATTGATAGGAAAGACAAAAAGCCTAAAGGCAAAATAAAGGGAAAAAAATTGATATCACGAAAAACATTTCACGTTTACGAGATTAATTTACACACAATATCTGCAGTGAAACAGCGACGTGGATGTTTTTGTTGCCTTCTGCTGTCCCTCCGCAATTAGGAAACTTTCCGTAAATTCGGTCGCACTTCCGTCTCTGGCAGAATCACCTCTATTTTAATCATATGCTACAACTTATATCACTCTCTCCGTTATTAAATTGAATATACTTTCACATATAAGAGAAACGTCTAAATATCCATTAATATACACCTAAACTCACACAAGTCACTCCTGCAATCTGTAAACAGGACTCAGTAATCTCTACGCTATAATCAGCCTTGGATATTTCAGAGTACACTATCCGGGGTCCAAGGAAATGCATATCCTTCTTAGTCTGGCACTCTTCCATCTTCTAGCACAGTGTCGAACAGATTTGAACGGGTGAATAAGAATTCGGTCCCTACACATATGCAGACAAAAGAACCAATAAGTAGAGACCAAAAGCCCGGTGGCAAAGAGCTGCAAATTCCTGCAGCATTGCTGTAAAATTGTTGATGAACCTGCTATTTCAGTTCCTTGCTAGGCAAGTGTTACATCGCTGTCCTGAAGTGCTTAAGAGTTGCAGCAATTGGACAGCTTTCCCAAGCCAAACCAAGAAAAATTAAATAAAAAGAAAGTAAACAAAAAGGGAAAAAGTGTATTAAGTGGTAGGAACAGCAAAAAGAAAACTTAGAATTAAAAAAAAAAGATAAAATGAACGAACGAAAGAAAGACTGAATGAATGGTTGGATGGAAGGATGGATGGATGGATGGATGGATGGATGCATAAATGAATGGATGAAATGAGGAATAGAGAGGGGAAAGAAGAGGAATACAGAAAATCAAAGATAAGAATGATGGAATATGACAAAAATAAAAAGATGCCTAATAAAGTTAAAGTGATCCCTTACAGGCCCGGTGTGGCCCAGAGGGTGAGTAGAGGTATAGCTCTACTCTTCCACGACCGCGGCACTAGAAGGGGGTGAGTGGTCAGCAGCACGCCCCGGCCGCACTTTACCCCCGGGAAAGACCCAGCACCCATTGTACAGGAGGCTGGGTGGGCACCAAGGCCGGTCTGGACGGGCGAAAAACCTTGTCCCCACCGGGATTCGATCCACGATCGCCCACCCCGTAGTCAGTCGCTATACCGACTGAGCTACCGGGCCCACACCTAATGAAAGTACGTAAGAAAAATTAAAGTATAAAGTAGAAAAAAAAGTCAACAAACATAAAAACGAAATTGATATTTCAAAGAAGAATACCGGTGTTTTTACCAGTCGTGTTTGTGGCTTCAAATGTCTTCCTTTCTCTTAAATTCGACCCTTCCTACCCAATACTTTACGCCCTTGGTGAAAATACTTTGACTTAGTAACTGCACATTGTTTTCTTCTCACAGAAGAGCAATACGAAATACCGCACACATCTCGGACTTGAAGAACCGACTTGTATCACTATTACATAGGAACGATTTGCATGCAGTCTGCGATTGCAAAACAAAGCGATTACCGGCGAAGACATCCTTTACGTAAGCTATGTGGTGTCTATGTGAACCGGTCCCGTGCGTGGAATGTGACTACACCCACAGCGCCCTGTTTCATAACACACTGTGTCAACACTATGTCATTCAGCAACCGAGAGCAGTGTTACGTATTGGAACACAATATTACAACTAAATCAATGTTACTTACGGAGGTGGAACACGTTTCGCAACAGAGGTTATCCCAGCAGGACCAAAACAGTTACACAGGTAAGCTATGAGAGGCGGATTCGAGGAAAATATCAATAAACATGAATGAAGTCAGTAACAGATGGAACAGGTACGTTCGTTAATGTTTGTTAGTATACAAACAAATGCATATAGAACTAGTAAAACATTAATATCAAAATTACTCCGACATGTTTCGGTGTTCTTGCACCATCCCCAGGGAGCTTACAAGTTTTGTCAACTAATGGCCAATGTAAAGGGCCGAAACGTGTAATTGTTCTTTATGTAATAAATTCTATACATATATCTACCATCATATAGTTGTGTTAGACAAACACATACACTCCAATCTAGTTTAAAGTTATGAATTATTGAATAATAAATGATAATTCATAACGTTAGCTGCCAAAACTTGTAACCTCCCTGAAGATGGTGTTATAACACCGAAACATGTCGGAGTAATTTTGATATTAATTTTATACTACTTCTATGTGCATTTGTTGGTATATTAATAAACATTAATTAATCAAAATACATGGTATGAACATAAAAATAAGGAAAGTTCTTATTGGGGTACTTAGTGTTAAAATGTACAGTATTATTATTATTATTATTATTATTTAGGCAGCAAGCCTTGTGTGCATACACATCGATATCTTTGGGAAACCCGTTCATTAAAACAGTTTCTACACTAATCTGTGACTTTTTAAAATCAATTTATCTACGTTTTTGTGCATTTCGAGTGTTTGTCCCTGCACATAGTCTATAGTGCTTTTTGTCCTGCCTTGTCATTTTTTTGGTCTCTTTAGTGTTTTGTGTTCGTGCATTTGTACTGTTTTTTGTGTTATATTGGTTTTTGTTCTGGCTTTGAATTTGGCATCTGTGCTATTAATTCCGCAATGTAATAAATACCTATTGAAATGAACTGACTTGAATCAAAATATTACCATTCGGTAACATCTGTACGCATTTGAGACACATTTTCGTTACCTTTCGAAGTTTTTCTGGTGTTCCACAAGGTACTGTCCTAGATCCTCTGCTTCTCTATTTATACATTAACTACATTTGTAATTTACATTCTAGCCACCTATTATCCGCTAATTATATCAACATTCTTCTGAAGACTGAACTCTGCTGCAATCGGATGGCGAACTTGACGTACATGGTTGAGGCGCCGTAAACTTCACGACAAAAATCATCAGGTAAACTAAGTTATTACTTATGCTAAGAAAACAAATGTTCTTTAATATGTGTATAAAATATGCGATTCCCTTGCAACCTGTCCGGGCACCATCAAACACCGAGGAGTAAAAACGCATTTGAAAATGCAATATTACGGTCATGTAGACTCTATTTTCTCCCAATCAGGATGCTGGACTAAATTCGAATTATAACATTTTGAATCTTTACACTCGATTCTTCACTTATGTTGTACTTAACGTTAGATGGACCTGCCCTTGAGTACGGCTCAACTGTTTGGAATTCTATACCGTCCATAGACGTCAAAAATCGTAAAAGCGTTCAGCGGAAGTTCGTAGCTCTTAGTCAAATTACTTGCTTCTCCCGTGGCCGTAATAATTATGAGAATTTTCTTCAAATTTTACAGCTTTACACGTTGTAAGATAGGAAATTCCACGAGTATGCATTATTTTTCACTTCTATTTATCCAGGTTCAAAATGTTCCCGGTCTCTTTTGAATATTACAAGTAATTGAGTTCTTTCTCGTAATTTTTGAAACTCTCCATTTATTTCCGCTCACTGTAAAGACCCTCCGTCTTCTGGATGCATTTCGGCTGTTACCCTGGGGGTGAAAAGACGTCGAAATCTTTAAGAAGCACAGTACTTCCTTAAAACAGATAATGTAATAACTGGTGACATTCTCAATTCAACTGATCAGTGTCTCCAGGCTTGGGGCTTTTGCCCCATTACTGCATTTACATTGTTCTATTATTATATTTGCCTGTGCTGTTTGTTTTGTTGGTTTACCGTTCCGTTTCTTTGTATTTGTTTTTGTGTTGTATTTGTGTTCTAGTGCAGGTTTTAAAATAGCAATTGTCCGGTTGAACCAGAAGTTAAATGAACACCCACTTAACTTAATGAATTATTATAGCTGCAATTGGCCTTGTGGCTGTTGTACCACCACGTTAATAACAGAGAACTAAATCTGAAATGAATTCAACTATTATCATTTTCAAATAGATGTGGATGATACGGATGTGGACTGGAAGACGCGTGGGGGAGTTGAGAAATAAGGTAAAGTTCACCCCAGAACAAGCCATGATGGCCAGGAAGGGGTAGAGCTATAGCTCTACTCTTTCTTTAACCTCAGCGAAAGATAGGGGTGAGTGGTCAACGCCACGCTCCAGCCGTTTTACCCCCGCCAAAGATACCTGGTACCAATTGAAGACGAGGTTGGGTGGGCCCCAGCGCCGGTCTGGATGGGTGCAGAAAATCTCTTCCCCACCGGGATTCGATCCCGGTCCGTTCTACACGTAGCAAGTCACTACACCGACTGAGCTATCCCGGCCCACAGAGTTGAGAAATTCACACCAAATTGTATTAGGAAAGGCTAGAAGAGATAGAGCATTTTGGAGAGAAATGTGCGTCAATAAAAACACCATATTAAAATATTTCCTCAAAAATTCTTTTCGAGTGTGTGGGTAAGACTCAAGCGTTTCATGATGTGGTTCTCTTGTGGGATTCTGCGAGTATATAACGGACCTTCACGTGCACCAACGTTGATGTGTTCTTCACAAACTGGATGATATCAAGTTTTTAAACAAATACTCCTCTCCAAGGAGTAGCACGTTAGTCTGAAGATCGTCCCTCAAAATCATCCTTCATTAACTACTTACGTACTCACCATCCTCCAGTGATAACCCAAAACGTCTCTACCATAATGTCTCCATTACAAATGGATCAACACTGCACATTCCATACTGACACGTTTCTCTTAACCTACGTCCATATTAACAATTTTAATCTAAACATTTAATTGATAACACAATTCGCTTAAATGACAGTTATTTTTAGTATACATTTCCTAAGATATTGGGGTTTTGAATATGGAAAATAAGTTACGAGATATTCCGACACTCTCTTTTTCTTTCGTTGGGTGACGGTCGGTGGCCCTTGCTGCCAGGTATTCAAAGCATTGAGGCCCTGGGGGAATTTTTGGAATAGACTTGGCCTGCTGGTTACTACAACCGGTTAATTGTACTTAATAGAAGATATGAATGTAAGAAAAACCATTACGTTTTTATACAGAAATGCAACGATTACTTTCAAATGACGGTAGAGTCATCTCTTTTACGCTTCAAACATAATTTCTTTGACGAAGAAGATAACACAAAAACACACTAAATTACTACGAATTATACCACTTCCTCAACGGATTAATGAAACAGGTACAGTAATTATTCAGGCAGATTGTCTTCCTAATTTAAAATAAATTTCTGCACTTTAACTTTGAAGATCAAACGAAAATCCTATTTTTTTTTTCTCCAAAAGTAATGTATCGTTCAGAGAAGATGAAATTATATTATCCAAACTGGCACCAAACGAACGTATTGTAAAGCAAGTCTCAACAAGTTGATTCAGAGGCGTGTCCAATCATGGACTCGTATTGCAGGCAAGGAATTTTATTATTATTATTATTATTACTACTACTACTACTAACTGCAAATGAGTTGTCACTCGGTGACAGTAGTCCTTACACTAGTAAAAACAATACAAAGCACAGTAAATACGATTATACATATTACCAAAACACCAACACATTACAAAACCCACACATACACACACACACACACACACACATTACAAAACAAGTTAAAACAACCACAGTACAAGATAAAACAAAAACAGTACAAGATACACCCCAACTAAATAGTCACAACATAATCAAGTATCTTCATTATAAGGTCACCCTAACGTACATGGCACTTTTATGCCCAAGAACTTCACCGTAACTCACTTCACTTCACTTCACTTCAAAATAAAATCACTTTACATAAATAATTTTCATTGCAAAATCGACATACAGAATTTGATAGCAATAGCACGGATATTTCTCTTCGCCACAATTTTCACACCAGTTCTGGGGTCCACCCAATCTTCATTCGATGAGGACGCAGCACTGGAAAGTGGAACTGATAAACCACTGCCGACTAGTGCATAGATGAACATACGTGGAGCCCAGTATTTCCATTTTCACTTTTTTTATGAAGTGGTGTTTATGTAACAGGAACACCAAATTTAATTTAAATACGTTTTTTGGAGATGAACTGTTAGAAAAATTACACATCGATACGTACGTTATACCTTTCGGATGATGAAAGGATTGCAAAAAAAAACTTTCAGTGCCCCCACTCTGAAGAACTTTATGCAGCCAGCAACAAACTGCGTAACCAATGAAAATTGGACCGTGCCTGCAGGGTAAGTTCACACGACGTAAGAGGCAGGTGAATTGCGATAGTTGCACTAGCCATGAGAATCAAATTAGTATAAACACTGTAATTCATGAAAAGGGAACAGACTGAACATGTTGAAACATTCTGATACCACGAACAAGCTCTGGTATTTATTTCGGCTGGATGTTCATAAAGTTTTTCTCCTGTCCCCCATTTTGACAATAATTCTCCCTCTCTCTCTCTCTCTCTCTCTCTCTCTCACACACACACACGTTCTTATAATAAAACCAACTAGATGTACTAATTTCTTAAATTCATTTTTGGAATAGAACTCTACATGTTTCGGACAGTTCTTCTGTCCATCATCAGTTTTTCACTGTACACACAGCAATGGTATATGTCATACAGGTTTGGTGACAGCTAGCGAGCAGAATCAGGATAGAACTGCACTCCCGTCCTGATCCTGCTCGCAAACTGTCAGCAAACTTGTATGGTATATACCATTGCTGTGTGTACAGTGAAAAACTCCTGATGGTGGACAGAGGAACTGTCCGAAACATGTAGAGTTTTATTCTGAAAATAAATTCCAGAAATTAGTGCATCTAGTTGGTTTTATTATAAGAATTTATCACGATGCACGGTCACCTGAACGTCAAACACAAACACACACACACACATCAGTCGTTCCTAGAGGCCACCCAACATCTGGCCAGATGTTATTGCAATACCAATCAGCTGAGGTGCTAATTATTACACAGGAGAGAAGCTTTGGCCTTGGCAGCGTGGGTCCTTTATCTCTGGGAGAAACTTTCAGAGAAATCATGTAGATCATGTGGAAAGTATACTCCCCTGTCCCTTTCCACCGATGGCGATTTATTAGGTGTTAAGCCTACGACAGATCCGTAAAAACATACCGTATATTCTCGAATCTAATCCGCGCCCATTTTACAGTTTCAGAGGGCTAAAAAAATCAGATGTGGATTAGAATCCCGTGCGGATTAGACTTGCCGTCGTGAGCTGGCTTTTGCAAAAATGATAGAGCCGCTGTACGTGCCGCAAGAACAATAAAATACAATAATTTATTATTTTATTTATTTTTTATATAATATAACATAATATTTATATTATATTATTCATCAGACTCGCCGTCATCACTCATAACTGAATCGTTATCCGTCACCCAGTCACAATCATCTTTATCTTCACCATCGTCCTCCCATACGTGCGGATTAGAACAGCGAACTAACTTTTTTCGTTTAAGAAATCGGCAAAAACTAGTGCGGATTAGGGACGAGAATATATGGTATATACAAAGACAAAGTCACAGAATGCATCAAGAATCAAGCAAGTCTAGACGACATATTTTCCCTCCAGCATCTCAGACTACAGCTTCGTTCATAATTGTCATCTTTCCATAATTCAAGAGCTTCGAAAAATTGCCATGCACTCACATGTCTCGCTGTAACTTGGATCACTAATTATGTTTCAATTACAGTGTCAGGCTTACCTTCGTTGCACATTTACGCTTAAGACTCCCAAACCAAATTTTGTAAGCATTTCTTGTCGAGATATTTGTTAAAACTCTATAAATTCAAAGTAATTTGGTAAGAAATGTGGCCTAGAGATAAGGCTTGACCTTTCGTGCAGAAGGTCGCATGTGTAAGAAATTCAGTTTCAGTGTAAATTTTTTTACGGCGCCTTTCTTTTCTTTCACCTCTGACAAAATCAGAACTTTAAGAGCATCGCGTGGTTTTCAGGGCCTTGCCGCTGTCTGTGTCCCCATTAGCTTGTACGTTCTCTCAACTGAAGATACGATTATCATGGGAGGCGAAATCATACTAGATATTCCCAGTAATCCAAACGCCCAACATTTGGATACGGTACTTTTCCATAGAGGTGTTGAAGCCATGGTGACCAACGACCACAGTCAACAGACAAGTAATAAGACTTAACCACGCCCACTACCGATATTGCTTGTCGTAGAAAACTGCACGATTCATAAAAAGTGGATTTTTTTTGCAATGGTTTAAAGATGGGGTTTACTGAAGCAACAGTACTGACGGAGTCAAAGCTGCAAATCACACAAGCTGTGGCACGTAGTTTGCATACAACACTTCCAAACACATGGTCACAAAACTTGATCGCAGTTGCAGGACCCTGTCCATGGTATTTCGCTACTTTAATTTCGGAGTAATAAACACTTTAAGTGTGAACATGAAACTCACATGATAGCCACGAGGATATAAATTTTGACGTTTTGCTGACCGTGCATCTCAGTATATTTATCTCAGTAATTAACCAACTTGATGCACACAATTTTTGTTTTACAATAAGTTTATTTCATGCCTCTACATTTTTCGAGCACATGTGCTCATCAGCAGGAGGTCAAAATTGCATTACACAGCCTCTGGTATCATCACACCTGTAGGTGGCCGTATCCTGCACAGGTTGAGAGAGGACTGGTTGGAATGCATGGGATTGTGGGTTAGGCGTCAGGTGGGTTACGAGGTGTAGTATTTGAATGAAGGAGGTCAAACATAGGAATATGATCGTTTAGATGTTGTTCGGGGATGAGTTCATGAACGAGCATAATCCTATGTTTGACCTCCTTCATTCAAATACTACACGATGTAACCCACTTGACGCCTAACCCACAATCCCATGCATTCCAACCAGTCCTCTCTCAACCTGTGCACGAGACGGCCACCTATAGGCGTGATGATACCAGAGGCTGTGTAATGCAATTTTGACCTCCTGATGATGAGCACATGTGCTCGAAACATGTAGATGCATGAAATAAACTTATTGTAAAACAAAAAGTTTGTGCATCAAGTTGGTTAATTACTGGGATGCACGGTCAGCAAAACGTCAAAAAATTCACGAGGATACAATTTTCCAAACAAAGTATTTAGTTGAGAGCTACGCAAGTTTTCATTAAGAAGTGTTCATTTTATTGTCATCTTGGTTTTGACACCGCATAGTCTTGGGAAAATATTTTGCCGATATCTACGGAACAGAGAGAAATAATTCGTCCCTAAATTTGATAACCACCCGCAAGATTACGCTCTATCCCTAACCAAGTTCTTACACATTTCTTGTCGGATATGTCAAAATCACGACCAGGCACGTATGTTTCCAATACTGATGACTAAACACTTCGTAACGGGTACGCTTCTTTCGCTACAAAACGATTAGTAAAGGCATTGAAGTACATTCACTATGCTACAGACCGACAAAAAAGTGCAGGTACAGTCCATGTAACACGAAAGCAAACCCTCGTACAACCTTCCAGCTGAGCTGTGTTCATACGGTTCATTGGTTCAAAACCCCTTCTGTTTCCCGGACCGGCGTCCTACCTTTGTGCCTCTGTACACATCGCCACAATTAAATCACCACACCATGCACAACCGAGTCTGCCACTCTGAAACATTCGGAGGCTGGGCCATCTAATTCTCAGAACCACAACTTATCCCTTCAGCTTTATTTTAAAATAAAATACAGATTACTTTCACCCTCGAACAGGACATGAAGGCCGAGAGGGAAGTAGAGGTACAACTCTACTCTTTGTTTAACATCGGCACTAGATGGTGTGGGTGGTCAACACCACGCCCCGACCGCTTTACCCTCGAGAAAGACCGGTACCCATTGTATAGGAGGCTGGGTGGGCCCCAGGGTCGGTCTGGGCTGGTGCTGAAAACCTCGCCACCACCGGGATTCGATCCCGGACCGTCCAGCCCGTAGCTAGTCGCTATAACGACTACACTATCCCTGCCCTCTATTTTGGTATAATATTTCCATTTCCTTGTTTTTCCAACTGGACTTCTCTAAGATGTTTTCCTCGCCAAAATCCTGCACGCATTCCTTATATCCTTCTACCAAGACACATTTTGAGACCATCATTTATTACTCCACTGACGCCGATGGCCGCGTGGTCTAAGGTGCGGGTCTGCTGCCGCTCGCTTGCTGGGATTTCGGGTTTAAATCCTGTCGAGAGCATGGATATTTGTCTGTTGTGAATGTTGTGTGTTATCCCAGGTACAGACTTCTGCCTATCCCTCGTCCAAGGGAGTCCTAACGACAGTGTATGTCATTAACTGTAATCAGGTGCAACAATAACACTCTACACCCACTATGAGTACGTAGAAGTGGTCCCACATAAGAAGAATTTATTGCTCCTACAGCTGGTAGTGAGAAAGTTGATAGGTTCTCTCCCAGATTTGATTTAATGCATGCCTTGAAAATATCGATTGCTGTGCAGTTTTCGTATTGAGTACGAGCAGTGATATTTTTGGTAGAGCTAGGACACGGTGCTTTATAAACGCAAAAAGTACATATGCCTCTTCAGCAGATTTTTAACTTCACAGATTTTATCGTCAACCACAACAATCTTCGTATGAACTGAAATTTATTAAGCTGCGTGTTACAGTTCACCTACAAAAGAGCCATAATCATACAGCAAGGCGCAAAGGAAAAATAATGCAGTCGCAAAGAGGTAAAAGTATACATGCGCAACACCTGGTTACGCAGTTATAATTTTCCCTTTGTGTTAAACTGCCCGATGATTATGATTGTATAGGCGAGCCGAAACATGTAGCTTAACAAATTCAACTTATTGTACGAAGATTATTGTGACTGACTGTACTCTCCTTACCCTTGTGTATTTGTATCACAATGGGATGCCACACTTAAAAGTATTCAGAGCTCTTATCATGAGGCTGCCCAGTCCACGATTAGCCTATACCTACCTTGTAAGAAAGCAGGGATAGTACGAGTATAAAGAACTAGGACAGCAAACCTTCTCCTTGAAACATAATTCCCATTATATAATAGACCTGATAATATCAATCTAATGACGTACAGTAACCTGAGTAACAGACACAACGTAGTTGAATAGCCTACAGACCAAATACCCAGCTACCACCTAGACCTGTGTTTCTCAGCCGCCGGGCCGCGGCCCGGTACCGGGCCCTGGCATCAATTATACCGGACCGCGAGAAGTTCTCCTGGAATTTGTCATTTTAGTGTTCTAAGCAATTTTCATTAATAAATGTTTTATAGTAGAATATTCTGAGGGGAATAATATTCGTGAACGTGTCGAAAAACTCAGACCCAGATGTTGGCCTGAGGAAACTACAATATGCTACAAGATTTCATTAATCCAGTGATTGATAACTAATTTAAATGTAATTTTATATTTGTCAACATGCCACACCGTATACATAAGTGTCCTAACACTCTTTATGATTATGCCATAATTAATTATTAATACTTATGTTAGTTTAATGTATGTACTTAAAAAAATTTGGAAAGGTATTTACGAGCAAATTTGTTGGGACCGGACCCTCGTCTTATGAAAAAAGTATTTACCGGGGCGTGGTCTCACAAAGGTTGAGAAACACTGACCTAGACAAAGGAAAGTATCCAAAAGAAAGTTCTGCTGTAAAGCTTCATCTAAATGCTAGCACGGAAAACAAAAAGAAATATTCGAACCTAATTAAATACCATTTTCTTAACAGACCAACCAGTACAAGGCACCGAACCACTTGTCGTACATATACTAGTATTATGACGTTAAACTGCTAGCAGGAAGCGTAGTAATTTACATATAACCCGTAAGATGTAACCATAAACAAACAAGTGACACTTCTACTAGGCACAGGTAAGTTAGTATACAGTATTAGCGTGTCTTGAATACATGTCTGGCGTCAGCCGCAGAGAGGCGTTCTGATACTGTTGTATGACAGGGTCGGTACTGTACTTCTTTGCAAGTTTGTACTAGCAGTTTAAAGGAAAGTGAAGTGAAGGTGCAGTTAGAAGTTTTGTATTGTAGCGCCAATTATATTCTGACTGATGCTAAGTAATTATTCTGAGGCGCAGAAACAATCCCGTGTATAATGTGGATGACTGGTCAACAAACTACCTCCACGTAGCGGTGTAGTTCTTGAGAAGTTGCTAGATAAAAGTACCTCCGTTTCTGAAACCTAAGATTTATTGGCATTCTCACAACAGCTCGCCGATACACCATTCTTTTCGCTACGTTTCGGGGACCTGTGTTCAGTTTGAAATTTCGGTTTTAGGTGTTATGAGCTAAAACAGAAAATTTTCATCGTGACAGGAGACTAATTCACGAAAGCAAAATCGACACATGCAGCTGTAATGTAATAAACATACAGAAAAGATGAAAGTTTTGTTGACGGTGTGATTATCATCCTTGTGCAGACGCGATAACATAAGCTTGCACTTCACTGCAAATGAAAGTAGGTTATGAATGGGAGGCAGCATTCAACCAGTGACGGACAAAACAAAGGAAAGCCTCCATGTGAAGATGAAACACTGTGACAACTGCAAGACTAAATGAAGAGAAGAATAACAAAATGATAGGAAGAGAGAATGGCGAAAAGAATGGAAACCTGATATCAAGTCACGAACTGATGACTTTGGTATTTGGAAACCGGAAACCATTACCAGCTATCGCAAATTATTCATTCATAAAAGATTCTCGAAAGTATAATTTCATTTACAAATCAAACAAGAAAAATTCTCGAGATGGTTGTGTGCGTTAATAAAGAAATTTTCCAGAACATTAGAAAGGAATTTGGTAACCTGTTAAGATTTAATGAGAATGCGTCTGTGTGCAGACACGGCACCGTGATATTTAGTAGATAAATTAACTAACACAAAATAATTCTGCATTTGCGTGAAAGCAATGTACTCAGGAACATACGAGTTTATGTATCTGAGAAGAACGAATTGTAAGCGAGCAATCAGGATAGCAGACAAGAAGGAACTTCGTAATATTGGTCATCTAGTGTCAGGATTCTAAAACCCAGGAGCCTAAGACGGACTGGGCTTTATACCGAATTCTTATTAGGACAACTTCTGCAAAACTTCTGGTAGAAGATTGGGGACAGGGAAAGCGGAGCCGGTAGAGCCACTCGCTACAGGTTGTACGGTTCGGGGTTCGAACCCCGGTGGGGGCAAGAGATTTTCTTTTCTCCACGCTCCTTCAGACCGGCTCTGGGACCAACTAACAATTGTGTAAAATAAGACGAGGCCCGATCTTGGCGGTAAGACGGCCTAGAAGTGACGTTGGCCACCCACCTTCATCTAGCGCCGAGGTTGAGAAGCAGTACAGCTATAAATCTGCTCCCCCTCTGTGCCTTCATGACATGTGAAGTGGAGACCTATACCTTTACCTTTACCACCGGGATGGTCAAGAAGAAGATTGGAGAAATGAATTAGGATGTAAAGCTGCATATCTTGACTAAGTGTAAGAAACTGAATCATGACCTTTTCTTAGGGTAGGCTTGGGAGCTGAATCGCCGGCTTCTGTTACCATAGTGTAACAACAATGATCTGTTCGAAGACATAAGTTCCCTGTTCTTTTAATTCTTTCAAGCTCAGTGGTTGCTTTATGTACCGCACGGTTTAGCGTTAATATATTCTAAATTCAGACTGCGCAGTACACGTGTGTGTTTTGTACGGATCTCAGAAAACAGCGATTATTTCCCTGTAGAGCATTAGCTGACTGCATTTTATAAACAAGGATTGTGTGTACTGTACTGTAAGAATAACAACTGTAATTACAATACAGGTTAAACTCATCCTTCGAAGGGTTAATCGTCAATTTGTTGATGTTTCGAAGTCGATATCATAATTTACGTCCCAAAATATCTTCATCGTATTCTAAGAAAAAACTGATAACTTTTTGGAAACATGGGTAAATGTTGGTGGAATTAACTTGGCCATATCCAGTATTTATGCAAGGAAAAAAAGGGGCGCCTAAGTATTGAAAAATATTTAAAGTTAGACACATCCATGTTTCAAGGAATCTCTTAGGATGCAAGCCCGTGCCTGTCCAATTAACCTTGTAACCACCGCTCCTACCTTGCAACGGGCCAAGGCTCAAACAGCTACATACCATAGGTTGGAGAACACAAAGCATAATACACGGTCTGAGACTGTTACTACAGGATCCAGCACTATGCACAGGCCCATACAGATAAGATAAGCTTCAATCACGTTCTAAGTACAGCAGGCAAACAAAGTGGAGATGGAATAAATGCATTATTGACCAGTGCCGTCGTGATTGGAAACCTGTGTGACGGTGCAAGAATCAAAGTAATCCGTCGCACACAAGGACGCTCGACAGAAAAGGTATACGGCCAATCTTAGTTTCTGTTTGGAAATCCTTCGGGCACAAGAGAACCTGAGATGCCCGAGTGTAGATATAAGGGTAATATTAAAAGTGAATCTTTTAGAAACCAACCTGAGGGGGACAAATAGGCTCAACAGGCGCAGCACAGTTTCCAGATGAGATATCTTGTGAGCAGGTCTATGGAACTGATCATAAGAGATGCATGGACAGCGAGAATTTCTTGACCAGCTGAACGATTATTAACTTCCAAAAGACTTTCTGTATACCATGGCCTGTCATTAGATAGTTATTTTATCAATATGGCTGTCTTTGAGTGGTTTAGTCACTTAAATTTAAGCGTCTCCGGAGGAACAGTCGGATACAGAGAGGCATATATAAAAGCTGAAAAACATGCAGAGAATCACAATAGATGTACAGACAGATAGAGAAATAGATCGACAGATAGAAACACAGATAAGTAGAAAAGACAGATGGATCGATAGGTGGATGGATGGATGTACAGATATATGAATAGATAGACAGACAGACAGACAGACAGACAGATAGACAGATAGATAGATAGATAGATAGATAGATAGATAGATAGATAGATAGATAGATAGATAGATAGATAGATAGATAGATAGATAGATA
>Ga0123355_10004334_pt1 | contig 20641 bp, 16 predicted proteins | sample TergutEmb28metaG_3_FD_89872 | JGI IMG/M metagenome (GOLD analysis project Ga0123355, IMG submission 89872) | Embiratermes neotenicus P1 segment gut microbial communities from Petit-Saut dam, French Guiana - Emb289 P1 | ecosystem: Host-associated > Arthropoda: Insects > Digestive system > Gut ...
GGCACAAAAACGACAGGTTATATCCTGTGTGAACACCTTCGTGCGGTTGACCTGCAAAACAGAGGGTATAATCAAACAGGTGATATTTTACCAAAAGAAGTACTGTTTCAGGTAACCGATATTATTCAAGGTGCAGTTGATGTGCTTCACTATCCGGAAAAATGAAAGGGCGCGCTTATGTACCACAAAGTGTGGTACGTGCGTAAAAATTCGGGACAGGAGAACGACGTGAAAATTGTATTTATATTTGGAAGTACCGCTGTTGGCAAAATGACAGTCGGTCAAGAACTTACGAAAATAACAGATTTACGTTTATACCATAATCACATGATGCTTGAACCTATTTTAGAAATTTTCGGCGGTATGGACGACGAACAAAACGAGCATAAAAGAAAAATTTTATCACGTTTGAGAATGGTTATATTGGAGGAATTTGCCGCATCTGAACATTATGGCTTAATCATTACGGGTATGCTCAGTATGGGCAATCCAAACTGGGAGACTTCGCTTGCCCCGATACTAAAAATATTTGAACCGAGCAATGCCGATTTTTACTATGTGGAGCTTTTTGCTTCCCAAGAAGTCCGATTGCAACGCAATATTACTGAAAATAGGCTTAAACACAAGGCATCAAAAAGGGATATTGCGGTATCAAACCAACGGCTAATTAACGATGATGTAAGATATCATTACAGCACAGATGGTCAAATCACCATTGGTAATTATATCAAAATTGACAATTCCGACCTCGCCCCCGGCATTGTTGCACAGACGATAAAAGAAAAGTTTTCATTATAAAATTAGTAGAATATCGTTAGTAGCGTTATTTACGCCTTTAACAGACCGCATCCTAGGTCTATAATGGTTTTACGTAAAAATACTACAGAGGCTTTTATTTTGGAGGACGGGTGCATATGAAGAAGCCCTGCTTTGTGGGAATAAGTGGTGGAACATGTAGTGGCAAATCTACCTTAGCTAACGTGGTCAGTGAAATACTCAGTAAGCGATATGCTACTTCAATATTAAACATGGACGACTACTATAACTGGTCGGAAATGAAAACCATTGCGCCTATAACTCGCATAGAATATCCTGAACACAACCATCCAAATGCCGTCGACACCGAAAGGCTGTACAATGATATTTCATCCATGATTCTTAACAAAAATTTTGATATTGTAATAGTTGAGGGTGTATTCGTACTCTATTTTGACTGGCTTAGAGAAATGCTTGACATGAAAATTTTTGTAGACTTGAGAAGCGATGAACGAATGTACCGCCGCATTATGCGAATGATAGACAATGAACCACTGGACGAGATTACGCGCAGGTATTTGGATACAGTACGTTACCGACACGATGAGTTTATAGAGCCAACACGATGGCACGCAGATATAATAGTGAATGGTACATTTGACGTAAACAAGGGCATCTCTACTATTATTTCGTATATTGAGGCACAGGTTGAGTTGTAGGCCTACTTTAGTTTTTGTGCGCTCATACATTTTCCTCCAAGCATTCAGATAACATCAATCTGGCACATCCTCATAACGTTAAGAGCTTCTCTATGGCTTTGTATGCTAACGCCAGCACAGCAGCTAGCGTTTACAGTGATGTTTATATCCGGCATGGCATTTTTAATCATAATTGCATTTGATACGACGCATATATCTGTGCATAGCCCCAAAATCTCAATTTCCGATATTTCAAAAGCGCGGTTTGCTAGATAATTCACCAAAGCCACACAGCCGAAAACAGGTTTCAAAAAGGTGTTATCGTGTAGTTCGGGTACATAGATTGTTTTTTTGTTTTTTTCCCACGCTGCTTTCACACGTTCGTTAATTTGCCAACCCTCTGTGTTTTGGATGCAATGCACCACCGGCAGCTTTTTACCCTCTGCTGTATGCAGGTAGTTGTCTTGGTGAGTATCCTGTGTAAAGAGAATTAGCTCCCCTTCTGAACACTCAATACGCTCTACTACAGCATCAACAATGCCCACTGCCTCTGCAGTACCTAACGAACCTTCTATGAAATCATTTTGCATGTCTACAACTATGAGTACCTTCATGTTAGCCTCCCAAGCTATAGTATAATGCCAAGCAATATAAGTAAACCGGGTACAAATGTGCTTGCAATGCCATTGATAACTAGGATGTGCGGGGTAAACCTATCTATTGCCTTGACACCAAACAGAATGGCAAAACAGCTTTGCCCCCAAAGTATCGCCCACATCAGCCACATGTACGTCATCTCCCATGGGCTACTGCCAATAACTGTGTCTGCCGCAAAAACAAGTGATACCACAGAGGCAAAAAGACTATACACTCCAAAAACCTTCCAGTTGCTAGCCCCGGTAAAAATATGCGCGGCAATAACAAAATAATTGAGTGCAAAAACCCACATGGCCGCTGCAAAGCCAAATGTTACATGGTCGGTTGCCGCCGCCGTTTGGAAAATTGCGTTAATGGCTATTACAACCCCAACCAAAATGTTTGCAACGCCCTTTGCTTTGTCGTCTACCTTCGTGAAATAGCTAATGCCATTTAGCATTAGTGCAAAACCGGCAAACAAAAGATTAACTCCTAACATAAAACCCTCCCATATACTTACATGTGTCATGACATATGTAAGTATATGGGAGGGTTTAAGTTGTGTCAATTGTTATTATTAACCAAGAACCCGGCCGTGTCCAAAGCATGACAAACTTGTTCAAAATGTGTTTTGTCACGACAGGCAACCGTATGCAGGTGTACGCCATATGTGAGCTCCGAGAGTAGCTTTACCTCAGACGACTTTACTCTGTCAACAAAAGTATCGACATCATCACGGTTCTTGATATTGAGTTGGCCTGTAATTTCGCCATACAAATCATGCTCTACAATTACATTCATAATGGTCGCATTTAAGTCAACCATTGTATATAGCTCATCTACTGTGCTTTCAGTGGTATGGCAGCACGCAATCTTGCCAACATAAAGGTTTGATTGCGTAGCCTCGGAAAATATATATCCTCTTGCCGTGGCAATGATATCATGCCCCTGTGCACGCAAAAGCGCGATATCACCTACAATAACTTGACGGCTTACATTCAATTCCCTAGCCAGTGCAGAAGCACTTACTGGTACACTACTATGTCTTATTGCCTTGAGAATATTGTCCCTTCGCGAAGATGCATCCATAACAAACCCCCTTCGAGAATAGTTATATGCTCCTTATTATGCGTCTGTTGATGGTTAAAATCAAGCATGAAATTTAGCTATAATACTGCGCCTGCGCATCCCACAGTTCTTTATACTTCCCACTAGCATCGCCAGCAAGCTCGTCATGCCCGCCGCGCTGTACAAGCTCACCCTCGTGAAACACTGCAATATCATCACAAAAGCGGCAGGATGAGAGCCTATGTGAAATATATACCGCTGTTTTTTCCTCCACAATTTCGTTGAAAGAGTTATATATCTCGTACTCTGCGATAGGGTCTAGTGCAGCAGTGGGTTCATCTAGTATAATAAACGGAGAATTTTTGTAAAGCGCGCGCGCAAGCGCGATTTTTTGTGCCTCACCACCGGAAACATCCACACCGTCTTCCGTAAAATTTTTGTACAAATAGGTGTCAAGGCCGTGTGGCATAGACTCCAGCTTTTCACCAAAACCAGCTTGAGAAAGGGTCATATGCACACGATCTGCATCAAACTCCGTGTCGACCGATACGTTTTGTCCAAGTGTAAACGGTAGCAGCTCAAAGTCTTGGAAAACTACGCTATACAGCTTAAAGTATTCATCCCGCTTGTACTCCTTAATGTCGATACCATTTAAGGTAATTTTGCCCTCGGTAGGGTCATATAGGCGGCATAGCAGCTTTATCATAGTGGTCTTTCCGCTGCCGTTCATACCAACAACTGCAAGCCGCTGCGCGGTATTTAGCTTCATGCTTACATTATGCAGGGCGTATTTTTCTGCACTAGGATACCTGAACGAGACATTGTGAAACTCAATTTCCACAGTGCCTTGCGGGAGTGAACGCGTCCCCGTATCGCTCTTGCTTTCAATGGCCAAGAAATCGACAACCTTTTCTAAATACGGGTTATTGTTTACAAGCTCTGCCGCATTCATTATAAGCAGGCCAAAGCCTTCGCCAAATTGCAAAACCGCACCGGCATATTGCACAATATTACCTACAGGGAACGCACCTCCTACTGCCTTGAGTGCAACAAAGAGATAGATCGCACCGCTAGTAATTTGCGTTATCGCGCCATTTGCTGCGTTGTGCCTGTCGAAATAGGTGGCAAATTTTATCCATGCATTGGTGGTAAAATGGTCGCGTGAGGTTTCTGTTATGATTGGGTGCTGGTTGTATATGCGCATGTCCTTAGCACGGTTATTATCGCTTGTCATTGTAAAAAAGTAGAAGCCGAATAAACGGTTATATTTATTGTTGAGGTCACTTGCCTTTGCCCAAATCTTGCCGCCTCGTGCCATAATAAGCGGACCAAGCAATATGTTGCAGAGTAGAATAAGCAACACAATTGCTATGGAAATTGGGGAGTTCAAAAATGCAAGGGTGTGTTCCTCTGGTACGGGCAGTGTAAACAGCGTAAACGCAAACACAACAGAAAGTACGAGGCGGATAAACCCGCCGACAAGACCTGTATATGTGCCAATGAGCCGGTTAAGCCCAAAACCCATTCCATTTTGGTGCTGTGCAATACTACTGCGCGACTCCTGTACGCCAGGGCTTTCGACATCTGCATAGTCCATCGAAAGCATTTTATCGGTTACCAAGTTGGTCATAACCGACCAGTTTAACGACTGGCAAACCGTTTGCCAGCGGTTTAGTAAGCTGCCAGCCAGGTTTGCTGCCAGGTTTATGCATATTGTCAATGCGACAAGAAAAACGAGGCGACTCTGGTCACGCGTTCCAACAAGCTCGTTAATAATACGTGCAGAAAACCAGATGTTTACAAATGGAATTGATGCTTGGAATAGTATCGAAAGTGTCATCGAGAGCAGTACAGGGCGTGGAAATCTTGCGAAAATACCGAAACCACGTAGGATTAGTTTGATATGCTTAGCCATTTATCTGCACCTCCCCTTGGATGTTTGTAATATCTTTACGATAATATTTGCTTTGCACCTCATACAACTCTGCATACAGCCCGCCTTTTTTCACAAGCTCGTCATGTGTACCCATTTCGGCAATGCCTTTGCCGTCAAGCATAATTATCCTGTCGCAGAAACGTGTGCTGGCAAGCCTATGCGAAATGTATACCGATGTGCGTCCGTAAGATAGCTCGTTATAACGTTCATATAGTTCGCTTTCTGCAATAGGGTCTAATGCGGCAGTTGGCTCGTCTAGGATGAGTATTGGCGCATCTTTGAATAGTGCGCGCGCAAGCATTAAACGTTGTGTCTCGCCGCCACTAAACTCTGCCGCATCGGGGTTCACTTCCTTCATCATGAGTGAATCTATGCCCAGCGGAAGTTTGTCGATTTTGCTCAGAACACCTGCGGTTTCGAGACATTTTTTCACCCGCGCTCTATCAACGTTGTCGCCAAGTTGTTGGCAAATATTTTCGGCTACGGTAATAGGCAGGATGTTAAATTCCTGAAAAACGGCGGTAAACAGGTCGTAGTACTTGCTGCGGTCAAAATCACGTATATCGCGTCCATTTAGTAACACTGCGCCGCCAGTTGGATCATACAAGCCGCATAGCAGTTTAACAAGCGTAGTCTTGCCCGCGCCGTTTAGCCCTACAATGGCCAGCTTTTCGCCGGGGGAAATGGTTAGGTTTACGTTTTCCAGCACATTGGCATTCGCGCTACTATAGCGGAATGTCAAGTCGCGTACCTCTAGTTTGTACTGTGCAAGTTCCGTCATATGGGAGGCGTTTGCATCGTTCACCATGTCTAATGCAGGGTCGTCCCCGCCCTGCCGAAGAAACTTATCTGGAAACTCTAAAAACTCGCGTACACGGCAGAAATTTAAGCTATGGTCAGCAAGGGCTGCAAGCTCCTGTAAAATGCCGGAAATCCAGACACTAAAGCCGCCGACTGCCGCAAACAGCAATACAAACATGTCCACGGGCAAGCCACCATTTATCACTTGCCAAATAAGGTACGCATATGCCACACCATCCCGTACACAGCCACCAAGAAAGCCTGTTGCATCTGCAAGCCATTGACGCACCTGTACTCTACGTTGGTAGTCATACCCTATGTTAAGTTGTGTGCTGAAAACGCGGCGCAGCCAGCCAAGCATCCCAAAAAGCCTGATGTCTTTTGCCATGCCATATTTTGCGCCAAGTGAGTTAATGTACCATAGACGTTTATTGTATGCTGCCTGTTCATTATCATTTCGAAAACGCCACCTGTTTGCCCAATACCTTACTATTGCACCGGCCACTGTTGTTACAGCTGTTATCAGCAACACAAATGGGTTGATTGCGACAAGCAGAATAATATAGACAATGAAGCCAAGTATATTTGTGCCAAGCCGTGTGAAATTATAGTAAATTTGCTCTGTTGACTGGCTGTTGCTATTTGTTTGGTCTAATGCCTTCTGCCTTGCGTCAGTAAATTTTTTCTCGCCCAGGTTTGCGTAGTCTGTTGAGATTACTTTGTTCATGATATCCATGGTAACGCGTACGCGCTGCGCGGTCCGTCGCACCATGGCTTTCATCTCAAAATAGGAAGAAAGTGCGCGCAGGAGAGCAAGAGCAAGTGTAAATGTAAGCACAGTTGTTACTAAAGCCTGCACACTGGCGTCGCCAATAATGCGCTCCACCACCGTAGCTGGCAAGAAAATGCCGACAGTGGATATTGCTACTGTCAATAAAATTTGTGTAAGTATTACCCAAATCACAATCTTATCTCTTTGCCACGTAGCATGTAGCACGTATCGCGTATTTTGCCAAGTAGTGTAGAGAGGCTTCTCTTTTTTTACCTGCTTCTGAGACATTGTTTCACTCTTTTCTTTATGTCATGTGTATGCATTATATTACACATGAAATTTGTTGTCAACAATTTTAATTATAGTGAAATAAAATGAAAACAGTCCATGGCGAAGTCTTGAGATGTTTTCATTTCCATTGAACGCCCCGCACCGACGCAGTGAAACGAAGGAGGTGCGACAGACAGCGTACGTTGGCTGTGTCATATAACAGGGCGGTTTTCCAGTTAAGTTACAATATGTAAAAAACTAGAGAACGCACGAATGCGTTCCCTTAATGTGTAGGCCACAAGCAGTTTTTAGCCTCTTGGCATAATGTTGTTACAATAGACTTCTTCCTACCGAACGCATGCGAAAATGTTACGCCTGGCGGACAAGACACCGCCTTCCTGGAACTAGGGTGCATTTTCACGTGCGTTCGGTAATTTCGGAAGAAGTCTATTGAAATGTAAGCAATAATATAATCGAAGTCAAACTAAGGCATGTGCTAACAAGCACAATAAGCAGCACCGCAAATTTCGGCGATAGCCCACGCTTTAGTAACCTGTAGTGGATGTGTGTAATATCCGTAGAGTCTGCAATATGGGCGGGTTTGTGTGCAAGCAAGCGGCGCACTACCACTAATATTGTGTCAAAAATTGGTACACCCATGGCTAGCATTGGTATCAATAGTGACACAATGGTCGCTTGTTTGAATGCACCCTGCAGGGATATTGCCGCAAGTACAAACCCCAGCAAATACGCCCCTGAGTCTCCCATATACACCTTGGCAGGTGGCAGGTTGTACCGCAAAAACCCGGCAACCGCGCCAATAAACACAACAGAAAGGAACGCCGACTCGGGCTGTCCCATAAATACAGCCACTACAAAAAATGTAGTACCCGCTACCAGTGCCAACAAACCCGAAAGCCCGTCCAGCCCGTCCATAAAATTGAAAACTGTAACCAGCCCAACAATCCACAAAACAGTTAATATAAATTGTAGTACGATAGGTAGGTATAAATATTCGCCGGTGAAATAGTTGAAAAAGCCGGTAAAGCGTACACCGCCTGCAAATGCAACCGTTGCCGCGCCTACATGCACCAATAGCCTTGGCCAAACGGGAAACTCACGGCTGCGGCTTTTGGCAAAATCGTCCACCATGCCAACGCCGACAAGCATTGCCGCGCCAATAAGAATAACCAGCATAGGTACAAAGTCGCGGTAAATTACAAAACCCAAAAAGCCCACAGCAAATGCAACAAACATAGCAAGCCCGCCGGTAAGCGGCATTGGGGACTTATGTTTTTTACGTTCGGTGGGTTTATCTGTAATGTCAAACTTGTGGGCAAACCTTAGCGCGAGTGGCATAAGGCACATGACTAATATAAAAACAACGGCGAATGCAAGGGCATAAAAAAGTGTCATTGGTATAGGCTCCAATCATGCGAGTATTACAAAGCGTTCTTATTATATCGCATTTTGCCGAAATGTATATTACAATTTTATGTCTCAGTCGCACCGTTTATCACAGCCAATACCTTTTTCACCCCTCCAGACACATCCTGCGCCACCATTGTTTGGCGGAATGTCTCGCGATTTTCATATAGCATTGTCAAATCCTGCAGGAGGCGTGCTTTGGTCATTTCTTTTTCTGGCAATACCGACGATAAGCCTTGCCTGGCAAATGAGTCTGCGTTTTGTACTTGGTCGCCGCGGCTTACTTCCACCGGTAGAGGTACCAATAGGTTGGGCTTGCCAAGGGCAACCAGTTCAAAAATAGTATTTGCGCCAGCACGCGAAAGTACGATATCTGCAGCCGCCAACACATCTGGCATTTCTTCGTTTAGGTATTCAAACTCTACGTATCCATCCTGTTGTATCCCTGATAAGTTGCCTCGTCCACAAAGGTGAATAATGCGGAATTTTTCCAGCAACGTTGGCAGCGCATCTCGCACAGCTTTGTTTATTGCCGATGCTCCTTGACTGCCACCTGTAACGAGTAAAACTGGGCGTGCTGCTCCAGACCCGCCTAGCAACTGCAACCCAACCTGTCTATCTCCAGTGAAAACTTTATTTCGTAAGGGTGTGCCGGTCAAAATACCCTTGTTCTTTGGTATTTTTGCCAATGTCTCTGGAAAGCTGACGCATATCTTGTGCGCAAATGGCATAGCAAGTTTGTTTGCAAGCCCTGGTGTCATATCGGACTCGTGTATCACTGTTTTGACGCGAAGCAGCCGCCCCGCTGTCACAACAGGCACGACAACAAATCCGCCTTTAGAAAAAATAATATCGGGTTTTATTTTGCGGATTATGCCAATCGCATCCGTCAAACCCTTGCATACACGGAAAATATCTGTGACATTTTTTAGACTCCTGTACCTCCGCATCTTGCCGGACGAAATGCCATAGTATGGTATCCCAGCCTCCTCCACAAGTTCACGCTCTATGCCATTGTGGCTACCGATGTAAAACACTTGATACCCTGCATCAACTAGCTCTGGCACAAGGGCAAGGTTTGGGGTTACATGGCCTGACGACCCCCCGCCAGTAAGTATAATTTTTTTCATTCTATCACTCCGGTCTTGTAAATTGATGGAAAGGATTTGATTGTGCAGTAGTTGTGGTATAATATCATAAATATGACGAGATGAGGCCATTATGCGTACCATAAATATTCTCAACATCCCATTTCACCCGCTTACAATGGAAGAAACTCTGGACACGCTTGAGGGCTATCTTGCTACAGACTGCAACCATATCGTGCTTACTCCAAACCCCGAGGGTGTGATGCAGGCTCGTCGCAATGTAAATGTTGCTGCTGCCTTTACCAGTGCGGATTTGAGCCTTGCAGATGGCACTGGCATCTATCTTGCCGCAAAGTATACTGGACAAAAAATACCTTGCCGTGTGCGCGGGTTTGACACCATTATAGCCCTGTTTGAGAGGCTTGCAAAGCACAGGAAGTCGTTTACCGCTTACTTTCTTGGTGGGAAGCCAGGTGTTGCAGAGCGTGCAAAGGCTGAAATGGAGTCTCGTTTCAAAGGGCTTAAAGTTGTTGGCTACCATGACGGGTACTTCACAGATGATATACACATTTTAGATGAAATAGACGTGCTCTCGCCCGATATCTTGCTGGTATGTACGGGTATGCCAAAGGCGGAACTATGGGCTACAAAAAATCGTTGCATTTCTGCCCGCATTACAATGTGCCTTGGCGGCACTCTGGACGTTATGGCAGGTGAAGTAAAACTCGCACCCGCCTTTTTCCGTCGTCTCGGGCTTGAGTGGCTGTACAGGCTTGTGAAACAACCGCACCGAGCCAAAAGAATGCTGGATTTGCCCCGATTTGCGGTGGCGGTGATGTTTGGAGGCAGACGTAGATGAATAAAAAAATAGTTGATTATGTTTATATCACCATTGGCACATTCCTGCTTGCACTATCGGTAATTACATTCTGGCAGCCGCATAATATGGTTACCGGCGGCATTTCCGGCCTTGCTATCGTCCTTTTTTACTATACAGAAAGCGCGGGTTTTCAAATTCCTGTGCCAATATGGGCAACAAATCTAGTGCTTAACCTGCCGTTATTCATTATCGGATACAAAATTGTACCTAAGGAATATTTAGTGCGCTCGGTATACAGTTATTTTATTCTTACATTATCGCTTTTCGTGTTGCAGTTTGTACCTGCGTTTCCATCAGACATGCTGACAGCTGCCGTATTTGGTGGGGTTGTTGCGGGTATTGGCATAGGCTTTGTGTTCCGTTCGCGTGCTACAACGGGCGGGACAACGCTTATTGCTGCAATCATTCACAAATGGGCTTTGCCACACATCTCAATGGCAAAAATATTGTTCTGTGTCGATTCGTCTATTATTATTGTGGGGCTTGTGATGTTTGGGCCGGTTTATACAATGTATGCTATCATGGCGGTTTTTGTTGTTGCAAAAATAACCGACATAACAATCGAGGGCCTGGCGTTTTCCAAAGCGGCGTTTATTATTTCGCAAAAGGCAGATGATATTGCTGATAGTATAACCCAGGACTTAAACCGAGGCTGCACAGAGCTGCCAAGCCGTGGCAGATACTCTCGCCAGGAACAGACTACTTTGCTATGTGTAGTAAAGCCGAAAGAAATTGTCGGGCTAAAGCAGCTTGTATATGCCATTGATGACAAGGCGTTTGTGATTGTTACAGATGTGCGGGAAGTGCTTGGTGAGGGGTTTAAGACAGGGGAATAGAGTATGAGAATGAGCTAGTTTGCATCTCACCGCCCAATAAATACATCCAATTCCCGCTGCAGTATCAAGCTAATGAACGTTACATAGTACTATGCCGGTTTGCCCCCAGTACATATGATGGTCATTAAATAGGTCTGTTTTTTGACCCGCCCATGAGAAAAACTCTTCCATTACAACAAGCAAGTCTGCTGGTGTCCAGCTTGGACTTTGTGTAAACATAAGCCCGTCGCTCCAGGCTTCTGCCCCAGTGTTTCCGGTATTATTGGAAGGCCCTGCAGGTAGTGGTACAATAGCAAATTCGTATTGTGGTGTGGTAACGGGTAAAACCTCGTTGTGGGGAGTTGCCAACCAAGGTATGCTTGTTGTAAACGCAGTTGTGCCGTGGGGAGGCCTAACCCTAATTGACATATCATTGCGCATGATATTTACAAAAGGTGGCCTCCAAATACCTTCTTGTATCAGATACAACATAAAATCTACAGCTTCAGGCGAAGCGTGGTAGACCCAGCCTACATTCGAAGTTTTCTGTCACAACCCTGCCACCATTTGCAGCTACGAGGAAATGCCCACGACTGCTTCAATATAAAATGCCTCCAATTATGGATACTGCGTGGAGCATACCATAAGAGGAGGCGTTTTACAACTGTAGATTTTGCAGTCTTTGTGTTAAGTATATTATTCTGGAACGCATGCATCCACAGGACAAGCGCCCGCACATGCACCACAGTCGATACAATCGTCTGCGTTTACTACATAAATATCGCCTTCGGAAATGCAAGATGTTGGGCATTCGCCCTCACATGCGCCACATGCGATACATGCGTCTGTAATTTTATAAGCCATATAGCTCACCTCCATGTTGGATGATATCAAATAATAGGGGGTTTTGCAATAAGTTTGTGTTACTCCGGAAAAACCAGTTCTGGATATTTACTGGCCATAGCCTGGGTGGCGGCGCGCAAGTGGCTCAAATCCCCACAACCGTCAACACCGTTGGATGTCCAAGGCATTACGCCCTGCCATCCATTATCAAATGCAGCCTTGTAATCGTCGACAATTGTCTTGCCCTGTGTGCCTGGAGTGTTACCGGCACTGCCTTTTGCCATACACTCGCCAATGAGTGCGGGCTTGGAGGGACACATGCCGTACCCGTCTGGGTATGCACCATACGGTGGTATATAAAACGGTGCACCATAATATTTGCCAACCCAGTCATAATAATGTGGAGACCAAAAATCCATATATGCTAGTTTGTTAGGATACAGTCCTTGCAAAAACGCATCCGATATTTTATTGCCTTCACAGTTTGGTCCATCGGAGTTGTATTTTGGATAGCTCATTCCAACGGTTACAAGCACTTCACTGTTCCCGTGTATTGCGGCGGCACAAACTGCAAACAGGTAAGAGATACTATCCCATGCGATATTGCCATTTTCCTTACCTTCGTACACCCAATCAGGTTCGTTCATTAGGTCTATACTCCACAGATATGGGTTATCGCCAAATTTTTGCACGAGTGGGATTATATAGTGCTGTGCAAATGACTCAGCCTTTTTGTTATGCAGCAGGTTGCGCCATTTTGACGCATCTGTTGCGCGGTTACCCACATCCTTAAAATGGTCGAACGATAGCGGCGTTGCCATGATATAAATTTTGTGCCGTGCTGCAATTTCAAAAAGCTTGGCAAGGTCTGCCCAGTGCTGGTCTGTTACGCCAGCAACTTCTCCATCGTTTGCTATATTTACCGCACCTTGTTCATTATTACAGTTTATCCATATACGAGATGAGTTAATACCTGCGGCATGTAGCTCGGCAAAGTGGTTGTCCCACCACTTTTCGTCAAAATTGCCGCCAAAATCATTCCACTTGTTCCATGGCGTATTTACGCCGTTAAACCAAATGCGGCGGCCATCGATTGTAAACTGATTGTTTTCGATTTTGATGCGCGTGTTTGGCATGGGTTATGCCCTCCTTCTAGGTAGGGGTGCTTGCCCCAGAATCCTGTCTGTGAAGCTGCGACATTGAGGGATTTATATGGAATCTACTATGCAGTTATATTCACCATCGCATAGCGGCTTTGGCTTGTCGCCATCAAGTTCATCAAAAATCCAACCATCTGGCAATACTATCTCCCCTGTAAGCACTGTGGGTACTTTCACCTTTAGCAAAATCTCACTGTCAGACTTACGCTCCCACCGCACAAATATCTCGCCCTCTGGTGCGTGATGGAATGCCTCGGCAAAGTCCAGTGCGTTAATAAACGACGGGTTTACATAGGTTATACCTTTACACTCTACATTGTAGCGTATCCCCGCAACGCACTGTATAAACCAGCTGCTTATATCTCCAAAAAAGTGATGGTTGCGAGACCAGATACCCGTTTCGTCCTTATTGAAGTTCTCCCATAGCGTTGTCGCTCCGCGCTGCAACCAATTGCCATATGATGGGTATTCTGGCCGGGTTATCATGTTGTATGCAAGGTCACTCTCTCCCATATCAGAAAGCACATGAAAGATACAACGCGCACCAAGTATGCCTGTATCCATAAAGCCCCCGTTTTCGTGTATAAGGCGTAGCAGCTGTGCTTGGGCGGCGGGTCTATCGTTGTCCAATGGCACACCATAAAACAGGATCATTGCCTGGCTGGTTTGGCATTCGCCTGCTGCCAGCATGGTGTTAGGGTCTATCAAGTACCTGCGGATAGAAAGTCTCAGCTCGTCCGCTATTGCATAGGCATAATCGGATTCGTGTAGCCAGTTAAGCTTTCTAAATATTTTCGCGGCCTTGTCGCAGATACTCATACAAATGATACTGTCCGTAAGCAGTATTGGTGCGGCATGCTCATGTGCCTCCTTGCTTGGCGGACACCAGTCGCCAAGGCCGAGCTTCACAAGCCCGCGTTTGTCTCTATTACGCTCTATATAATGGACATAGCGAAAAATACTTGTTGCACTCTCGCGCAAAATATCCATATCTCCGCGATATCGATATGTGTAGTATGGTAAGAACGTAAGCGCGGCATCCCAAGCAGGCCCGTTACCCCATTCAAAGCCCCAACCGCCTGTTGGCACAATGCCTGGCAATGTGCCAGCTTGGTTTTGCGCCTTGTATATATTGCGGAGCCACTCTGCAAAGCTGTCCTCTGCAGCTAGGTTTAACAAAATGTGCTGGGCAGAAACTGCAGCATCACCTGTCCATCCATTTTTCTCACGATGTGGGCAATCGGTTGGGAAGTAGTAAAAATTGGCTAGTGTACTGCGGCGCGTAATTTCCTGCAGCTGGTTTGCTACAGGGTCGCTGCATGTAAACCCACCGCGCTCTGCAAGGTTGGAGTGCATTATTTTGTATGTGAGCAAGCCTGGCGTGGCCTGCATCTCGGTGATGCCTTTAACTAATACATAACGGAAGCCATGGTATGTGAAACGAGGTGTGTACTCCTCTTCCCCATCCCCTTTGCAAATATACTTGTCTGTTTGCGCGTACCCAGGCGGTTGAAACCCGTCCAGGCGTGTCATTTCTATATTGCCTTCTCCTGTTTCAACCAAATGCTCGCCATGCACAAGTGTAATCTCTTGCCCGGCTTTGCCACGTATAATTAGCTTGCATAGCCCTGCATCGTTAATACCAAAGTCATAACGGTAGCCGTCCTCTACCTTTGTTATCGAAACAGGCTTACGTTCGCCGGTTACAACAATAGGGTCTGCGGTACACAAGCGTTTTTCTCCACGAGGCGGGACTGCAGTTATTGCAGGTGTCCACGCACTTGCATCAAAGCCGGGTTTGTTCCAGCCGGGTTGCTCGTTACGTGCATCATAGTATTCGCCGCTGCGCAGGTCATCAAAATAAATTGGGGATGGGCTTGTGACAAATGATTCGTCTGCCTCAATTTCAACCTTTTTGCCACTTTCGCAAGTTGCGTCCAATCGCAACGCCACACTTGGCGCACCACGGAACGGTGCAAGATGAAAATCCCATACATAGCCGCCAAAGCCGTTTTTCATGCCATTGCCAAGCACAATACCAATTACGTTCTCACCCATTTGCAAATGTTGGGCGATATCGTACCTGTCGTAGTATATGATGTCATCTACAGCACTAATGTACGGAGCAAGCAGCTTGCTTACAATTGTGCCGTTTACATGTAGCTCATAAAACCCTTGCGCGCCTACTAAAATACTTGCCTCACTGACCCGCTCTGGCAATTGGAATGTTTTGCGCAGCAACGGAGCAGGCACGTATTTGTCGAACGTACAGTATTCTACCCCTGCGGCAAAAAAATTTTGCGGAAAATTCATATCAGGTTGCCCCTTTCTGTTTGCATTATAGTACAGCCGTGGTAAAATGTACAAAAAAATTTCGAGGTGTAATATGAGAAACCGACTTATACAAACTTTAGCCTTCCAAAAGCCTACGGACAGTCTGCCCCTTATCGAATGGGCTGCATGGTGGGACAAGACAATAGACCGCTGGCGTGGCGAAGGTTTGCCCGAACATCTAAAAACAACATTCGACATTATGGAGCATTTTGGGTTGGACATGCACAAGCAGTTCTGGATTTCGCCATACACAGCCACAAGCCCTGGGCCAGCCTTCCACGGTAGCGGAATACTGCCAGAAATGACCCCGGCCGCCTATCGTGAGCTGCGCAAGCACATGCTCTCACCGGACGCGGTAAAATGGTGTGCAGACGAAATAAAGGAATGGACAAAAAAACAGCAAGCTAATGAGGTTGTCATATGGCTAACGCTTGAAGGGTTCTTTTGGTATCCGCGTGCGATACTTGGTATAGAGCCGCACCTGTACGCCTTCTACGACGAGCCAGAGCTTGTACACATGATCAATGAAGATATGGCAGATTTTCAAGAGAAAATGATTGACGACTTCCTTGAGCTGTGTACCCCCGACTTTATGACATTTGCAGAAGACATGTCCTACAACAACGGCCCGATGGTATCAAAGCCTGTGTTTGACGAGTTTATCGCACCGTACTACCGCAGAGTTTTGCCACGTCTTAAAGCCCACAATATCCCTGTTATTGTGGATACCGATGGCGCGATTGGCGAGCTGATACCTTGGTTTACAGAGCTTGGTGTAGACGGCTTTTTGCCACTGGAGCGGCAAGCGGGTGTGGACATAAACGCAATACGTAAAGAACACCCAAACCTGCTTATTATTGGTGGGTTTGACAAAACTGTAATGCACCTTGGCGAAGCTCGTATGCGTGAAGAGTTTGAACGCATATTGCCAGTAATGAAACAGGGTGGATATGTACCTTCTGTAGACCACCAGACACCGCCGGGGGTTTCGTTTGAGGATTATACAATTTATGCCAAGTTGCTCAAGGAGTATTGTGCTAAGGCGGTGGAGTAATAAAAGGTAAAAGAAAATCTAGCTTTTACATTACAACAGCATCATATACAGACAGCCCGCAAACCTTGTTTTCCAAGGCACGGGCTGTTTGCACATGAAGATTGATAATACTACACTACAAATGAGTAAACCCCAGCGTCCAGCATTTTGCTTTCCCCGCTTGGCAAGATAATCTCTGCTGTAGTATCAAACGGCACAGTTGCGTCAATTGTCACACTACCATCCGCATTGTATTTCCACCCGCATTTGACAACGCCCATTGCTGTATCCACTTCCGCTTTTGCAAACCCTAGCCGCTTATTAGGCTCTGGCGCAAGACGTATTTTTTTGAACCCTGGTGCATCTTCCACATGGTTTATACCGCACATGTTGCGGTACATCCACTCTGCAATACTGCCGTATGCATAGTGGTTTAGCGAGTTCATGCCTGTGCCGGATATTTTGCCGTCTGGCTCTACAGAGTTCCAACGCTCCCAAATGGTGGTAGCACCCATGCTAACCGGGTACAACCAGCTCGGATAATCTTCTTGGAAGAATAGCTGGTACGCGCTGTCGCTCTCGCCATTGTTGGAAAGCACCCTGCATAAGAACGGAGTACCGATAAAGCCTGTTTTTAGGTGCATGTTGTTCTCGACAAGCAGCTTCTTTAGGCCTGCAATCATGTCTGGTACACTTTCTGCAATCTCAAACTGTACAGCAAGTATATAAGCTGTTTGCGTATCAACTTTTAGCAGACCATTTTCAAAATACTCTGCACGCATTGCATCACGCACCTTGTCGGATAGTGCGTTGTACTCTGCCGCATCCTTTGTGTTGCCAAGGAGTGCTGCGGCCTTTGCCACAAGCCGTGACGAGTATCTGTAATACGCGCTGGCAAGATACGCTGTTGGAGTACCGCCAAACACGCCTGGCTTGCCATCTTCGCCAAGGTCGCCATCCAGTGCCAGCCAGTCGCCAAAGTGGAAGCCCTCCGACCATAGATAGCCAGTGCCATCCTTTGCACATTTGCGGGTTATCCAGTCTACCCAGTCCTTCATGCTCTGGTATTGGGCAGCTACAATGGTAGTGTCGCCACTGTGTACATACACTTCCCAAGGTACAATGGTTGCACAGTCTGCCCAAGCGCAGCAGCCAACCATTCCACCGGGTTCTTGCGGGCGGTCTTGTTTGAATAGCGGAACAACAGAAGGCACCATGCCGTCGCAGCGGCGTTGGTCTTCGTACAGGTCAAACATAAACTTGCGATAGAATGCATATGCATCCATGTTGAACATAGCAGTGCCGGTAAACACTTGTGTGTCTCCTGTCCAGCCCATGCGCTCGTCACGTTGCGGGCAGTCTGTTGGCACATCTAGGAAGTTGCCACGCTGTCCCCACATGCAGTTTGCAAACAACTGGTTTACACGTGGGTCGCTGGTTTGGATATTGCCTATAGTGTCTAGTGCAGAATATAGCACAACGCCTGTAAAGTCCTCTACCCGTACATTTGCTACACCTTCAATTTTTGCAAAGCGGAAGCCGTAGAACGAGAAGCGTGGCTCAACAACTTGCTCCGTGCCGTCTGCGATATAGGTGTAGGTGGCAACTGCGGAACGCAAGTTGTCGCGGTAGAAATTATCATCCTGCATAATTTCGCCATGGCTGATGTGTATCTTTGTACCCTTTGGCGCGTTAATGCGCATTTTGAGCCAGCCAACCATATTTTGACCCATATCCAGTACTGTCTCACCTGCGGGGGTATTGAGTATGGCTATTGGCGTGATTTCTTCCATGTTTTTCACCGGCATGGAAAGGCGCGCGGTAAGCAAACCAAGCTCGGTAGGGTCAATCACTTGCATTTTTTGCCATGTAGATTCGTCCAAGCCTGCTTCGTCCCAGCCTTTGATTTCGGCGTTTGCATCATAGATTACGCCATCGTATATATTGTCGAACAGTACGGGCGAAGGTGTGCATAGCCAGCTGTCATCAGATGCAATTGCTTCTGTTGTGCCGTCTTCATATGTCACGCGCAATTCGCAAATTAGTGAAAAGCGGCGCGTGTACGGAAAATGGTCGCCAAGCCCAAAACGGCCTTTTGCCCAGCCATTTGCCAGCATAACACCAATTGCATTTTCGCCATTTTGCAACGCCGTGGTAACATCGTATGTTTGATACTGTACCCATGCGTCATATGCGTTGCATAGCGGGGCAAGATACTCGTCAGAAATGCGTGCGCCATTTATGAACAGCTCATATATACCAATGCCCGTAATGTATGCCCGTGCGGAAGCGATTTTTTTTCCACTGCCAAGCGCGAACTGTTTCCTTACGTACGGGTGTGGGCAGTCGTCCTTCTCTTGCTCCCATGTTGGTGAGAGCCACTTTGCTGCCCAAGGCTCGTCCATTTTTGCAGTCTCGAACCAGTTTGCTGCGCTTGTTGCAGTGTCGCCGTTGTCTGCTTCCACAGTTACAGTCCAGTAGTAGCGTGTGCGTGGCGCAAGGTCTATTGGCAGCGTAAAGCCGCGGCTGTCTATGCTGTTACTTGCGCCGCTGTCGTATAAGACATTGCCCATAGCTGCATCGCTTGCCACAAGTATGCGGGCGTTTTTTTGCTTTTTGGCTGCAGTTTCATACGCAACCCATGAGACTTTTGCCTCGTCCATTAGAAAGCCCAGCGGGTTTTCTATGTGGTTGGTTTTGCAATTTGTTATTTTCATGTACTGTCGCTCCTTTTACTGTTATATTAGTTGAGAACAGTCCGAAAACGAAACCGAAGCCTGCGGCGTCCTGAGGGTTCTTGGGTGAAGTTTGAGGCGATTCCCAACTTATATTGCCACATGATTTTGTTGGTATTGTATCATGAGAGGTAAGGAGCGACAATGATAATATTGCTGCTGTTCTATTTCTCTTCTGTTTCATGCTGGCAGCACACTTGTTAAGACACCGCAAATGGGGTATACTACATATATAACTTTCGGGGATGTAATGGTCTCGACGGGGATTGGGAAAATAGGGATAGCCATCCGCAGCGGTAACTGCGCAAAAACTGCCAACCTTAAAAAAGAAACGACAATAATAATTACGCATTTGCGGCTTAATTAAAGCCGTCGTCGGCCTGGAGAGTCCCGCATACCCAGTTACCGGCGTCGACTATGTGGGGAACATTTATGTCTGTCGCTTTGCAGCGTAAATAGATTTAGAAGCTACCAAGGCCTCCACCATGTTGGTTTGGGGTTGGCCAAGGGAATCTTAAATAACCAACTATGATGGTAGAGTTCCTTATTGAGCGGTCTTCGGACAGGGGTTCGACTCCCCTCATCTCCATAAATGGAATCCTCGACTTAAAGGTTGAGGGTATATCGCTGGATTTCCAGCACTTCAAAGATAGCCCTGCATTGTATACGAAATTTTGCAGAGCTGTTTTTGGAAGTAGGAATATCGAATTTATCAGATAGTCTGTGTCGCGAACGAACTGGTGGTAGCCGATATATCACCATGGTCGATGTCCACAATCAAATGTGTAGGAATTGGAATTGGTGCGGTATCTACACCATGAACTCCTGTCCAAAGTTTGAGTCGAGGGTACTCTCTATGAGCCTCATCTCCAGTATATATTTTTTGCGTATGAAAAAATGGAGGAATGTAAATGTCAACCAAAGAAAGGATTTTGTCAGTCTGCATGACGCTCATTTTAGCTGCGGGTATATTTATGCCAGTAACCCTTTATGCACAGGATGTAACTGTTACTGTCAACGGAAGAGCGGTTAATTTTGATGGGCAGGCTCCTTTGATTATTGACGGACGCACTTTTGTACCGTTGCGTGGAGTATTTGAAGCACTTGGCTTTACTGTGGGTTGGGACAGTGTAACAAGGACAGCAAACCTCACAGGGCATGGGTATGTAACAAATGTCCAAGTAGGCAGTCACACATTTACTGTAAATGACCGGGTCATTAATCTCGAAGCTCCGGCACAAAATATATCGGGGCGTGTTTTGCTACCATTGCGGGTTGTACTTGAGAATATGGGCTTTCAAGTAGAGTGGAATGCCGCAAGCCGCGAGGTGGTTGTAGTTGATCCTCACTTCACTGTAGCGACACACGATATTACCGACCAAATAAGA
>Ga0123355_10004335_pt1 | contig 20632 bp, 15 predicted proteins | sample TergutEmb28metaG_3_FD_89872 | JGI IMG/M metagenome (GOLD analysis project Ga0123355, IMG submission 89872) | Embiratermes neotenicus P1 segment gut microbial communities from Petit-Saut dam, French Guiana - Emb289 P1 | ecosystem: Host-associated > Arthropoda: Insects > Digestive system > Gut ...
AGTATATACCATGTTTAAAATATTCAGTACCTATATTTGTTGAATAAATATATAAAATGCAACGTTTAGAGGTTAGCGGTGCGGTATGACCACTAGAGTGGTCGTTAGGCGTCTAAGGGTTAAAGTAATGGGTATTTATACATAATGTTGAGGTTATGTAAAAAAACAAGCAATAGCCTAAACGTCCTTGTTTAAAATAAAATAAAAATGACAGCTGACTTGACTTACCAAACTGCAAACACACACATACAGCAATTAGTTACTCAAATGAATACACTAATGATTCCTGAAATTTCAGTCTCATACAGTGCGACCCTTTGTAGTTTGAGAGATTCGTACCAACATTTTGAAGAAACCTGCTGCTTCCAACTTCAGGACAGAAGATATTTCCTCTGCCCTATAATGAGAGTAACATGTTCCTCCAAAGTATGGGCATCTGTCAATGAAATGACGTAGCTATACAATTCAGATGAACGTAAATCTTAACACTTCCCGCAGTTAGAAAATCACATCTCACAAATCATTCAACTGTGCAGTAACAGACAAATGCTGAACACAGAATGCTGTGTTTATCAGCAGTAAGATAAAGGTTGCGATTTGTCTGAAGACTATTTCACAGTATATACTATCACGGCTGAGACAAATAACAGAAACTACAACCAAAAAAACCATATTTAAATTTGAAATTTTGAATACATCTTGTGTGTATGCACCGTATGTCTATTTGGGTGAAACTTCTCTCTCACATAAATGATGTTATATCTAACCTCATTTTAAAGAATATGGCCAAATTACAAGCTACTTAACCCTTCCAATGTAGAATTACCGATACCCACATTAAAGGGCTACTTTTGTAATACCTTATCTACGAAACCCAAATTTCTGTAGGTTAACACTTTTACACTGAGAGTAGTTCATTTGGCGACTACTACTTTTGTAATTAATTCATTATTTGTAAGTTTGAATTTAGAACAAACTACTTGATACTCACCATGAGAAAACTGTTTTGCTGAACCATTTTGTGTGATTCCTGGGAAACTAACATGGTTTTGTTTGCCATCCTATAAACATAAAACACAAAAAAATTCAAAAGTGACGTTATCATGGCAGTGACTATGAAAATTACTCTCTTTCAAGACATGATGCTGCGTAGTCCAACCCCAGCACATGGACGTTTCAGAGGATCCTGCTCCCTCCAATTTTATGGTACATTATGATACTCAGAAATGTCAGTACACTTCCACCACACGATTCTGTGTCGCAACCCAGAAAACAAATTCTTGATATGGACAATTACAGTATTTGCATGACAACTAAATCAGCTGCTGTCTCCCATTTATTATTGAAAAATTAACTCACACAAATTATAAATTATTCAGGTTTCAGTAGCACTGTAGTGAAATTAATTAATTATTCACATTCTAATGACAATGTTGGTAGTTCAGCTTATATAGTCATGAATGGTGAAATGTATAGTCAATAACGAACTGGAAAGAATGTGAAAGGTAGCAGTCATGTTTCCTTTTGAGGTGCTACAAGAGTCACTGTCTGTAAGAACTGAAGGGGGGAAAAAAAAAATATGGAGGATACTGGATGTTACAGCCAAGATTTGTGGAACACAATGGGAAGAGAGAAAGAAAGATTTAATTAATTCAAATTAATTGTGGGGTACACACAGAACAGAATAAGGAAATTTGCAGCTAGCTTCTGAAAATGAGAAACTGTAATTCATTTGTGCCTAAAAATAAATAAATAAATAAACAAACAAAATAAAAATAATAACAATAAAATAAATAAATAAAAATACACATGAATAAAGGGAACAATTCTTACTATGTTGCTCCAAATGGACTTCGATTAAACTCAACCACACTCAAAGACCAATCCACTCTCCATCCTCATGTATTCAATCAGCCCCACTATGTAAACCTTGAATGTTACATGGTGTCATTGGTTAGTAGTTCGCAACTGCTTGACTGCAAAATGTCAGTAACTATGTAGGCCTACCATTCACCATGGCATAACGTCCCATAAGACTTGACCTTTAACAGCACTACTGTCAAAACCTCACAATTAGCACAGGAGTGCTGTGTTTGTTTATGGGAATAAACTATCCCATCTTTTTGTAACATTAGCAGAAACATAGCTGTAACTGTATTGAATCACTACATATCAGCACTTCCAACAACTACATTATTATGCTGACTCTGTACATAAATAATGTTGCAACATTAACTCTTCCAGTATATATGTTAATCCACCTACATATTTCACATTTTTATCCCTTTAAAACTGTGATTCTAATTGCAGTATGTATATAGCAGTGAACATAATTCCATCACTCACCTTGCCTAATCTTTTGCTTCGTTTATGGTGTTTTCTCTCACCAACCATACGCCGTATATTCATATGCATGCGATAATTGACAGGTTGTGTAGAGAGATCCCGATCATTGACAGCATGCCGACTATAGCTTAGCCTCCGGTGCTTTGGAATTACAAAAAGATAAATAACTGGTAAAATAAATGGTTTATATTTTAAACACAGAACATTGGTAAGATTAAGTGGTGACATGTGAAGCCACAACAAAACATTCATAACATCAGTCCTACTGGTATAAGGATTTATGTCAGAATCTGCTGAAGGCAATGACATGAATCCTCCCCTCTGCAACCAAAAAACAGATATAATGGAGCACAGTAAGACATTAATTACAGATATAAACGTTGGTTAGAAAGTGAAGTGAACTGGAAGCAAGGAGTTAAGAGAATAAATGTGGATACACACACACACACACACACACACACACATATATATATATATATATATACATGTGGTGCATATGCAACCACCTAGTGTGCCTGCATGCATACACAAAAACATGAACACACATGATACTGACATCACAAACACATCTGTCTTTCATTTTCAAGAAATAAAAGCAGGCTAAATATGCACATACACAGTAGGACTGTTACTCTTCATGAGTTTTGATACCTCTGTTGGCCCAATTAGTCATTCTAACCAAATGAACATAATCTTAGCATGTACTGTAAATTTTCTGTACAGGAAATTGAAAAAGTGTAGAAATATTACTCTTACCCTGCGATAAGGTTTACATAGTTCCTCTGCAAGGAGGTGATGGATCTTGGCATCTGTCAAGTCCTTCTTGGATGGGTTATACTCCAATTCCTGCATGTCTATGTTCCAAGTGCTGGAGTCCAGTTGGCTAAAACTAGTGCTGTTAAGTATACAGTTTACATTAATATTCAAGTTCTGCTTCATAAATACTATTAAATCAGTTATCATAACATAGCAGTAAATATACAACCCCTACAAGCCTCACCAATGTACTGATTTAAGCACACACAAACACCAAAATATAATTATGATAATTTCAGTACTTTTTATTAAGTAAATAATTTTCATCTTTAATTAGCTGCATGTAATTTCCAAGTGACAATGTTATTTATTTATTTCTTTATTTATTTACTCATTCATTCACTTATGTACTTGGAACTTACAGTACTTAACAATGGTGTCAACAGCACTGAGTTACACAGTGAATAGTGAATAACAGATTGGAAAGGATGTCAAACGAGGCACTTGTGGCCCTGTTGGACATAATACCAGCATTTGGCTAGACAGAGGAATACTGACATCACAAAACATCAGTTGAGACAGCACGTCTCTGGTCTAGATTAAAAACCAGAACCTCCATATATCGAGTGCTCATCGGACCATTACACTCCATCACATACATACCTCCTCAATGGTGCATCTAACAAAACAAGGTTGAAACAGCATGCTATAAATCATACATGGTGCCTCCCCAAAGAATAGCCCTGCTTATGCCTGTGGCACCATGAAGAACAACTAACCTGCCATTAAGGGTACCACTCAGGTTCCCATTGATGTTGCCTGTTGTGTAATTGCGAAATATTGCTGACATGGACTCTGTGCCTGAGATGTTTCCAACAGTAGAAGCATTCCTCCGCATGTATTCCATTGCATCTTTCATTGCCAGTTTTGAGTATGTCTCAAGGATTTTAGGCTCTGCTCCTTGGTACTTTCGCAGCAGAAATGGACGGATAAATCTGTTGTCAAACCTCTTAAACCTGAAAAATTTACATTGACATAATGAAATGTTAGACACATGCACTTGCTACAATCTTTCATTCAACACCAATATGCAATGTACAAGGCATACACCCACGCTTGCACTAAGTTCTGTTGGGCTAGACACTTTTACTTTGTAATGGAAACAATATTAGAGATGAACACATGTGCAAGCATTACTTGAGACACGTTAACATAACAGCATATGTGACATACATATACACATACCGAAGTAATATGCGAAAAACAGGAGAAAGATCAGAATTAGTACAAAGGATTTTAAAATTTTAGGAAAATGTTCTCACATTTTTTATTGTAACTAAACAAAACATGGAAACCTGGATCAGATAATAACACTGTCAGTTAAATCAAATACATACAGGAAGTGCAGTATGAAGTATGTCAATGTAGCAACAGCAGAACTCAGCTACACAACTACTATTATGACATAGGTTATTCAAATGTACACCATGGAAAGATTGAATATTAACTCAGCTTAAGTTGAAGTATTCGTTTCTGAAGGATATGACAACCATGTCACTATGTGATTGGTGACCACAGTTTATAAAAAGTGTAGTGGTCTCATATGTAAGAGCTGAATGTCCACTGAAGAATGACCACGCCAGACAACCAAAGGTTGAAGATGAGACCACTACACTGCCACAAAATGTCACGCACCTGTCAACCTGGGACGCAGCACCATATCCCAGACAAAAGATCTCAACTGCGTGTTGCAAAAGTCTAAAATCTCACACTAGCTTACACTTTAAATAAAAATCACATTATCAGTGTGAACAGTGTGAAGTAACAAAGTTACAATATTACTGACTGTCTACACATTATGAACAACAACATTAAATAGTGGTGAGACACTGCTTTGTATGTCAGAATGGATATTGCGCAAAAGTACAGGGTAAGTCAAATGTGGCTTCACACTTGTAAAGGTTAACTATGGAACATAGTAACAGGTAAAAAAGCTCTTATTTTAGTGGCTGTAGTCCAATTAGGTCATTTCAATATGTCTACACCAGTGACCCAACAGACATAACATCAATGAACCATAACTTGCCATATTTCCTGCAACACATCTGGCATAACCATAGGCAGTTGCTTCAGTAATCCTGTTCTTTAGTTGGTGCAGGTTATTCCATAACGGTGCCTGGTCTACATAATCCTTAATGAATTCCTTGGGGATATAATTGTATGACATCAGGCCCACTGAATAAGGTGGTCATGAAACTGGACAAGCTTGCCCCATTGACTGACCAAAGAACGGGAAATCCAAGTACTCCTTACTCCTGTCTTCTGGGATATGACAACATGTAGGTTGGTATACTGGTACCAAGATGATCAGCAGTTGCATTTCCTCAGAGAAGCGCTTCCTCCCTTCTGTCAAGGAGTGAATATAGTTTCTATGACCGGTTGATGACAAAGTAAACCATGAAAATCCTTGCCATAAGGTCATGGAAACCTTTTTTTCACTTCCAGAAGAAATGGAAAAACCCACACATGTGTGGGGACAGGCAGTGCTGGGCAATACCGTCACTTTCAGGCCACCAACTGACTGTCATGGCTATCCTGAACAGGCTGGCCACTCTATACTTGACTTTTTTTTCTCATTACTCCACTTCTCTCTGTTTCATTTCAGATTTCTCTCACATCCTTTCATCTCCGATACAAGTTTAATATCTGTCACCTCTTTCATTTCCTCGTCCCACCTACACATCCAGCCCATCATACAGTACCATTACTCCTACTAGCCTGATACAGCAGTTGTCCCTCTGCCTCCGAAACAATGGTACCAATATCCACGGTGTCATGACCCAGAAAATTATAATCTTTTCTCTCCTTTTTACTATCCCTTACACATTCCAGCTACAGACAACAAAATTACAAGACTCTAAAAGTTTGAAGCTACACTGTTAATTACAATTTTTTTTAAACTTCTTGGTATTTTGAATTCTTGGACTGTTTGGTTATACTCATAAACAGACATTCATAATTCTGTCTATGCACATAGTTTATTTACAAATATCTACATAAAATTCAAATAAGATGAAGAGGCATTGCTTTAATAAAATGACACGCATCAAGAAAAATGACAGGATAGGCAACATAAGTATAACATAACATCTGAGGTGTGTTCATGTAACCACTGTTGCCAGGGAAAAGCAATAGTTATTACATATTCTGAGTGTGTCTGTAGCTTCAGTTATCCAGCATGCAAAGCGCATGTGCCAATACATACTATCATCTGCACCCTGTCTAACTCTAACTTATTTTCTCACATTATCTCATAAACAGCATGATTTTTGGAAAAGCTTTATTGAACGTAAAATATGTGTTTTGATTTTGTCTACAACTTTTGTCTAAACATTTCTCATTCTAAGAAGAATTCAGTGAGATATAAATGTACACAGGTCTTCATGTAAAGTACCAGTTATTATTGTTGGATTTTAATGAAACTTGAATTTTCTTGATGTTTTCCATCCTGAGGTGTTATAACATATAGATACAACACATCAGTCGATAACACAACATTTTATTTATATACAAAAATAGTATATTTTTCAGGACAACATGTTTTGACCTTATAAGGTCATCCTCAGGCCCTCCAAGAAGACAGATCCAAGAGTTGTTTATGTTTCATTGCATTGTGAGATCCCAAATACTTCCATGTTTTTGTTAGAGAAGTGTAAAATACATAAGCTTGTATATGGTGAACTTGTGTGACGGCTTTGACATAAAATTGGAACCTTATCTGGAAAGGTAGTATATTAAAATCACTGTTTATAAAATGTACAGAAATTAGTTTAAAATTAGTCAAGTTAAAAGCAGTAAATTAAAAGCTAGCATATATAAAAGACAGCTTTACTCTGTAGTATTTAGAAAGAGAACTTTATAGTGTGTGCTGTTCACTTGTCGATGGTGTAAGGAACTGAAGTTATCCCTCTTTGATGGCGTGGAGATAAGGAGAAATTTCACTTTCCATGAGGTAATAATTATTTGGTGGTAATGTTCCATGTTCTTGCAGCCTAATTGGCATGTGTCAAATTTTTTTGTGTGGTTGGATTGTATTCAGTATCTTGTATTTGGGTGAGAAGATTGTTGTTCTGTACCATCATGTTGATTCTCCTATAGACTTAGGGGGTGAAGGGGAATGACCTGATGTAAGTTGTCCGAAGGCTTGTATCACACAGTAATACAGGCCTTACAACTTACATCATGGTGGAAGCCAAGGTATTCCATACAGACAGGCATACATGACCACTAATTGTCACATCTCACAATTTTGCAATCATGTCTAAAACTGAATGAAATGATGGAAGTATAATTATCAGGAATCTAGGATAAATATTTAATTCAACACCTGTGTTTCTCCGTGAATTGCTGCATAAGTTTCTTATCAAGTGGCCACTTAAGTAACTTAAACTGGGACAATGGACAAGGGCAAAACGAACTTCAAGGAAATAAAATAAACCGGGTCAAAAACATAATATAGGGTGAGCAGGTGGTCCTATATATTACCAGTACTGAATATCTGTATATGTCCTTGCTGTAAGTCATTTTGCAATACGCAGAAACATATTCGATTCTAGAATTAATTACACATTCTAATTTCAGAAACTTCTTGGATATTGGTGACTTTTACTGCAGCTCTAAGAAAACTGCAACTTACTTGTCCCGCACATGATAATTGCCATGGCGACCCAAGATGTCCTCAATTCCTGCCATCGTATGGTCCATGAACTAGAGGAAAAAATGACAAAACCACTTTATAATTTTCCTCACTACATAAGTGTTATGTAAACTCGTGAATTTCAATATGGTCTATATTTCAGCACTCACCCTTTCATGAATTCTTTCATTCATTGTTGGCTTTCTTTTTTCAGCTCTTTTAACATTGAGAATTTTGACTAGAGGCTTGATGGTTATTCCCTGAAAGAAAATACAGCCTTGTTTGGTGATCCTCCAAGATATTTGAATTACAGTCCACACTCTGTGCTCTCAATATAAGTAAAACCTTGAATACTATGTTACAGAATAGATTCTAATTAAAATGTTCTCACACTATGTAGACAATTTATTTCACAAAATGGGCTAACAAACAGCCCTACATTATTGCACAGGATGCCAGCTTTACCTATGGATGGTTCTTACCTGCTTGTAACCTTCAATATGACTGAATATTTCTTATTGAATCTTACAAATTGAAACCAAAGAACACAGTCCATTTAGAAAACAATGTCTAATTGTCTACAGTTTGTTTCCTACATGTTCCAGCCCCTCTTCGGTCATTATTATAGAGCTTAAAGTACTTACAAAGGAAAGTATATAAAGATACAAAAATACTGAAGATACAAAACTGCTTATGCTACCACATGTGTAAAAATATACAATATTAAAAACATAAAAAAATATACAGCCAAAAACATACTATAAAGGCCCCCACTTGTTTAAGATATCTACATCTATATCTCACAAAATTAAATTTAAGGCACTGTAATTAAGAGTTCTATAGTGGAACGGCTGTACTTTATATGACTATGAAGTTCCATACTTACATTTTTAAGTTATATTTATATTTTATTCGTGTTACATTTGTACATGCATAATCGATCCACTGATATATGCAGTATTGTATTTTGATACACTTCTCTTTGCAAATACTTAGAACTCCTTGATAATGGCCAAGAGGACAGAAATATGTAGGTGAGAAACTACAAACAATTAACAATTGCTCTCTAAATCCAGGGAGTTGATTTTAATTTCTAAATTTATTTTCCTCTTATTATAATCAGGTATTTTTCATTATCACATATGAAGGACATGTGTCCTAAATGTGCACAGCGCTCTTTGCAGACAAGGAAGACTATAGCAAGTGCTGTAAAATAATATCTCTGTGGAAAAATAATTTTGCGAATGGAGGACTGCATCGTATCATTCAAAATATTTTCAAAACTACATTCTGTGACAAAAACTGAGATGAGAGAAAAAGTGATACCACATTTAAGAAAGCCAGAATGCCCTCAAATTGAGTACCCAGGAACCAATCTTAAGCAAATTTAAACATTTCTCACATATGAAAAGAAAAATTTGCAAAATTGGATTTATTTTTGTTTAATTACAACATATTTCAACAAATGATGAAGTGTCATCACAGCCACTCCCACTGGTCACAATCACCACACTATCCTCCAGTCTACTGCATAGTTGTGAAGGACCAAGTTGCGTGCTAATTTGTATCTTTGTCTCGTGGGTTTCTGAATGAAATTTCTGTACGAAGATCTAGCGTTCTCCACATGCACTGCACTGCTTTCTATCATATAACTTACCTGGAAGAAGACAGTGAAGTATATAACAGCTATTGTTGTACTGACAAACATTGGTTGAAGCTTTATATGTTCCTTACTGATCAACAGTACAAGAGCAAATGCTACTGCTCCTCGCAGCCCACCATACGACATCACAAATTTCTCAACTTTGTTCAGCTGTTGCAATCGGAAACGATTTGCTACAGCTGTTAGAAGTATCACTCCTGCAAGAAATACAAAACAGGTATTAATATTTGAACCAAGAATAACAATAAGAGCCTACATATATCCAGAGACCATTCTGTTTTAAGGTTATCATGACAAATGACAGGTAAACTTTGATGCTTCCATCCATGTTCACAACTGTCACTAACAAAATTTAAACAAACAATTATTACATTCCACCATACAACACATATAACAGGCCATCAGCAGTTAAATTCATATGGTTGCCCTTCTAATATAATTTTTGTTGCAGACACAAAAATAAAAGAATTATGTAGTTTGTAAGATCTAAAATAAAAGTTGGTAGTAGTACTGCGAATTTAATAATATCAGAATTGCAGGAAAATGTCAAATTAAAGTAGAAAACGGATCAAGACAGAGTCAAGTGACAACAATTTGATAGCCAAGTTTATAAATATAGTACAGCAGATAATCAACAAGGAGTTCTGAGCAGAACTTGAAGCTTACTTTCCAAATGCATAGACTTCTGTTTTTACGTATCACTTAGTACCATTACTGTTGCTTTATTGAAATTATATTGATATTTTATTTACATTCCATGAATCCACAATAACAATAAACAGGATGCAGAACATGTCAAGAGTAATATATAAATGCCTGGAATCAAAACAAACTGATTCCAAGTCAAGTACATGAATGATGTTGAATACAGACAAGACAAAACCACTATGTAACAACAAATGCACAAAAAGAAATGACTATAGTTAAACAAGCAGAGAAACAAGTCAAGTACAGACAGCAAATTTATACATATGAATAACATTAACCTAATAATGTTAATTTTTTTTTGTGAGACTTAGTAACAAACATAGATATATTAGGACTATGTATTAAGTATATTCATCTTATGAAAGACGTTTAAAGGCACATCATCAACTTGTAATAGATTTATATTGAAAATATTCTTCTATGGAGTAAAAAGAATGTATATGTAGGAAATGTTTTAAGTAAATTTCAAATTTCCTGACATTATTGGATATATCTTTAATGTATGGAGGAAGAGTGTTGAAAGTCCTAATGCCCATGTAATGTACTCCCTTTTGGTATACAGTAAAATTAGTTATGGGCTGGTAAAAATTATTAAATTGTCTTGTACGTTTAGTGTGATTCTCTGAATTCAAAGTAAACAGACTTTTGTTTCTAACTACAAAAAGCATAAGTAAAAGGATATATTGAGATACAAAAAGTAAAATTTCCAACTTTCTAAACAGATTTCTACATGAAATTTTAGTTTTGTTATGAACTTATTACTTAAATACAGACACTGTATATGCAAAATGTATTATACTCGTATACATTGTTATCTCAAAGCGTAGCATTGCTACCATGTTTGCGGTTACTTACAATCAGTTTTTATCAAGTAACATGCAGGTATGTTTACCACCTGTCACTCTACCTAATTTCACATGCCTAAATCCAGTTTTTCATTAGTTGTCACCATTCAACCAAATGTTTAATATAATTTTTGAACAGCTAGTGTCTAGTTACTGTACTACATTCTACCAAAAATATTACCTCAACAAACTTTGCACATTTTTCCATGGTCTATTACCATACATCATTCTGAATCTCAAATTTAAATTTCACTCCCAAGTTTGTGCGTCTGCCATGTAGTTCCTAATGATCGTCAGAGAATTACATGACAGGAGTGGTCTCCATTGTCATAACATTCACGCCATGTTTTGTGAAAAATCGTTCAAATGGTTTGAAAATTCTAAGCAGGGTTGAATGGATGGATGGGGAAAATCTCTCTCTCTCTCTCTCACGCACGCGCGCACACACACACACACCACACACACACACACACACACACACACACACACACACAAACACACACACAGAGCACTGTGATCTCAAAACCTACTTGTTAAAGGGGAGTTTATCAGTTACATTTATTAAGACTTATTCTACTGTCACAACACACAACACCACTGAGTTTATCAATTATACTTATTAGGACTTATTCTACTGTCACAACACACAACACCACTTTCAAAAATTGCTATGATTCCATTGAAAAAGTGGAGTTTGTCCATGTGCATCATGCAATGAAGACATATGAAGGAATGGAGGTATAGCTCAAAATGCTCTTAACACAAGCACTGAATGAAGGTGAGAGGACAGCCTGTGCCACAGCCATTTGCCACCTTCAAATAATCCTCTGTACCCACCAGGTGGAAGGTTGTTTGGTACATAAAGCCAGCCTAGACAATGTGATAAAGTGAACAATCTTCTGCTATGCCCAGAAACAAATCCTGATTCCCTTGTGATGTGTCCTTTAGCATAGTCACTATACCATGTGAGGTACCCAACTCCCATAATAGAAGAGTTCTTTCAAGGCCTTTAAACTGGAACCACCAAACATCACACACTCTTAGGACTTCTGAGTTGTTACCTACATGAAATGTGTCAAGTCTGTGACCCAGAGATTGGCTACTGCGACTGACATTTTTCATTGTTTTCTTCTTTCTCTCCAGGTCAAGAGGAGTGTGGTACCACCGAATTAACAACCACGAGAGTTCCCTTCCATATCCTTTCCAATTCACTACTCACTAATAATCTTACTATCCAACAATATTTAATCTCAGTAACTGATAATTGTTCTATAAACAAATAAATAAATAAATAAAGCTAAAGCCACACCTGTTGCTGTAGCTAGCAGTCACATTAAGATCACAGAGCTGTTAGTCGAAACAAACTGCTAACAAAACAGACTCACCTATGGCACGGTATACAGAACAGAAGGCAATTGTGAGTACAATGAACCACAGATTTAAATCATGAATACTGTTGATAGTGGCCACACCCAAGAACATGAAGATGATGGTTTCCGAGGAACTGCTCAACATCTTCATTGCATACTTGACAGTTGTATGGGATTTGTGAGAAATGTTGGCCTCCACATAATTCTTCATTGTAATACCACAAAATGTGATGCTGCAAAAGGACATCAAGTTTTCAATCAGAAAACTATATTCAACTGCTAAATCTGTAACATATCTAGTAGAACATGTAAGATTCTTAAAATGAACAGGACAATTCTTGTAACTCTGTGCAAGATTGGTTATCTTTTAATTCAAGATCCAGTAGATGCTATACCACAGCATCTGTTCTGTAATTTGCTAACATGATACTATTCAGTACTCAGCAGGCCCTTCTCATGTGTAGGTGTCTGTACTGTAGTTTTGCATATACACAGAAGAATTATTTTGGCAACTCTCATGCATTGTGTTGCAGGTACCTCACTCATTCATGGCCATGCCTGCATAGGTACCCAGAGTAATACACAAGAGGTCACATCTGCCCACCTGTCTCACTCAGGAGCTACCTATCTATTGTATGAAACAGACTGTACTCTGATTGTAGCTTGCAGAATTTTCAGAACTGATTTTTGCCCTCTGGTAATGTACATTCTGATGAAGAGCCTAACGATAACAAACAAAACACAGTGATGTCTCTGTGGAGGTGGTGGCAAGGTCACATGGGAAAAACTGATAACTGCTGCAGTCGAAAGCCAATACAATGCAATCAAGACAATGATTTGTTTCATCCAGAATAATGAATACAAGATCTGGGGAAGCATTTAAGGCCAGTAGTCCATCAAGTACAAAAATTCATGTGAGTTGTTATGACCCCTTTCTGGAAAAGATGAGAAGGGCCTCATGTGTATGGCTGGAAAATCAGCAACATAAATGATTGACCGTCAGTGGTACTGTGGTGAGGGAGAAGGCCATGCCAGTAAAGGTCAGTATGAGAACTTATCTGGTCCATATAAATATAAATGTTACTACTGTACCAAGTTAAAAACTTTGACAAAAATGGATAACCTCTCTTGACATATCCAGATACATATTAATGTCATGTTCTTAATCCACTACATATAACATAGTTTAATTTTTTTCTCTCTCTCTTGAGCAATAAACACCGGTCCAGCGCTCTCTACTTGACGTTCTGCAGCATTGCTCCATATGCTGCACACCAGGGAAGTTTAACAGTTGATGAAAGGAGGTAGACAAACAATAGCAGTGACAATCACCATCATAAAGTGTAATAAAAACTCACTAGGGTGTCAGACCACTGCTTATTGGCCAAGCAGAAAAAAAACCCTATTTTCAAGCGGTGGAGACAAGAGCAAAATGAAATGTAGTTGCATTAGTGTTACTACTATTTAAATTTGTACCATATTGAGTACATTCCATAAGCTTTCTCTTGTTTTCCCTTGTCCCAAAAATGGTGGACAATGCTAAACAATGTAGCAGTTTCTTTTGTATTCACATATTTTCACAGATGAATTTATAAGACATATATATAGTATTTTTTATGGAATTCAATCTGTTGCATTACAGTTCACTGACAATAAATCACAAATTTCCATCAGGCACAACAATTTCATTATATTCAACAATGTGTGCTACATGTCCTGGTTATGTGTTGTATACAAATGCCTGAAGATGGTAAAATATGACCGAAACTTGTGGCATATATCATGGGCACAAGGCATATTACATGCACTGCCATGTTTCCAAAAGAATTCCAAGTCAAGAGCAACAAATAAATATTCCTCCTTTGCCAGCACTGAATAGATTTAATTCTCTTACTTTTTGCATTTCCAAGTTTATACCATTCGTACAGTTTGTAATTTCTGTTGCAGCAAATATCATATACATAAAACACACATAACTTTTTATAAATTAGTTTACTTCAATAAATGTCAGAAGGCATATTAATTTTGCTTCCAAAGTGCTACCTCAAAATGCCCGCAGGTCTACACTCCCATGTCTCACTACTGCTCAACAATCCTACATGCACATTACAGCCTTTTAAAGTTATAGCAATTAAAGAATGCAAACTCAAGTACGTGTGCCACCCCTTGTCCAGGGCACACCCCAAACATTGAGCAACAAACATGCTGACAGGATCCAGACACTCACGCCAGTATTCCTGACATATGGAAGATCTCAGCATTGAGGTAGGCCAAATACGCCATGACAAAGATGAAGATGGGTTCTATAACTCGGACCTGGTGTGTGTACCGGGTGACAAGACCTGTAAGGAAACCCCACAGGATGCCAATGATGGTGCCACCAAGTGCCACCACAAAGAATGAAGCAAATCCGGCCAGAACGTCTGTGTACAGGATGTTGTTGGTGCCCATCTCTGTGTAGGACTCAAACATGTGATACAGCACCTGCAAAAGCCATAAACATATCACATCCCTTTATCTTTATCGTTGCACCGTACATTTCGTACAGTCATTTAATCAGCACACCAACTAATGCACATACATAAAACTTTTACATTAAAACACTTAGAATTGCTCCAACATGTTTCGATCCTAAGATCATCTTCAGGGAGCTACACTGTTCCTTGCTAAATTCACATATTTAAAAACACTCACTGATTAATTAAAAATAAATGCAGCAAAATTAATCAGTAAGTGTTTTTAAATATGTGCCTTTAGCAAGGAACAGTGTAGCTCCCTGAAGATGATCTTAGGATCGAAACATGTTGGAGTGATTTTGAGTGTTTTAATATAAAAATTTTATGTATGTGCATTAGTAGGTGTGCTGATTAAATGAATAACACAGCCCTGTATATTTTATCATATATGTTGTGGACTCTGACAGCCGAGGTGGCATATGAGCCAGGTGAACCTCCAAAATCACTCATGAATACTTCCGCCCCAAAAAAACAGCTCCAGGTTGACACAGAACTAAACACCGGGAAAAGTGATTCAAAACAATAGACACCAAGTGGTGGAGGAATAAAATGGATGTCCAAGAAGGGAGCGTACATGGGTGAATTCCTTCAAGTGAGAGACCTGTTTCTAGAAGGGTAAACTAGGCGACTAAATGTCATGTTTTAGTTGAAAATTTTTAAGGTAAAACATTTTGGACAGCAAGGAAATCAAAATACGGGGTTTTTAATCATAATGCTGCAAACATGTTTGTAAAAGTGAGCTGGCCCAGGTTAGTTTAGTGTTTATGCTGGACTAATGCAGCATCAAATAATAAAAAACCCAGTACATATATTACAACAGGTCTTGGAGTAACAGGTAATGCAGCAGTGGGCATGAATGAACTGACAAAAGCAGAAGTACTGCGACAGTCTGAACCTTTCAGACAACACAGCCCGGCCAAATCACAGGTGACTGGGTGTTACAATTCTCAGAACAGTGCTGAGATCCTTCAGCACCATAAAGAGACACTCACCACAGTGACAGCGTCGTTGAGCAGAGATTCGCCGAAGACCACTATGTACAATACTTCATCAACATGAATCTCTTCAAAAACGGCGAGCACCGCGACAGGATCCACTGCGGATATGAGGGCAGAGAACAGGAACATTTCCAATATCGGGGTATCACATGCAAACAGGCCAGTCCGCCCCACTGCCCACAGAGATATGCCTGAAACATATATTTGTGAAAAAATCACACATGACGTTTAGAACAAGGGATTATGGTTAAGGTAGCACTGAACAGTGATCGTTTTGGCAACAAGCCTGAAGCCCAAGTTTCAGAACCATGAAAACGAAACTAATATACAGCATAACAGAACAGAACACAATACACAATAAAGAAGGGCGGGCACCTCAGTGACACATGATCTTTGACCGTAATTGATCTTTTGTGCAGTCCTGATGTTCACGCTTTCAGCAGACCCGCGCCTTGAACAAAGTGCAATATAACTGAAGAATAAGAACCAACTAGATGCCACTTATTGTTTTATTATACTATGATAAGCTCAACATGTTTCGGGCACTGCTATGCGCATCGTCAGGAGCTCCCGACTATAGTGCTGATTACCACATGGGCCGTCCGGTTCTTGGGTTGCTGTTGGTTGCAAGTTAGGTGCAGGCAGGCTGGATAAGTGTGCACCCAACTTCCAAGGAACCCAAGAACCGGACGGCTCTTGTGGTAATCAGCACTATAGTCGGGAGCTCCTGATGATGGGTATAGCAATGCCCGAAACATGTTGAGCCTATCATAGTATAATAAAACAATAAGTGGCATCTAGTTGGTTCTTATTCTTCAGTTATCACAACGATGCACGGTCCAATACACATCGAAAGTGCAATATCTTGCTGTAGTATATTGTAACGTTTTATAAAATTCCTCTAGAATGGCTCTCTTCGACTTTACCGAGTTTTAACAAGTAAATAAATACACAACCAACTAATGTATTTCCTGTACAGGATGATTAAGGAGGAAAATTCAATATTTTGAGGGGTGATAGCATGGGTCATGGTGAGAAAAAATAGTTCATATGAACATGTCTCTAATTCAGAATGGTTACCGAGACAGAGCTGTTTGAATCTACAGACACATTTCTGATTGCGGGGTTGAAAGAAGTGCGAAGTTTACAAAAGAAAAGTGGGTACACGAAACGAATTGTTCGCTCGCATATTAGATGCTGCTGCCCGAATAAAGAAACGTGAAGACCAGCTCAGACGGACAAAACGCAATCTGCCACACGAGTTGCAAAGTGCACTGAGGTTGACCGTGTGGGAGTTCCGAACATTTATAGTGATCTGTCAAACATATGTCATTTTTGTGTTCAATTTCTCATATAAACAAATTTAAAATAAAATCAAATTAACAGAAAGTAAGTTCTCTTTCTTTATTCACAAAGTTTTTGAATGTGCAGATTCAAACAGCTTTATCTCGATAACCATTCAGAATTAGACACATGTTTATATGAACTTTTTTCTCACAATGGCCGATATTGTCACCTACCAAAATATTGATTTTTCCTCCTGAATCACCCTGTATAGCGGTACAGCCTTATTTTTTTTTTAGAAAATTAATGAACGATAACGTTATAAAGGGATACAGTGGTGGCCAGAAAATCTGGATAGCTGAAAATGAGCCTCTTTTAACAGAAAACTGACAAAATCTGCGCATAAAGTTACGAAAACTAACTGAAATTCTGAAGGACCCAAAGCACCCCCGTAAGATGCACACCGCTCATTCGAAAGTTGGAGTCGGCGTACGTTGAAAAGGATAAGCGATTTGCTATCACACTTCCAGACGCTGCAAAATGATGGTATAAAGCTAACCCTACAATAGGGAGGGGGATCGTCAACATGGCTTTAGAGGGAGGAAGCGGAGGGGTGCCAGAGCAAAACATTTCCAAGTAGTAATAAAAAACAAGGAAAGACACGTTGTAGCAATTCTGTTCGCAGTCCTACAGGGCCATTAATTTATGTCTAAAAAGTCACTTGTCACTTTGTCTGCTCGCTTATCGTATTAAAGTAGCCCATTCAACAGAACGCCCACACGCACGACGGCGAGAAATTAAAACGACATTATCAGATAAAATAGTGACCCATTACTAGAACAGATATCACGAAGAACCATTTGTTTTCCAGCAATGTCTGATGCGTGAATACAGATAATATTTGACAGTAGATGGATATGTGGAGTGTGGTTAGTATCATTTTGAAATGTAAATGAGTTGATAAGAATTTGGCAAGGTCTCTTCAAAAGATGGAAGTCAGAAGACGTCCATACACAGCAGTTCAGTAAACTCTCGTGTCAACACGGCAATTTATCGCACTTTAACTCGCGAAAACCCTAAATTTAGTAGGCTACATAGCAGGTGGGGGTTCGCGGTGTCGCGGTTGGTTGAGGCACCGTACCTTACAAGCCAGAAAGTCGCGGGTTCCATTCCCGATGGCGTCGCTGGAATTTATTGTTAACTTAACCCTTACCCTGCGAACGTGAAGAATATGGTGAGCTTCTAATAATGCCAGCAAATGGCAGATGGGATTTTACTGGGTGTTTAAAGGGTTAATCCTTCATGCCGCACTATGGTCATAGGGGTCGACTCAGCCTACAACAGAAATTAGTACCACGCACATTTCCAGAGGAGTAAAGGCGGCCAGTGCGTAGGGCTGACAATCCTGCCACCATCATGTGCCAAATGTCTGGAAATATGGAAGACTCAACCTTCTGATATCACCAGGGCCTGTATACGCACTGCTTTACCCTTTACATGATAGGTAAGATTTTACGCAATTCTGCAAGCTCAAATCTGGCCATTGCGCATAAGACATTACGAAAGCAACGTCATTAATATTTATTTTACCTGAATTAACGCCTCCACAATCAGCCACGTCTAATTAAACTCTATCTACGAATGCCTCCTGCTGTTTTAAACATTTTTACCCGCACCATATCACACTGCGTGTGCATATTACTTAAGTCCCACTCAGAAATTTTACTCTTGTTCATTTTCGAAGTTCTGATAATTCTACACTTAAGCATGACCCAATCTCTCCCTAATAACTCATAGAACTTCTCCAAGAGCAGGAAAAGGGCCATTATTTAATTTCTAGGAGCAGCGATAGCTTAGTCGGTAAAGTGATTAGGCTGTGGGACGAACTTCCAATGTTTCAGTGCTCGATTACCGGCATGGGCAAGAGGTTTTCTCTTCAGACCGGCTCTGGTACCCAACCAGACTCCTATTCATTGGGTGCCCGAAGGTTCTTCTCTGAACGTAAAGCGGCCAGAGAGTGAAGCTGACCTCTCACCTCGAAGTAGTACGAGGTTAAGAATGCCTTTATCATGTGCGCAGAAAGACCTTCACCTTTACCATTACTCATTTGGCACAAAACTGCTTTATTGTCCGTGTTATCAATTAAGACGCGCTCAATGCATTCAATCAATTACTGAGAATATCCGCAAGTTGTTCTGTAAAAGCAGCAATGTTATCACTCAAACGCACAAGTTCAATCGCCTTTTATCAAGAACGCTCTACATGTCGGCATTTCTTCATTACATTTTCATTCTGGGTTGAGTTCGTAATTTCAAAGTGAGAAATGACTTTGATTCGAATCACATACAACTGCCGACACGAGACGAATAGGAAAATCACGTGTATGCACCGTCGCTTTCGAAGGGCCGTTCCCATTGTATTATTTTGAAGGACAACAAGACAAACTCGCGCCCTGAAAACGTCAAGACATATCAGGAAGAGAAAAACTGAAAAACGTCTGACAGCGACGGCTCAAAGTTCAACAGCAAATTGCTCATTAATGTGTCAAAAACGCTTCCTTTAGCCACAGAGAGACAGGCAACAGCTGCACACTGTCAGTTGTCACACAAGCAACAGCCTCACACTGTCAGTTGGCACACAGGCAACAGCTGCACTCAGTTGGCACACACGCAACATTTGTACACTGTCAGTTGGTACAGAGGCAACAGCTGCACACTGTCAGTTGACACACATGTAACAGCTGTACACTGTCAGTTGGCACACAGGCAACAGCTGCACACTGTCAGTTGTCACACAAGCAACAGCCGCACACTGTCAGTTGGCACACAGACAACAGCTGCACACTGTCAGTTGGCACACAGGCAACAGCTGCACACTGTCAGTTGGCACACAGGCAACAGTTGCACACTGTCAGTTGGTGCACCGGCAACAGCTGCACACTGTCAGTTGACACACATGTAACAGTTGCACACTGTCAGTTGACACACATGTAACAGTTGTACACTGTCAGTTGGCACACAGGTAACAGCTGCACATGTCAGTTGTCACACAGGTAATAGCCGTACACTGTCAGTTGACACACGTGTAACAGCTGTACACTGTCAGTTGTCACACGGGTAACAGCTGCACACTGTCAGTTGTCACACAGGTAACAGCTGAACACTGTCAGTTGGCACACATGTAGCAGCTGCACACTGTCACTTGTCACACAGGTAACAGCTGCACACTGTCAGTTGTCACATGTGTAACTGCTGCACACTGCCAGTTGTCACATAGGTAACAGCTGCACACTGTCAGTTGTCACACAGGTAACAGCTGCAAACTGTCAGTTGTCATAAACGTAACAGCAGCACACTGTCAGTTGTCACACAGGTAACAGCTGCACACTGTCAGTTGTCACACATGTAACAGCTGCACACTGTCATTTGGCACACAGGCAACAGCTGCACA
>Ga0123355_10004336_pt1 | contig 20630 bp, 15 predicted proteins | sample TergutEmb28metaG_3_FD_89872 | JGI IMG/M metagenome (GOLD analysis project Ga0123355, IMG submission 89872) | Embiratermes neotenicus P1 segment gut microbial communities from Petit-Saut dam, French Guiana - Emb289 P1 | ecosystem: Host-associated > Arthropoda: Insects > Digestive system > Gut ...
CGGTAAGCTTCGTCTACTTTGCGAACGGTTTTTTGTAAGTCGATAATATAGATACCGTTACGTTCGGCAAAGATAAACTCTGCCATTTTTGGGTTCCAGCGTCTGGTCTGATGACCAAAGTGTACCCCAGCTTCAAGCAATTGCTTCATTGAAATGACTGCCATTGTGGCACCTCCGTAAAATGGGTTTTTAACAGGTAAACTGTTCCTCCACAGCCTAAGAACCCGGCGGCTTTACGCCAGCCAAGCACCCTTTGAAGGACGAAGACAATAAAGTTGTGGCGGCTGTGTGTGTAGTCTGTTCTACAACCACAAAATTTTAGCATATAAATGGAAGTTTGTCAAAATTAAAGGACAATAGAGAAACTTTCTGATACAATGCTTATACAGTAAGTTAACCGTAAAACAATAACGCTTACGTTAAAATGTTTATACAAGAATGAAAAGGGGTTTTTACATGAACACACAAGTGGTTCGTACAAGATACGCTCCAAGCCCTACGGGTTTTATGCACATTGGCAATTTGCGCAGTGCCCTATATGAATATTTAATTGCCAAACGCGAAGGCGGCATTTTTGTTTTGCGCATAGAAGATACAGACCAGAACAGATATGTAGAAGGCGCAGCAGATGCAATTTTTGAAACTTTAAGGCTTACGGGCCTTACTTTTGACGAAGGCCCCGGTATCGGTGGGGAATATGGGCCCTACATTCAAAGCGAGCGCAAGGCAAGTTATTTACCCCCGGCAAAACGCCTTATAGAAAGCGGCGACGCATATTACTGTTTTTGCGATAAAGAAAGGCTGGACAGCCTTGCAGACGAGCGGGGTATAAAAAAATACGACCGCTTTTGTGCGACCCTACCCAAAGAAGAAATTGCGGAACGTTTAAGCAGCGGCGTACCATATGTGATCCGTCAGCTAATACCCGAGGGCAAAACCACTTTTAACGACCAAGTTTACGGAGAAATAACTTTTGATAACAAAGAGCTTGAAGACCAAATATTAATTAAATCCGACGGGATGCCAACCTACAACTTCGCCAATGTAATAGACGACTACGACATGGCAATCACTCATGTTGCCCGCGGCAGCGAGTATTTGACATCTACGCCCAAGTATGTGTTACTTTACCGGGCATTGGGCTGGAACATTCCCATTTTTGTGCATTTGCCCCTTTTGCAAAATGAACATGGACAAAAACTTGGGAAGCGTAACGGGGCTATTTCCGTTCCCCAGCTTATATCTGAGGGCTTTTTGCCAGAAGCCATTATAAACTACGCCGCTCTTTTAGGCTGGAGCCCTACGGATAATAAAGAAATTTTCTCCATTGGGGAATTGACAAGAGTATTCGAGTCTAAAAACATTAGCAAATCCCCTTCTACTTTTGACATTGCAAAACTTACCTGGGTAAACGGTGAGCATATAAAGGCACTGCCCCCGGAAGTGTTTTATGAAATGGCACTACCCTACCTGAAAGAGTCCGTTAAAAAGCCCGGTGTAGACTATGCCGCTCTTGCTAAAATGACCCAACCACGGGTTAACTTTGTAAAGGACTGCGGCGAACTGGTAGATTTTATCGACCAACTGCATGATTACAACATCGAGCTTTTCACCAACGAAAAAATGAAAACCAACCCGGAACTGGCAAAAATGGTTCTTTCAAGGGCCGTGGTCTTACTGCAACTCGTACCCGAAGCAAGCTGGACTCATGAAAATTTATCCCAAGGGCTAACAGCCGCCGCGGAACAAAGCGGACTTAAAAAAGGGCAAATCCTCTGGCCTTTACGGATAGCCCTGTCTGGCAAAGCTTCTACCCCATGCAGCCCTACAGAAATTTGCGAGCTGCTTGGAAAAGATGAAACACTGCGACGTTTAGCTGTAGGTGTAGAGAAACTATAATGTACGCCTTACTTCAAGTTCATTTGTAAGCATCTCTAGCAAAATAGGGACACTTTCGGCATCTACATCGAATTGAAAGCAGCCGAAGCGGCATTTTTGATAATGAGTTTCCCCAATATAAAAATCGTATCCGACACATTTTGCCATACATGAGCCCGGGTCGGTTATATTGCCACAGGAATGTTTTTTTGCTATTTGGCTTACCATTTTCTCCGGTAAGCCATTTAATATTTGGGGGTATTTATTGTGGTTTACAGCGAAAATAGTAGCCATAAGCCCCTTTTTCTTGCGAAGGGTAAAATTAACAATACCCCGCCTTGTTTTTGGATGGGTGTATTTAACCGAAAACAGATATGTCTTAGAAGTGCTTACAGCAACTTTACTGTACCCTTCCTGCAGCACCATTTCGTTAACTTGGGCAACAAAATCCTTGTACTGGTTGTCTACATTCATAAAAAAATCTTCGTATAAGTAATTTATTTCTTCCATTTCTGGCCTCCTATAGTTATACTTCCGCCTATTCAGACTCTATTCAGACGGTGCAATGGACGATTAGTAATTGGGGCAAGTGAAATTATATATTTTGGACAAAAGCGGTTATAAAAAAATCCTCTTACGTCATCTATTGCTCGTGACGTAAGGTAATGCTTTACGCTTGGGGCAAGGAGGTGAGTTCTATGTCAAACTACACGACTGGAGAAATGGCTAAGCTGTGCAATGTTTCGGTGCGGACGGTTCAGTTTTATGACCAAAAAGGCGTTTTGCACCCGACCGCTGAAAGCGAAGGTGGCAGACGGATTTATAACGAAGACGACCTAACCAAGCTACGTATTATTTGTACGCTAAAATCAATCGGACTGTCGCTTGATTCGATCAAAAGCGTGATGGAGAGTGAGTTATCTAATAAAATCCTTACACTCTTGCTTGATGAGCAAACGAAATCGCTTTCAAAGGAAATAAGCCAGCGGCAGAAACAGCTTGAAATGATAAGCGTAATCAATAAAGGCATCACAAATGAAGCCAGCGTTCCGGCAAATACAATCCTTGACGTAGAACACATTATGATTAAGGAAAAGCAAAGCGAAAAGAAAAACAAATCTGGTAACAAGAAAAAGTTGACCATGATTTATGCTGCCGTAGGAATTGCATCAACATTAGGGCTTTTATTCATGGTGTGGTTAATTGTATCAGGCATCTGGTGGGGACTGGCGATATATATAGCCGTCGCAATCTTAAGCCTGTTATTTTCTGCTTTTGTTCAAAAGGGTTATGAATTTATCTGCCCAAAATGCAACTCCATTTTCAAGCCGCCTCTACAACGGGCATTCTTTACCGTCGGCAATAATAAAGTACGTTGGATGACTTGTCCCGATTGCGGAAATGAAGATTGGTGCGTTTGCCTTACCCAAATATCCGCTCGTAAATAGCCTTACCCGTTGGCGTTGCCGCAAGGCCGCCAAGGGAGGTTTCCCGCAGGCTTTCCGGTAAGGCATTGCCCACATCGTTCATTGCAAGTATCACTTCGTCTATGGGGATTACGCTTTCCACACCTGCAAGGGCTAAGTCTGCAGAATTTATGGCTATGGCAATACTGCCACCGTTGCGCAGTATGCAAGGGACCTCTACCAAACCAGCAACAGGGTCGCAAACCAGCCCCATCTGGTTCTGCAGGGCTATAGCTGCGGCGTGGGCCGCCATACTGTTTGTGCCGCCCCGCATTTCCACTAGGGCAGCGGCAGTCATTGCAGCGGCAACGCCGCACTCTGCTTGGCACCCCCCTTGGGCACCGGAAACATGGGCCTCGTTGGCAATAACCATGCCAATTGCACCGGCGGTTATAAGTGCCATTATAGCGGATTCTTCCGTTGCACCTCGCTGGTTTAACATCGTTAGTACCCCGGCAGGCAAAATTCCGCAGGAACCGGCCGTGGGAGTGGCAACTATTTTGCCCATGGCGGCGTTGTATTCCTGAATTGCAAGTGCCATTGCAGTGGCGGCGGCGCAAAAAGAGCCGCCCAAGGCCTCGCCCTTTGCGGCATAAATATGTGCTTTGTAACCATCTCCGCCGGAAAGCCCGCTTACAGATTTCAAACCCGGCTTCAGGCCTTTTTCGGAGCTTTTGCGCATTACATCAAGGTTCTCTTTCATGCGTGCGATTATATCGGATTCGGAAACATCCATTTGCATTGCTTGATCTGCAAGTACCAAACGACTTATAGATTGGTTGTTTTTATCTGCAAGTTCTACTAATTCCGCTACGGATTTGTAGCCTATCATTTCCTACTCCTCTATTGCGCCGAGTGCATATACACTACGCTTACGATATTTTCCAACTGGCGCAGTTCGTTTACCACGTCTTTTTCTATGCCGGAATCCAATTCAATAGTCATAATTGCCAGTTCCTTCTTTTTAGGACGCGACAAACGAAAACTACCTATGTTAATGTCGAATTGGGCAAGCTTGTCTGTTACAGTAGCTATTGCGCCGGGACGGTCGTGGTGGGCAATTATAAGAGTGTCCAAAGTACCGCTAAAAGCCGCCGCCATGCCATTTAACTTGGTTATTTGAATGCTGCCGCCGCCTACAGATGCGCCTTCCACAGTGCAAGTCGCTCCCTTTTTGCCAGTCAGGTTTATAACTGCCGTATTTGGGTGTGCATTGGGGATTTTCACCTGAGAAAATGTGTACTCCAGGCTCGCCTCTTTCGCAATTTCTAAGCTGTGGGGGATGCGCTCATCATCAGGTTTCATGCCTAATATACCGGCTATCAATGCCTTGTCCGTGCCATGACCTTTATAGGTCATGGCAAAGGACCCGGCAAGCCCGATATCTGCTTTTATTGCGCCTTCCCCAAGAATTTTCATGGCGACACGCCCCATGCGCACAGCCCCGGCAGTATGGGAACTGGAAGGGCCAATCATGATTGGCCCTATGATATCAAAAATATTCATTTTATGAAAACACGTAGAAGAAGCTGTATGGCGCATACATTACGCCGTTTTCTATAAAAACTGCGGCAGAAAGGCTATTGCCTGTACCATTTACATAATAGACTTTTGCATTATTTGCCACAGAAATAATGGTTTGCCCCATTGTTAAAATTGCGCTGCTTGTGGCAGAATCCCACGATACATTATAGCCCTCTTCTACAGCCAAGGCGCGAACCGGGAAGAACTCGACACCATTGCGCATTACACCTGTGCCCGGTTGTGCAATATTTTTTGGGGGCTGTATTTGCGGATACTGCTCTGTCTCGTGATAATCGTTATCGCTGTAGTCGTAATCTTCGTAATTGTAATAATCTTCTTCATCTTGGGTTGCCGTTTCCCCGGAACGGAGCCACAATGCACGAGTAGCGGTTGTTTGGCCCGGGTAAGATGCTGCAACCATATTGTACCAGAACAACAATGTATCGCCAACATTAAGATGCTCTAAGCTTACCATTTGACGTGTAAGATGCGGGTTAAGTGGTGCCTCACGCTCCAGCGTTATTATCAACCCGCCGGTGCTAACAGTTAAAAGCAATGTGTCTTCATCTTCATTGTCAATTGCTTCAATAACATGAAAGTGTGGCCCCATGCCGTACTCCGGCACGTTAATAGCTACTACATAGGCCGGAGATTGCGGCGGCATGCTCATTGTCATAAATACTGCATGGTAAACTTTTACACGATCCCCTGTACGGTCTGCAATAACTGCAGGCTCGCCAGTTACTGCATCGATAATTACTGTGCCTTCGTTCAAGTTAAAAACAATAACATTTTCGTAGTCAAACTCGCAGCTTACTGTTAGTTGGTTGTTTTCATAGTCATAGTCGTCGATATATCCAACTTTACCAATTGCCGGCGGTAATGCAGGAAGGCCGTTGCCATTTCCGTAGCCATTATAGTCGTCCTCATAATCATTATAGTCATCTTCGTAGCCGTTGTAGTCGTCGTTGTAATAATCGTATACGTAATCGTTCTCTGGGTAATAATCTTCCCCATTATAAGCCAATACCGGCGCTGCCGTGCCAAGGGTCAATACCGCTGACAATGCAAAAATTAGTGCTTTTTTCATTTTTGTCTCTCCTATCGTAAATTTGTGGCAATAATGCCTTAGGTCAGTAAAAACCTAATATGAATACTCTTATATTGTCCATGATACCATATTCTCATGCGCTTTTCTTAGACTTTTTCTTGCATTTTTGTTACAAGAATAAAATTTATGATATAATAGAAATAATGTGAGGTGACAACCATGGTACATATAATCCCCTATTGGCGGCGGTATCAAAAATCTATTGCCTTGGCACTTATTGCTTTAGTCCTGGGCGTTGTAAGCGATTTAATGCAGCCCACCATAGTTTCCAGAATTATTGACGAAGGCGTAATGAACGGGAACTTATCAATTGTACTGCGATATGGCGGCCTAATGTTTGGGGTTGCCGCATTTGGTGCAGTATGCGCAATTGTGCGCTGTGTTATTTCCAGCAAAGTTTCACAGCAATTTGGGGCAGATTTAAGGCTGGACTTGTTTACAAAAATTAATAAATTTTCTATAGCGGCACTTGGAAGTAAAGATACTGCAGGGCTAATTACCCGCATGACAAACGATACCTCCCAGCTTGTTAATTTTACAAACAGCATGATGCGTGTATTTGTGCGTGCCCCGGCTCTTTTAATTGGCGCAATAATTATGACTGTTTTGTTAAACCCGCGCCTTGCGCTTATTTTAGTTGTAGTTGTGCCCGTTATTGCCATTCTTATGTACATTAGCTTAAGAATTACCCTTCCCATGTTTACAAAAATGCAAAAGGCCTTGGATAAAAACAATTCCGTTATACGGGAATATTTATCCGGCGTGCGGGTAGTTAAAGCCTACAATACATTTGATAACGAAGTAGAACGTTTTGACGGCACGAATACCGACCTTGTTGCCATTTCTATAAAAGCCCAGCGTACTGTGGGCGTGTTCTTTCCTATTATATCTTTTACCGTTAACATGGGACTGGTTGCAACATTATGGATGGCACGGGGCTGGATTTCTGACACTACCATGCAAGTTGGGCAAATTGTAGCATTTTTAAATTACATGACGCAAATCTCCAACGGCTTACGCATGATTTTTATGGTGTATCAAAATTTTATTCGTGCAAAAGCATCTGCGGAAAGAGTGGCAGAAGTTTTGCAGGAAGAAGATATTTCTCATGGGCTTGGCAGGGTACATGATATCCCGGTTGGCTTCAACAGTTCAATCCGCTTTAACAATGTAACTTTCACATACCCTGGTGGCGGCGAACCTGTGCTTAAAAATATCAGCTTTACATTACCCGCCGGGGAAACATTGGGCGTGCTAGGCTCTACCGGATCGGGGAAAACTTCCCTTATGCAGTTGATTCCCGGGTTTTATCAACCGGATGAAGGGGAAGTGTTTATCGGCAACAATTCAACCGCAGAGCTTGACCCGGATGTACTGCGCAGTGCCATAGCATATGTGGCCCAACAAAACACAATTTTCTACGGCACAATTGCCGACAACATTGCTATGGGCAAGGCCGATGCCACATATGAAGAACTGGAAGAAGCCGCAAAAGCCGCCGGCGCCTACGAATTTATTTCGGCCTATTCCGATGGTTTTGACACAATTGTGGGGCAAAAGGGTGTAAATATATCTGGCGGGCAAAAACAGCGCATAGGCATTGCCCGGGCACTGGTGCGCAAGGCTCCTATTTTAGTTCTTGACGACTGCGTAAGTGCGGTAGATGTGGAAACAGAAGCCAAAATAATGAAATCCATCCGGCAAGTATCCCCTGCCCCAACCTGTGTGATGATAACCCAGCGAATTTCCTCGGTTATGAACCTTAAACACATTCTAGTATTGGAAAACGGACAAGCTGTAGGTTTTGGCAACCACGATTACCTGATGGAAAATTGCCAAATATACCGCGAAATGTATGCAGTAAAGTAAGGGAGTGACAAAATGGCCAAACCCTCTAACATATCCAACCAGCCCCACCTGACCCAACCCCGCCCGGGGCAGCCCATGCGCGGCGGCGGCAGCCGCTTTATGCGTGAAAAAGAAAGACCGAAAAATTTTGCAAAAACTTTGTTCCGGCTTTTAGGATATTTCCGTGGGCAGCAATATGTACTTATTATCATTTTCATTCTATCCCTTGGAGCTTCTGCGGCGGCACTTGCCGGGCCATTTCTTATGGGCAGGGTGGTAGACAGCCTTGCAGATGCATATGCCGTGCCATATATAATGCTGGTTTTTGGGGCGTTAATTGTCGTCTTCACCTGGGATTCCGTGTCCAATTTTTTGCAGTCCTGGGTAGTTGCCAGTGCAAGCCAAAAATTGGTTTACACATTGCGAAGGATACTTTTTAAGCATTTACAACAGCTCCCTATAAAATTTTTCGACCGCTACATGCACGGGGAACTTATGAGCCGCCTTTCTAACGATACAGACAACATTGCCGGGATTTTGGGCACGGCACTTGTACAGCTCACCTCCATTACTATAACCCTGGTGGGCGTACTTACCATGATGCTATGGCTTTCCCCAACCATGACGTTTTTCTCCATGGTGTCTGTCCCACTGTTTTTTATTGTAAGTAAAACCATTGCTTCCAGAACGCGAAGGTATTTCCGCAACCAACAAATTGCATTGGGCCAGCTTAACGCAAAAATTGAAGAGGATATTACCGGCATGGCGGTTATAAAAGCCTATGGTTGCGAAAGCCGCACCGTAGCCGAATTTGCCCGGATAAACGAAGAGTTGCGCAAGGCAGGAACAGGGGCGCAAACTTGGTCGGGTTTTATTATGCCTATAATGAACGTGGTAGACAACTTATCCCTTGCGGTTATTGCCTTTGCGGGCAGTTGGCTTGCCATAAACGGCAGTATTACCGTGGGGCTTATTGCCGCCTTTATCGCATATTCACGCCAATTTGGTCGCCCGCTTAACGAACTGGCAGGGACATACAATCAATTTCAGTCTGCACTTGCAAGCTGCGAACGCATTTTTGAAATAATGGATGAACCGGCGGAAACCCCTGATTCAGCAGACGCTATAGAATTATCAAAGGCCCGGGGGGATATCTCATTCAAAAATATCCGTTTTGGCTACTCGCCGGAAAAACCCATAATTAATAATTGTACTTTTCACGCACCCACAGGCTCTGTAATAGCTTTGGTTGGGCCAACAGGGGCAGGAAAAACTACAATTGTAAACCTAATCACACGTTTCTACGATGTAGATGCAGGAGAAATAATACTGGACGGCTACCCTTTAAACATGTACACACGAAACAGCTTGCGCCGGACTTTTGGTATCGTCTTGCAAGACACATATTTATTTACGGCTACACTAATGGAAAACCTACGCTACGGCCGCCCCAACGCAACAGAGGAAGAAGTTATTGCCGCTGCCAAATTAGTTGGTGCGCACCATTTTATATCCCAAATGCCTGAAGGCTATCAAACAGTACTAACAGAAAATAGCCGCAACCTAAGCCAGGGCCAGCGTCAGCTTCTTGCAATAACCCGCTGCGTCTTGGCAGACCCGGATATACTTATACTAGACGAAGCAACATCTTCCGTAGATACTCACACAGAAATGCGAATCCAAAAAGCTATGGAGCAATTAATGCAAGGGCGCACCAGCTTTGTAATCGCCCACCGCTTACGCACTATTGTAAATGCCCATCAAATTTTAGTAATAGACCAGGGTAGCATTGTAGAGCAAGGCAGCCATGCGGAACTTCTTGAACGCCAAGGTGTGTATCACAGAATGTACGAAATGCAGATGAATGGGATAATGATATAGGAATTGCGTCATATATAATTTGCTGGTATAATTGCCTATAAACAAATTGCCCAGCTTATAGTCACATGTGACTATATATCGGGTCATGCGTTTGTAGCTCAGGGGATAGAGCATTCGCCTCCTAAGCGAAGGGTCGCAGGTTCGATTCCTGCCAAGCGCAAAGACTGAAAAGCTTCCGGGCATTGCATCGGAAGCTTTGTTTTATATTGTCTCCTCACAATACACTTGCGTATCTAATTCCGTTTCCATAAGTGGCCTTTGTACGGGCTGCTTTTACAAATTAACTCAAATTTTATTAGAAGGACGATACTATGATTTTACTTAACAACATACTTTTTTTTACGGTACGCTCCGCAGCTATCTTCGGTATTGCAAAAGCTGCTACGTTAAAGTGGAAATTCCACTTTATAGAGGCGATTTATCTTATTGCTGCAATTGTGATTACTGTCGCACTAAGTGTCTTTTCTATTAATTCATCCATGGCCTTTGCACTCCCATTTGCCTCTCTACTTATAGGGTGTATTCTGTTTTATTACTTTTATAAAATAAACACTAAGCCGTTTAAACAATCCCTTTCGTTAGTATTTGATACGTTGTTGGCACATTTTATGGCAATTCGATTGTTTCCATTTATTTTTTACACATTTTTGCCTTTCTTACAACTAGCACCCAATCCATGGCCTACCATCATATATTTTTCTATGTACATACCTGCCATTATACTAACTATACCACTAGCAAAAAGCCACTCAATTATCACTTTAAATAACAAGAAATATCAAATACTTCTTAACATATTTGAAATTATCTGTTTTGGCTTTATCTTTCTAACTTTTTATTATGTACAAATGTTCGACTTGTATGGTGCAGACAATTTAGTAGCTGTCATTGTAATAATTGCTATTTTGGGTTTTTATATCTATGGAAAAATTACTACAACAAGCCGAGAACGACAACAAAGGGAAGCTGAATATCATAACATGCAATATTACATGAACGAGATTGAAAAACAATATACTGCATCGCGGAAGTATGAGCATGACTATAAAAATATTCTATTGTCTATTGAGGAGTTTATCAATAATAAGGACATCGAGGGTTTGAAGCAGTATTACTCTTCAAACATTAAGGAAATGTCTATTGACATTAAAAAAAATGAGTTTGCTCTGAAGTATTTATGTAAAATCAAAGTACAGGAGCTAAAAAGCGTTTTTACCGCAAAATTACTAATGGCAAAAAGCAAAAATATAGATATATCCATTGAAGCAAACGACGAAATTGATCATATACCAATAAACCCGGCGTCTCTAATACGCATGATAGGAATTATAATGGATAATGCAATAGAAGCGTTAGAAGAATTGGCACATGGGAAACTTACAGTGAGCTGTTTAAAAACACCCGACAGCCTTACTTTTATTGTTGTAAATACTTGCAGTCTGGGAATCCCAGATATTGATAAACTAAAACAGCCCGGTTTTTCTACAAAAGGCATGGGGCACGGCTTAGGGTTAAGTGATTTATATCAGCTGGCAGAACTTGAGGGGGTTATTTTACAAACAGAAATAGCAGACAATACATTTTTACAAAAGCTGACTTTACCAAACCCCTAAGTTAGAAAAACCGAAACGTATTATTTTATATTTACAATCATTTGCCTGTTCATGACACACCAAGTCCGCTTTTAAGGCCTTCAAAATCCAGATAATCTTCTACAAACTGCTTTTTTAATAAGCTAAGAGGGATAAACTGGTTGTACTTGCCGTTAACCTGAACCTTGTCTGGCAGTGGCAAGTCGTACATATTTAACTCGGAATTCATAATTTCAAAAATAATTGCCTCTAGTTCTTCTGCTGTGCCGTCGAATTGAGCCTCTAAAAACAGGCATGACATCCATGGCAAGCGGTTTACAATGCGCCTGTGCGAAAGGGCATAATGCAACGTCAGTATTTGGCGGGTACCAACCCAGGGGAATATGGCAAATTTATTTCCTGCAAGGGGAGTGACAAGGCTATTTAAAATACCGCTGTTACGAGCCATATAACGGATTTCCACAAGGCGGTCTGTACTGCGTCCGCTTAGGTATGGATACATATCCTCTGCATCCAAAATACTGCGCACTTTTTGTATTAATACTGTATGCAAATCCACTTCAAAGTCTACGTTCCAGTCTACCAAGGAAATACCCGGCACACTTTTTACAAATATCACTTTGCTTGTGGCGTTTACGTCCACGGTTTCCCATGTTCTACCCGCAAGGGCAAAGCGCACACCCACAGGGTACACCTTGTCCACTGTGCCTATGGTGCGGTTTTCATCCTTAACAAGCAAATACTCCGGGGCGTCAAAAACCGTAAGGAATTTATGGTTGTTTACCACCTTTTCCCCTTCCCGGCCTATGATAATGCCCCCCCGCTCCGTCCGTTCCAATTGGTCAATTTTTACCCAGTGGGAAAGGAGCGTGCGATAATCTTCCTGGGAGATATGCTTGAAACTCCCTAATGTCAGTACAGCTTGTGCCAAAGCCCCTGGCGACAGCTCCCCACAGCTTTTTAGGTGGCTCATGGTTTGATGGTATAGCAAATTATAGGGGTGATTAAGGGGCGGTATAGGCTCTATCCAATGTTCACGGGTATATAGCTCGATTATAGCAATAGTCCGGATAAATTCCCAATTAATAAGAGCCAAAGAGTCGTCGGAGTTTACCCGCAGGCTTTCTACAAATGTGAAAAGTAATTGAGGAACTTGCCCGCGCCGCCCACAGCGTCCAAGGCGTTGGGCAAAACTTGCCACATTAATAGGCGCACCTACCTGCACCGCCTGGTCTAAAGAGCCAATGTCTATGCCAAGCTCCAGGGTTACTGTGGCCCCTGTCACTATTTTTTCATCGTCAGACTTCATTTCGTCCTCTGTGGACTCCCTAAGCATGGCCGCTACATTACCGTGATGAACCCGGTAAACATCCGGGGCTTTATTGTTTATGGCTATTTCTCGCAGGTTTGCCAATACAAATTCCGTTTCTTCCCGGCTGTTAGTGAAAATAATTGTCTTTTTGTCCAATGTCATTTTGAAAAGATACTCGTAATGCTCCCGGTCGCCAACTTCGCCGTTAATGGCTACATTTGTTATGTTGCCGCTGCCGTCCCGCTCTTCCATGTCACGGGTATCGGCGTAATTTACAAACCGTTCGATATGCAGTCTTATACGCTTTTTGCCCTCTGCGGTAACTGGGGCGGCGCATTTTCTTGGCACGCCGGGTTGAGTTTCAGTCGGCATACGTTCGTAACTGCCGGTGTTAAGCCAGTTTTGCGCAAGGGTTACGTCCCCCAACGTGGCAGAAAGCCCAATGCGCCTTGGCATTACCCCCGTCAGTTGCTGTAACCGTTCCAACACGCAAAGCAATTGTACCCCCCGGAAGTCGCGCATAAAATGATGCACCTCGTCAATTACCACAAAGCGCAAATCTGCAAACATATTAATGCACGCCCCGCGCTTTCCTGTAACAAGGCTTTCAAGGGACTCTGGTGTAATTTGCAAAATGCCTTCGGGGTTTTTGATAAGCTTATGCTTTTTTGTTTGAGAAGCATCCCCATGCCAGCGAGTCACAGGAATATGCGCATCTATAAGAAGCTGCTCTAACCGTTTAAACTGGTCGTTTATAAGAGCCTTAAGGGGCGAAATGTAAATGGCACCTACAGAGCTTGATGGGTTTTCGTGCAGTTGTGTGAGTATGGGCAGAAAAGCCGCCTCGGTTTTGCCCGATGCCGTGCCCGAGGAAAGAAGCAGATTATCCGTGGTGTCAAAAATAACTTCCGCCGCCGCTATTTGTATGCCCCGCAGTTCTTCCCATTTATTTTGATAAATATAGTCCTGGATAAATGGTGCATAGCGATTAAAAACATCCATGTTATGTCTCCTTTGGTTTGGCATTCCCCTGCATACTACCTTCTCTCAAAATGGTGGTAATCTATAGGAACTCGCCAGTGTCCGCCCCATGTCCAGCCACGGCTTGTAAACGCCCGGTACACAACATCGCCAGGGGTTATCATGCCAGGGCGTATGTCGGTTCTGTCTAGGTAGCGACTGCCGGAAACTGGCCAAATAATATCATCCCGGATAAATGGGTTTTGAATTGGATTAATGTCAATTGCCATGCCCCAAGCATGCCGAGATAACCGTGTTGTGCCCGCAATAACTCTAAAGTTAAAGCCTACACTATTATTATCTGCCATAGAGTAATAATCGTCGGCACCGTAATAGTCTATCAGGCGAACTCTGGCGATGGGGAAGCCGTAATCGTAAATTTCTCTAAAAATGTCCAGCACCTCTTCTGCAATAGATGCCGCTACTATGATATGCCCCAGACGGCTGACACCGTCAAAGTCCACATGGGTAATAGTTACATAGGAAAGATAGCTATAGTCGAAAGGGGCCTCCGGATGAAAGGAACTACCCGTTATCTGGGCGATTATATGTTCCGGCAGTGGCTCTGCAGTGAAAATGGGGTACGGCGCGTAAGAATTATCGGCATCTATAATTATCGTATTTCTGCTGGCTACCCAAGCTACCCTAAAGCCCAGGAAGTCTGCAAGCCCGCGGAGATTTAAGTACAAATTGCCATTATAGTAATACTCTGATATAGGCAAACCGCTTTCCCCTGCCATGCACATAACTTGACCCAGTTCCCCTTCATGAAGAAGTGTGCCCTCCAGGGCATATTGCAAATCCAAAAACCTGAAATACTTTGCATCGTCTATGTTTTTTGCGTCAAAAGGTGTGAATGTACCATTGATAAGCAGGGTTAGACTAACCGGGGTTGCGTAGCGGGGAATGGGCTCTGGATAGTCGATAGGTTCGTCCGTGGGAATTACTGGTTCTTCTTGTTCCCGTGATGGTATCCTGCATGTTGCGGGCCAATTGGGGGATGGATCAAGTGCTTGCACCGGGATGGTTTCAAGGTCGCCAGTGTTGCAAGCGGTTACAAGTAATAAAGTTATCATTAGTGCAATAATTACAATAATTTTGTGCATGGTTACCCCCTAGACATACATCGTATTTATATCTCGAACTCCTGAAACTCTGCATGCAAGTCTTCGTCGCTAATGCCGCCCTTTGCCATCTCGAAGCTATTGCTCCCCAATACCTCTGCAACGGTTTTCTGGGGGTTTTGATGTAGTATATTCACAAGCTCGATAAAATCGCGGATTATTTCCCGTGGAGTAATGTGGCTTTCTGCGCCAACACGGTTGTACTCCACCGTTAGGAAATACAGCAAATCTTCATGTTTTAGCACCGGGGTGTAATTAAACAGTCCGGCATGAATATCCCGCAGCTTTTCTACAAGCACATACATCTCTTCCTGGTTTAGCATTGTCAGGCGGATTATTGGCGCAGTCAAATCCTTGATATCGGCTGTGGCAAAATGCCCTTCCGCAAGACGGGAACGCAAGGCTTCGTAGCTGAACACACCACGGTATTTATCCTCTATGCACTGGGGCGTGCCGCCCATTAAAAAGCCAATATGCTTGGCCTTACCCTGCAAAACGTCGTTGTACATGGTAAGGATTTTTTCATAGTTGTTATTCCGGGATATAGAATTGGGGATTTTAAAAATATTAACAAGCTCGTCCACGATAACAAGCAACCCTTGATACCCTGCTCCCACCAAGAACATAGCAATAATTTTCAAAAAATCGTACCAGGTTTCGTCTGTTACAATAAAGTTAATGTCAAGGTCGGCCTTGGCTTCCTTTCGTGTGGGATATTCCCCACGGAACCAGCGCAGTACGTTACTTTTTAAGGCGGCGTCATCTTCTCGATAGGCTTTCCAATATAAAATCACAGCTTTTGCAAACTCGAAACCGTTTACCATGCCTTCCAGTTGGACGGTTAGAGCGAAAATCCGCTTTTCAACTTCCGCCAAAAAGGCATCGCTGCTTTCCTCAAAGTTTGTGTCCGTTTTTACCTGGGTTAAAATGCCTGAAATCCACCGTTCCAAAACTAGGGGCATTGCGCCGCCATCCAGCTTTGACTTTGTGGACAAATTTTGTATGAGCTCCTTGTATGTAGCCAGTCCTTGGCCTTTTGTGCCCGAAAAGCGACGCTCCGGCGAAAGGTCTGCATCAACTACGGCAAAGCCTTTTGCTGTGGCGTAGTTGCGAATTGTTTGCAACAAAAAACTTTTACCGCTGCCGTATTTGCCTACGATAAAGCGGAAAGATGCGCCGCCGTCAGATATCAGGTCGATATCATGCAGAATGGCAGATATCTCTTGGGCACGGCCCACGGTAATATACTCCAGCCCAACTCGGGGCACAACGCCGCCCTTTAGGGAGTTGATTAAAATATTTGCTATACGCGGGGGGATTTTTGTCATAGTAGGTTCACTACTTTCGTGGTTTGATTTTATCTAAGGTGTTCCGGTACTTGTACAATTTCACAGCGCACATCATTAATATATTTGGTCAAGTGAATCAACCCATAGGTAGGAGGAGCAAGTAAGCTTGCTTTGATACTTCCCGGGTTGAACAACCACTTTCTTATGTCACGACTGTACCCTTCTTGTTCGATATGCCCGGTTATAGATGGTATGTGTGTATGCCCATACAATATAATTTCTGCTCCGCCTTCAACAACGCCATAAGAAAACATCTCTGCGGTATCTTTAAATTGATGACCGTGTATCAACAAAAAACGCTTGTTGCATATCTCTACATATTTTTCATATAAATTCGCTTCTGCGGTATCCGTATTTCCAGCGACACAGTGCAATGGGATATTAATATGCTTTTGTAGCTCTAAGGCATCTATCAAATTGTCGCCACAATGGCAGATTATATCAGGAGTTTCATGTTTCGCAACCTTTAGCATGGTTTCGACATCTTCGTGAGAGTCGGAAAATATAAGAACTTTCATCCATTGCCTCCTAAAACAACTTCTCTATTTCCAGCACATAGTCCTCATACATAACCATTGTATCAGATAATTCTAAAATATTGTCCCCCACAGTGTCCATAGCTTTTTCGTTTATGCCGTCTGCCAATATTTCCAGCATTATACCTTTTTCGTCTGCAAAGGCTTTTATATCATCTGGGTTATGCAGGACTATTTTTAGTGCTTCCAATTCCGGTGGTGTCAAGGCATCTTTAAAAGCGTCCCAAGGGTTTTTATCGGTAGGGCTTGCATGGGCGGCACTTTCATTTACGGCAGCTTTATTATGTTGCGACAGCTCCTTCTCTTCTACCACTAACTTTTCTTGGGTAACTTCTGCTTCTTCACGGATTCTATCCAGGTTCTGGGTATCAACTTTTACAACAATACGGGTAAGTTCCTGATACACTCGTTTTGCCGTGGTGTAAAATAGCGCAGACAACTCTGTCATAGATGTTCCCATACTATCTATTAAATCTTCTGCAATAACAAATTTTGTATTTACCCTAAAGCTACCTTTAAAACCTACTATTTCACGTAAGTGCTGCTCCATGTTTTTTACAAAGTATCCTACTAATTCATCTTTGTGCTTGTATGGGGTCAGTTTGCGGGCTGTCCATTTGTTATCCCGGCAAACGTAAACTTGCTGGGGAGATATACTCACTTCTTTATCAGGCTGGGTATACCAGGGGTAAAATATCGCACCTTCAAAGGGCCGCCAAGGTGCCGCACTATTTCTGTAGTAGAACATATCTTCAATACACTTGCCAAGGTTTGCGAAAAGCTTAGTCGCTTCAACTATTGCTGCATGGAACGCAATACGCATAAGCTCCTGGTTGTCATCGCTGTAAAACCTGGATTTTGTAATGTCGTAATTGCCAACTGCAAGCCAATCCTCTAGGATATTTGGCTGTAGCTCAAACATGGTAAGATCCTTATAATGGTTGCCAAGTTTATGGGTTTCTATAAACTCTCCAAAGCTGTGGGGCAAATTGTAATATATGTGATAATCCTTTAGCCAGTCTGCGATATAACTGTCTAGCATGGGGTAAGCCTCACGGTATACCTTCCATAATGTGAGCAGCTTGTTAAGGCCGTCCGCAGGCCCTTTAGAGCCAATGCCGGAAATTAATTCGTACACATAAAGGAATACATACGACAATGATGTCTTCGATAATTCCCCTCGGCGGGCCTTTGTGCGCCATGTAAAAAATGTGCGCAAATGGTCGTATCCCATCCGCTGATAGCATGGCGAATATAGTCTTAAAGGCTCGTAATGGTCGTAATCGTCGTCAAAGTCCTGCATAAACTTACCCTGGCGGTAAAAAAGCTGTGCCTCATGCCAGTCGTCTGGGTTATTGGGGGCCAGACTTCTCATGTCGTAAAATTTCTCCCTAACTGGGTCTAACCCAAGGGGGGAAATTCTTTGCCCTTGGGTTGCCGGTTGGCTTGATTCAATTACTATTTCCACAAATGGATCTTTGTTCATAAAAAGCCCCGCTTAATGGTAAAAACTGCTTCCGCCCACAAACTCCCGCAATATGGAATTCTGCGGGATTGTCTCGCTTGGCACACTAAGGAATGACGCTAAAAATTTAATAAGCCTTCTGGCTTCGGTGTATTCTGGCTCGTGAGAGCCAATGCCAAATAGTAATGGCTCGGCATATTGTTTTAGCACACCCATTTCGTACACCAAGGCAGAGTTAAAGAAAGCGTCGGCATATTCTTGACAGGGATAGATATACTTGGCTTCCCCCCGCTGTACAGAGGGCCACATGCTTATGGTTTGGGCCGCCGTTGAACCACGGGTACGGAAGTCTCGCACAATACGCCTTAGTAAGCGGGTATCAGATGTGGGTATGCGATTATGGTCGTCCACATTTATTTGCGTAAGGGCCGATATAAAAATCTTAAACTTGTCAGAAGGGGCAACACCCTCGCTTATAAGGTCGTTAAGGCCGTGGATACCCTCCATGATAAGAACATCCCTAGGGTTAAACTTCAGTTTATTGCCTTTGTATTCCGGCTTGCCAGTAAGGAAATTAAAGGTAGGAATATGAACTTCCTCCCCTTTAAGCAGTGCTTGTAAGTGGCGAGCTATAAGATCTGTATCTATAGCTTTAATGGTCTCGAAGTCGAAATTGCCAAACTCGTCCCGAGGACAAAACGCCCTGTCCAGATAGTAGTTGTCCAAGGACATGATATGAGGAATTGCGCCGTTTACCCGCAACTGAACCCCCAGCCTGTGGGCAAGGCTTGTTTTGCCGGAAGACGTTGGCCCGGCTATAAGCACAATGGTCCTGTTTTCGCTCATGATTTGATCCGCAAGCATAGCCACTTTTTTTTCGTGAAGGGCTTCCGCCACACGAATAATTTCGTCGCTGCCATCTTGGCACAGTTTATCATTTAATGCGCCAACAGTATCGGTTTTCATAATGCGTACCCATTGCTTATTTTCTGTAAATACTTCCGTCAGGCGGTTTTCCGGGGAAAGGTCCTCCAGATCGTAATTGTGGGCCACACTTGGAAACTGCAGCATAAACCCATTAGCCCTGGGAACGAGCTTAAACTGGTTTAGCCTGCCTGTACGCGGGGCTATTTCCCCATAAAAATAATTATACAGCCAGTTAAGCTTATAAAAGTTAACCGTATGCAAATGCTGATATTTTAGAAGACTCACTTTGTCATAAAGGCCTAAATCCTCTGCAATTTTTATTCCAGATTCCCTTGGTAGGGAAAGCCTTTCTATAGCCACATCTTTTTCCGCAGTATCACGCATATACTGCTCTATTTCTTGCAGTAAATTTTCTGTTATGGGCACTTTTAGGTCTGGTAATTCGCAATAATAATTTTTGTTAATAGAATGGGCAATTACAACCCGAGTCTTCTTGCCCAATATCGCCTTAACTGCGTATACCATCATAAAGCTGACTCCTCGCTGATAAGCACGGAAGCCGTTGGGGTCGGTTATGTCTAAAAACTCCACAGTAGAATCATAAAGAAGCGGACGAGAAAGGTCGTTAAGCTCGTTATCTACTTTTGCAACCAAAATTGGACGCTGGCATACATGGGCATATTGCAGGCTAAGGTCGTACAAGCTTATGCCGTGGGGCACTTGGGCCGTTGCGTTATCTCCTGCACCTATAATGTTTACGGTAATATTCTTTGGCATGTTGGCCTCCTTTTGTCATATTGTGCTACACATAATTCATAATTATGATAGAAGGTATCGAGTGATGGTACTTAACCCATTATATAGGACAGCACAAAATATTGAAAGTAAAAAAAGTGCGTAATGTATACAGAAATAAAGCGAAATTTGATTTGCACCTCGCTTTCAACAGTATTCAAGATTTTTTAGCTATAACAAAAGACTCCCAGGAATCACCTGGAAGTCACAATTCACTCTTGATTCGCCTGGGTCTCGAACCCAGGACCCTCTGATTAAAAGTCAGATGCTCTACCACTGAGCTAGCGAATCATATTTATAAAACAAATGTCTGAGGGAGAGTAATGGGATTCGAACCCACGGCCTCCAGAGCCACAATCTGGCGCTCTAACCAACTGAGCTATACCCTCCATTTTAATGGGGTAGACCCATCATATTAATAAAAATCGTACCTGAAGGGATTCGAACCCCTGACCCACGGCTTAGAAGGCCGTTGCTCTATCCAGCTGAGCTACAGGTACAAGCCTATGGCGGTACTTATCGTGAATTGCTATGCAACTCACTAGTGAAACAAAATCGGGGTGACAGGATTCGAACCTGCGACCTCCTGATCCCAAATCAGGCGCGCTAGCCAAACTACGCTACACCCCGCAGTGCTATTGTGCATCCTACAAAAAGGCCCCGCCTCTTAGGCGCGGCGCACATTAACTCCTGAATATAGAGAAGGAAGAACAAATCGAATTTATTGGCGCAAGGCTTGTAAATAGGACAAGCCCTCGGACTATTAGTACGGGTCAACTTAACATGTTACCATGCTTACATC
>Ga0123355_10004337_pt1 | contig 20628 bp, 22 predicted proteins | sample TergutEmb28metaG_3_FD_89872 | JGI IMG/M metagenome (GOLD analysis project Ga0123355, IMG submission 89872) | Embiratermes neotenicus P1 segment gut microbial communities from Petit-Saut dam, French Guiana - Emb289 P1 | ecosystem: Host-associated > Arthropoda: Insects > Digestive system > Gut ...
ATTTGAAGAAATCAATCTTTTTATGTATGGATATGAAAAAATTGTTGAGGCAGAAGAAATGTGGTTTGAATGGCATGACATAATTGCAGCAAACGCTGAAATTATATTTGCATCTGGCAAACCACTGCTAGAAATTAATTTTGATGTTGACATGTCATTTGTAACCATAGAAGATATTTTCATGTCAAGAGGATTGGTTTATTATGGCACGTTCGATGTTATAGGTGCTTTTGGGAGGCTTAGCATAACAGACGGTTACTTACTGCTCGGTCATGGCTTTCGTTATAACATTTGTGCAACCGATATAGAAATAGATGGCAATCGTGTTATCGGAAGCTATTGGGAGCTAATACTAAATGATGGCTTTGAAGTAGTGCAAGATGCAAATGTTCTTGGTGATGTTATAAACCGTTTTGTTGTAAGACAAATACAATAATTATTATAGCTACCACACATGTTGACAGCAGTGCTGTGACTATAAACACAAAACAACCGGAGGATTGTATTAATGACAACTATCAAACATCTCCTACCACCAGAAAATATTTTGTTAGAAGAACCATTGGCAAACCACACATCATTCCGTGTTGGGGGACCTGCAGAAATTTTTATTACACCAAAATCTATAGAAGAACTCGCAAAAATATGGCAAATATGCCGCAGTCAAAACACCCCTATAACCATACTTGGCGACGGTACAAATGTACTTGTATCCGACGCAGGGCTACGGGGGATTGTTTTAACCACAAACAAACTTAACAAAGTAGAAGTTTTGGAAAATGGGCAAATAACTGCCCAAACAGGTGCAAAGCTTGCTAAAGTTGCAGAAGTGGCATGTAAAGCAGGACTTGCTGGTTTCGAGTTTGCATCCGGCATACCTGGGACCGTTGGCGGTGCGGTATATATGAATGCAGGTGCATACGACCATGATATAGGTGAGTTTTGCGAGTCTGTAACTTTACTTTCCGGCAATAAAATCATCACAAAGCATGGTTCCGAAATGGAGTTTGGCTACAGAAAAAGTTGTATTCAAACGGGTGATATGCTTGTACTGGAAACAATGTTTCAACTAAAACCCGGCAATGAAGATGAAATACGGGCCAAAATGAAAGAACTAAACAACCGCCGCCGTCAGTCGCAACCACTGGATTTCCCAAGTGCGGGAAGCACGTTTAAACGCCCAACAGGCATGTTTGCGGGCAAGTTAATTCAAGATAGCGAGCTTAAAGGCTTTTCCATAGGTGGTGCCCAAGTATCCGAAAAGCACGCGGGGTTTGTCATAAATACAGGAAATGCAACTGCGCAGGATATATTTGACCTAATTCAAGCCGTCCGTAACTGTGTACATGACAAGTTTGATGTTTGGTTGGAGCCGGAAGTTAAACTGCTGGGATTTACAAAAATATAAATTCAAATGATCCGAAAAACAGATCATTTGAAAAATGAGGTGTCAAATGCGTATAGTAATAGTCACAGGTATGTCCGGTGCCGGAAAAACCACTGCACTAAAAATATTTGAGGATGCCGGTTTTCACTGTGTAGACAATTTACCGCCATCTTTTATTGGTCAATTTATCTCCTTCTGTCTAGACAACGACACTGGAATAACCCAAGTTGCATTGGGATTGGATATACGTAGCGGTAAAATGTTCGAAAATCTTGCGTCTAACATTAAGGAATTAAAGCAAGCGGGTATAGATTACTCCGTTTTATTTTTAGACTCATCCAATGAAGTTTTGCTTAAACGCTATAAAGAAACACGCCACCTTCACCCTCTGGCAAAAAATGATTTGATAAGCGTTGGCATAACTAAAGAACGAGCATTAATCGAGGATGTAAGAGAACAGGCCACACATATTATAGACACAAGCCATATTTTACCACGCAGCCTTAAAGAAAAAATTCTCAATCTATTTACTACGCAAACCAACACTGGGCGGCTTCTTATAAATGTAATGTCTTTTGGCTTTAAGTATGGAATTCCAAAAGAATGCGACATGGTATTTGATGTACGTTTTTTGCCAAACCCATTCTACGACCCTGCTCTAAAGCCTATGTCCGGACTAGATTCCCCAGTTTGTGAGTATGTAATGAGTCACGACGTTAGCAACCGCTTTATGGAAAGCTTGTTGGGGATGTTAAACTTTCTAATCCCACATTATATAACCGAAGGAAAAAATCAACTGATTGTAGGCATAGGCTGCACTGGTGGGCGGCACAGGTCTGTTGCACTAGCAGAGGAGTTGCAAAGGTCATTGTCTTTGCAAGAATATTCTGTTGTGGTGCACCACCACGACATAGATAAAGACCAGTCAAGGAAGTGAAGAAAATTTGTACAAATGATAAAATTTCTTTCTCACAAGCTGTTAGAGCGGAACTGCTTAGTGACAATAACTTAGAAAAAGAACTAGATTATAATCGTGCTTTTGTGCGAGAATGCTTTATTTATGGCGGGATTATATCTAACCCAGGCAAAACATACCATGTAGAATTCACAATTCCTGAAGAAAAAGCAAAAGAATTACTGAAAATTCTATCTTCCTTTAATTTATCTCCGAAAAAGATTGCCCGCAGGGGGCAAACTGTTGTATATATAAAGGAGGCAGACGGAATTGCAGACATCCTTAACATAATAGGAGCGCACAAATTTTTACTTGCACTTGAAGAAATGCGAGTAGAAAAAAACGTGCGCAATACAATAAACCGCAAAGTCAATTTTGAGACAGCGAATATAAACAAAACTGTGGATGCCGCACTTTGTCAAATAGACGCAATAAAATACATTGTAGAAAATGTAGGGCTATCATATTTGTCCAAGCCACTAAAAGAAGTTGCAGAACTTAGGCTAAACAACGAAACACTAAGCCTTGCAGAAATTGGGGAGCTGTTAAGTCCACCCCTCGGTAAATCAGGAATAAACCATCGTTTGCGCAAAATATGTAAAATTGCTGAAAGGCTGCGCAAAGGAGATTTAACACCTATAAAAATTTCACAGGAAGTAGGTGACACCGTTGATTGAACAGGCAATTAAAGTGGGACCGTCGTTTGAATCGAAGGTAGTGGCAGAACTTGTGCAAAAGGCAAGTCAATTCAAAAGCCATATTTCATTGGTAATGGAAGAAAAAACCGCCAATGCAAAAAGCATAATGGGAATTATTTCGCTAAACTTACAAAATGGCAATACAGTTTCGATTGTAGCAAATGGCGAAGATGCAAAACAAGCAGTAAATGAGTTAGAACATATAATTGGCACCTAGCTGAATGCTAGGTGCCTTTTATATTATACATATGAAAGAGTTACGCTACTTCCATTCAACTCTTTCTTCTATGGGTTTGCGCCCGGCTTGGCGGCCCACAGTTTCTGGTACACCAATTGGCAAAACAGTACGTACTTGCCGTTTTTCTGATATTCCTAAAATATTTGCAATAGCCTTGTCATTTCCGGCAATGCGAGTTCCGCCATCGTACCAGCAAGTTGCATAGCCTAGGGCTGTTATAGCAAGCAGTATGTTTTGTACCGCAGCAGCATAATCTTCTATTTCAAAATTCATTGGCTGGCCAAAGTCAAAAACTACTTTTTCTGTTGAACAAACAATTACGGCCTGCGCTGTGCTGGTTGCGTCTGATTTTATTATGCTTGCCAGCTTTGCTATTAGTGTAGGGTCTGTTACCACGGTAAAATACGTGGTTTGAGCATTGCAGCCAGACGGGGCTTGGGTTGCTGCTAAAATAATTTTTTCCAAATCTGCTTTTGCTACTGGGGCAGAAGTGAATTTTGAACGGTGGCTGTAACGTGAAGACAATACTTCAAAAAAATTCATTCGGATATCCTCCTTTATACTTGTGTTTCCAAATATTTATTTATCGCAATTAAATAATGCACGGGGAAACCGTTTTTGTTCGGAACTACATACTTAAATTCTTCGTATGGTATAGATTTACGTCCGCCATTTGTGGCATTTTTGTGGTGCTTTGCCAATTCTTCACTTGGAAGCAAGTAAACTTCGCCCTTTGCTTGAAAATGTACCAGTAAAAAGCTAATGCCCTTTTGCTTGCGAAAGGCTTCCATAAACTCAATTTGATGAATATGGATATTTTTAAGCGGCAGGCTTTGCTGGCGAGTTTCTTTCGCATCAAAACATATAGGTATGCCTTGAGCTACACCAATAAAGTCTATTGTACTCTTTTTTTCAAAATATGCAGATGTAATTGTACGTGATTTATTGTCTACCGCTACCGGTGTTATTGGCGTTGGTACTTTTTGTATAATTGCTAGTTCTTTTTGGTTGTACAGCTGGTTCGTAAAGTCTACCATTTCTTCAAATGCGCTGCCACGCAGGCCTCGTGTGTTCCAATATGCCATTTGGGTTACCTCGTATTATATCTAGCTACTACAGGCCATCCCTACAAGTACCTAAAGTACAGTATTTTTCCGTATGGACGAACTATATTCGCCTAGTTTTGCTCACGTTGTCTTTATATAGAAGTGGTTACTCTCAGTAACCCTTTGGATTATGTCATTTCATAAACAGTATATCTTCAAGATGCAATTAACGAAAGAGGTTCTTCTCTTTGTGTAATTTAAAATTATTAATTCAATCCTAACATGTGTGATGTTATACTATAAAAAACAACTCCGTTGCGCTTTAGTACAACGCAATTTTATAGCAAATAAAAATTCCAAGAAAAAGGAGTGCGGAACATGGCAAAAGTTTTCAAATTTGATGAACTACCTCTAGTAGAAACTACAGGGGGCAAGCTACGAGGCTATTTTTTCGACAAGACTTACATTTTCAAAGGAATCCCCTATGCACAAGCAAAACGCTTTCAAATGCCAGAAGAAGTGAAGTGGGATGACGTGTTCGAGGCGGTATCTTACGGCACTGTATCTCCTATGTTGCAGGAAGACACCCCTACAGGTGAACTTTTTGTACCACACCGTTATTGGATAAAAAACGAAAACTGTCAGAACTTAAATATCTGGACAACTTCTATGGATAACTCTGCAAAAAAGCCTGTACTTGTATGGTTGCACGGTGGTGCCTTTTCTGCTGGTTCTTCTATTGAGCATATCGCATACGATGGTGCAAATCTCTGCCACAATGGCGATGTTGTGGTTGTAAGTATCAACCATAGGTTAAATATCCTAGGCTACTTAGATTTATCGCCATTTGGGGAGAAGTATAGTAACTCAGCCAACGCAGGCCACGCAGATATGGTTGCCGCATTAAAATGGATTAATAAAAACATTGCAATGTTTGGCGGCGACCCAGACAATATTACTATTTTTGGCCAGTCTGGTGGAGGAATGAAATGCACCGGGCTTATGCAAATTCCGGAAGCTGACGGGCTTTTCCACAAAGCAATAATCATGAGCGGTGTGTCCGACGGCAGGTTGTTAGGCATCCCTAAAGATAGCAGTGGTAAAGAAATTGTTGAAGCAGTGATGAATGAACTGAAAATTACACAAATAGAAGAGCTAGAAACGATCCCTTACTACGACTTAGCTCAGGCGTATAATAAGGTAAGCCCAGCAATAGCTGAATCTGGCAAGTATGTAGGCAAAATACCTATGGCAAACGATTGGTATATGGGAGAGCCGCTGATAACCAAGTTCACAGAACATGCCAAAACTATTCCATTTGTTGTTGGCACTGTGTTTGGGGAATTTACTTTCGGTTCACTGCCGGTGGACAAAACAAAAGTAGCTGAAGAAGAAACCATGATAGCACTAACAGAAAAATTTGGTAGCAATACCGCAAAATTAATTGAACTTTACAAACAATCCTACCCAGATAAAAATTTAGCAGACTTGTTTGCGCTGGATTACATTTTCCGTGCACCATCAAAAGCATTGGCAAAACTTGCAGCCAAAGAATGTAGTGCACCCGCTTATTTGTACAATTTTACGTTAGAGTTCCCAGACTTCAAGCAAAATAAAATTGCTTGGCATTGCGCAGATATCCCGTTTTTCTTCCATAACACAGATAAAGTTGAAGTATGTAATATCCCCAACGTCACCGAAAAATTGGAAGCACAAATTTTTGGTATGGTAAAAGCATTTGCCCATACAGGTAACCCAAATCATAACGAGCTACCTAACTGGCCTGCCGTTACACCAGAATGTGAAGCTACTATGATATTTGACCGTGAATGCGAAGTACGTTACGATTATGATAGTGAGTTAATAGAACTATTGCAAAATGCATCGCCGAATTATAAGCCTACACCTCCTAAGAGGGTTGAAGATAAGGTACAGCATTAACTAGGTTTTTAAACACACAAGAAAGCGGCTCCGCCGCTTTTTTTCATGCCGTCGTAAAAAGCACGTGCCGCAAAGCACGTACAGGTGTAGCGGTTCGCTTTTAGGCGAACTAGCGTAAATACGGAGCTGTTTCCTAGCACACAAAAAGGGGGCTGTCTCGCTAAGCATTTCAGCTAAGCATTTCATGTGAATAATTATACATATACTCTGCGTCATGGCGGGCTCGACCCGCCATCTCTTCTGCGTTTGAGATTCCGGGGCAAGCCCGGAATGACGAAATTATGCATAATATTCATGAAAACTGCTTAGCGAGACAGTCCCTTTTATATTCATTTTCGATTAAATCTCTTAATCGTTCTCGCATGACAGCAAACGACATTAGGTCTTTTTTTACATAAATTGAATGTCGTGTGACAAAACCTTAGACATATTCCAAGAAATCGAAATCCATGTTATTATACCCTTATACCCACGAGAGGAGCAACAAACTTGGACATTATCACAAAATTAACACAGGAATTTTCCCTGCAACGCTGGCAAGTAGAAAATACCGTAACCCTTATCGATGAAGACAACACAATCCCGTTCATAGCCCGCTACCGCAAAGAACAAACAGGCAGCATGGACGACCAGCAGCTACGTGAGCTTAGCGAGCGGCTTATTTACCTACGCAACCTAGAAGAGCGCAAAGCCGCAGTAATAGCCAGCCTAACCGAACACGGCCACCTAACCGACGAGCTTGCCGCAAGTATAACCGCCGCCACAACCTTGCAAGCGGTAGAAGATATTTACCGTCCGTTTAAACCAAAACGTCGTACACGTGCCACAATTGCAATGGAAAAAGGCCTAGCACCTCTTGCAGACATAATTTGGGAACAAGACCTAACAGAAAGTGTAGAAACTCTAGCCGCCCCATTTATAGACCCGGAAAAGGGCGTAGAAACAGTAAAAGACGCCATTCAGGGCGCAATGGATATTTTGGCAGAAAAAATATCCGACGACCCAACATGCCGTACGTTAGTGCGCAAACTAACCCACGACCACGGCATAATAATGTCCGAACTTTCTAAAAAAGCAAACGGGGAAGACCCAAAGGCCACAGTGTACGAAATGTATTTTGAATACAGCGAGCCTATTAATAAAGTTGCAGGCCACAGAACCCTTGCCATTAACCGGGGCGAGAACGAGAGCTTCCTTAAAGTAGACATTGTCGCACCGGAAGAAAGAATCCTAGACGACCTGCACAAACTTTTCATAAAACGCAACGATTACACCCAGCCAATAATGGAAGAAACCCTTGCAGACAGCTACAAACGCCTAACTGCCCCCGCCGTAGAGCGTGAAATGCGTAATTTACTTTCAGAACAAGCAGAAGAAGGCGCAGTAAAAGTGTTTGGCCAAAACTTGCGCCAGCTTTTAATGCAAGCACCTGTAAAAGATATGGTAGTACTAGCAATTGACCCGGGCTTCCGCACAGGTTGTAAACTTGCTGTAGTTGATGGAACTGGCAAAGTGCTGGAAACGGGCGTAGTTTTCTGCACAACAAATAAAGATACCACTCCGTCTAAAAAGATGCTGGCACAAATGATGGACCGCCACATGGTAGATGTTATTGCAATTGGTAACGGCACAGCTTCCCGGGAAACGGAAGTTGTTGTTGCGGAGCTTTTGAAAGAAACAGGCGCAAAAGCGCAATATGTAATTGTTAACGAAGCAGGAGCGTCTGTATATTCTGCATCTAAACTTGGCGCAGATGAATTCCCGGATTTTGACGTAGCCTTACGCAGTGCCGTTTCTATTGGCCGCAGGCTGCAAGACCCTTTGGCAGAGCTTGTAAAAATAGACCCAAAAAGCATTGGCATTGGCCAGTACCAGCATGACATGAACCAAAAGCACTTGGGCGAAACTCTGACTGGCGTGGTGGAGTCTTGCGTAAACTCTGTTGGGGTAGACTTGAATACCGCCTCCCCTAGCCTACTTTCATATGTGGCGGGTATCAGTTCTGTTATAGCCAAAAATATTCTTGCATATCGTGAAGAGAATGGTAAATTTAAAAGCCGTAAGCAGCTGCTAAAAGTTGCAAAGCTTGGGCCAAAGGCGTATGAACAATGCGCAGGGTTCTTACGTGTTCCCGGTGGGGAAAACCCGCTGGATAATACCGCTGTTCACCCAGAGTCGTACGAGATTGCGGAGGCTTATTTGAAATACACCCCACCTGCCCCAAAAGCCATTACAAAATCCCTTAAAGACATAGCCGTAGAGCCAAAACTTGATTTTGAACACGCCGCAAAAACCCTGGGCGTAGGCATTCCAACGTTAAAGGATATCATAAAAGAGTTAGAAAAACCCGGCCGTGACCCACGGGACGAGCTTCCTCCGGTATTGCTGCGCAGCGATGTTCTGGCAATGGAAGACCTAACCGAGGGCATGGTGCTAACAGGTACAGTGCGTAATGTAATAGACTTTGGAGCATTTGTAGATATTGGTGTGCATCAAGATGGGTTAGTTCATATTTCGCAGATAGCCAAAAGGCGAATTAACCACCCATTAGATGCAGTTCAGCTAGGGGATATTGTACAAGTTAAGGTGCTTAGTGTGGATCTGAAGAAGAAACGGATTGCGCTTTCTATGAAGGATGTAAAGTAACAAGAGGTGTAAAATGGGATTTGGTTACGTATTGCAGATTGTGGGAAGTATAACGATTTTAGCGGCTAACTTAACTTGGTGTATCGCAGGGCTTTTTGCGATAAAAAAATCAATGAAGCCTAGCAAAATACAAAGACTGTACACTGAAAGAAACGCGTGCCGTATTATGACTTTCGATGAATGGGAAGCCGCCGTAAATGTTGTAACTAGCGAGCAAGGACGCAAAAGTTTCATATTTGCAGGAATTAGCGTGATATGGTTTTTGGCAAACATAGTCATTAACTATTTCATGGACACACAAACATTCTTTTATTTTGCAATTTATGGCAATATGATTATTATCTCTACTACGTTAATTTTTATGAGGAACATTTCAAAAAAACGCTATGGCATAAATATACAAGGCTTGGATTCCCTCACAAATGCCGAAGTAAAAGCCTATGAGGAACATATAGCAAAACAGACGCAAAGCCTATGAAGAAGGTAAATAAGCATATGGCCTACAAAGGCACAGTCACGCTTGAAACAGAACAGCTGTTACTGCGGCGGTATATAAGAAACGACCTTAAGCCTATGTTTAATAACGTCTGGAACAACTAAAACGTTTTCAAATGGACAAACTATGCACTAATCACCAATGGACAGTATCGAAGACGTGCTTACACTTAACTACATCTTTACAGACCATTGGTTTGGCAAGTATAGGCAACCCAATTACTACAATTGGGCTATAGAGCTTAAGTTAACGGGCGAGGTTATGAAAAAATGCGGAATGATTGATGAAAGCACAATGCGGCAAGCAACAAAATGTCATGGTGGCTTGTTTGACAAAGTAAATTATGCCATTCTTGCAGATGAGTATTTTAATACCCGCCATATCCATGGAGGCCAATAATGACAAATGAAATTTACACATTGTTTAGAAAAACACTTCCGGAAATAATTCGTAATCCGAATACTGTAGAAGAAATAATTTCCGATAGGGCTAACCACATAATATTGGTTAGGGAAAGTGATTATACAAATTCAGTTGGTAACAACTTGTTACCAACTGAATTTTCATCTCTGGAAAATCCTTCAGCCACAAATAAGCTAATAGCCGTTTCTATTATCCGAGAAAATGTAATCTACCTGCTTTGTGTAGACAAAAACTATCAGGGCCGTGGCATAGGCACGGAGTTGCTACGCAAATCAGAAGAATGCATTGCCGCAAACGGCTACAACAAAGTTATAGCAGGCGCAGGAATTAATTACATCATGCCCGGCATACCTATGAATAACGGCGCACATAAATTTTTTGCAAAACACGGCTACGCTCACTCATGGGGGGATCAAGGCTGTTTTGACATGATCCAAAATTTGAACGATTTCGAATGCGCCGATATTTCCATTGGCGACACAATAAACGGCATATCCTACAGGTGGGCAACAATTGTCGACCTTTGTAACATCACAAAATGCGTTGCAGATGCACACGAAGAATTTGTACAATATTATCAAGACACACAGTTATACGAACCGGGCAGCAAAATATCTGTTTTGGTTGCAGAAGCCAACGGAGAAATTTGCGGCACGCTAATGGTAGCACAAGATACAGAAGGAGAAGGGCTGGGCAGCGTTGGCTGCACAGCAACCATGCATAAACACCGGGAAAAAGGCATAGCAGGCACTTTAGTTAAGCTAGGCACGAAACATTTAAAAGAAATTGGTCTGAAAAAGGCATTTTTGGGATACACATATACTTACATCCTAAACATTTACCGCCGTGCCGGGTATGAAGTTTATATGGAGTATTTTATGGGAGAAAAGCCACTATGATGGATCTACTAAACCAACTCAATAACTTTATGGCGAAAATAGAAGTAGATTACGCCATATGCGGTGGCCACGCAATAGACCTTTTCTTGGGCAATAAAACACGCCCGCACAAAGACTTAGACGTGTCTGTTTACTGGCAAGATAGAGACAAGATTGTACAACATATGCTAAACGAAGGCTGGAGCATTTACGAGCCTTGCGGTAAACCACACCTGCACAAAATCAATAACGTAGCAGACCAAATGCGTATAAAAGAAAATATTTGGTGTATCAAAAATTCAAACCCCCATTACAAATTTACAGAGCATAAAAGCGATATGTACGCCGTAGATTTTGATAATTCTGAACAAACCGAGCTAGACTTTATCGAGTTTCTATTTAATACACGAAAAGATGGCTATTTTTTATATGAAAAAAATCACGAAATAAAACGGAGCCTTAACACAGCCATTTCAACTACAAATAGCATCCCATACCTTTCCCCAGAGGTGGTGCTACTGTATAAATCCAGTATGGCAGATACTCCGGATTATCAGCTGGATTTTGAAAATACGGTAAATAAAATGAGCGCAGAGCAATTGGCGTGGTTTAACAAGTCATTGTCTATTAGATATCCAAATGGGCATAAATGGCTAAGAGTAATTTAAAGTGAACAACCACCCCAGTGCTTCGCACCACCCATCCGTAGGGGGTGGGCGAAGGGCGGTGAGAAACCCGCCATGCGGGGTGGTTTCTCTTTATATTTGATTACAACAAAAAGGAGTGATAACTTGCAATACCTACTACTAACCCTAAAGGGCATAGCAATTGGGGCCGCCAATATAGTACCCGGTGTAAGCGGAGCAACCCTAGCAGTAATTTTCCGGGTATACGATAGGCTAATAGAAGCCATTAATAATTTATTTAAAGAACCAAAGAGGTCGCTACAATTTCTAATCCCATTTGGGATAGGCATGGCAATAGGCGTACTCACCCTTGTATCAGCTCTTGATTTTTTTCTACAGCGGTTTTCCTTTCAATCAGGCGCATTTATTGCAGGGCTAATGGCTGGCAGTATTCCGTTTATACACAATGTTGCATTGTCGAAAGACAAGAAAAAACCTTACTCCTACCCAATTGCAATTATAGCCGCTATTGCAATAATAGCACTATCACTGTTTGTCCCCACGCAAGATGTTTACATAGATATACAAATAAATTTTAGTTTTGTCGCACTTATGGTTATAGGCGGTATTTTTAGTGCTGTTGCACTTATGTTCCCCGGTGTAAGCGGGGCAATGGTTCTTTTGCTCTTTGGCATTTTTCACCTTGCAATTCATACTTTAAACTTAATCCGGGAATATCTAATGACACCATTTGATTTTTCGCTTTTGCCACCTATACTAATGGTTGTTCTTCCAATAGGGTTGGGGCTTTTGATTGGCGTATTTTTAACATCTCGCCTTATTGCATTTTTACTAGAAAGACACCATGGCGTCACCTACTTTGCAATTATTGGTATGATTTTTGGCACAGTTTTTGCACTGTTTAGCAATGATGCAACATACCAAAGCCATTCAGAAATTACAGTAGGTTTAATATTTTTTGCCGCATTAGCGTTTATTATGGGTATGGCTGTATCTTTTATATTTGGAAAAAAATAAAAACTGACGCATACTTGTAATATAACTAACACATAATAAAGTCATCAAATTGTAAAGGATGACTTATTATGCCTACAAACAAAATCGGAAGAACTTTTTATCTCTTCGTAGTTGCAATTTTGGCTCTTGCAACTTCTGCTTGCGGCAGATACTATGGCGATACTGTTCCCGCCCCACGCAGCATAATACCAAGGCCGATAGCAGACGCTACCCACGAAGTTGTGCCAAGGCCTTTTGTAACGCCAAACCGCAGCAATTCAAGGCGCAGCCCAAGGCACCCCGCGAATAATCCGCCGCCAGTGCGTAGTATGCCACCCCCAGTTCATGTTCCGCCACCAAGGGGCGGGGCAGCAACCAATCACGAACGTGATTTAATGGCAAATTCAGAAAGAGCAACTCACTCAGCACAGGCATACATTCCAGATATTACACCTGCCACACAACAAAACACTGCTCCAAGAGAGCTTGCCTCCCACGAAACTGAGTTTAACGCAAAAGAAACAAACCGTGCAAACAATATAGAACTTGCCGCAAAAACCATTAACGGCCATATTGTACAGCCAGGCGAAATTTTCTCTTTTAACGAGACAGTTGGCCCAACAAACCAAAAAAGGGGTTACAAAAAAGGCACAATTTTCATTCAGGGTGAAAAACATGAAGGCTTTGGCGGCGGAGTATGTCAAGTTTCCACCACTATTTTTAATGCAGCAGAAGACGCAGGAATGACCATACTCGAACGTCACGATCATTCTCTACCCGTGACGTATGCAGAGTCTGGTGAGGAAGCCGCTACAAGTTACGGTGGGATTGATTTTAAATTTCAAAATGATAAGCCGCATCCTGTCGTAATTCATTGTGTTGTTAAGGATGGGAAAGTTAGAGCTACTATTAGTGGGGTATAGAAAAATCAGATAATGGCAAAGGGGTTGCCTTGTTAAGTTCATGATATGACTTAACGAGACAACCCCTGACTTAGTTATTGCGATTTAAATAACTATAACATATAGCAACCAACTGATATTCTATTCACTAAAAAAATATATTCATGTATAATACATACAAGAAAGCGACTTTGCCGCATGTTTCGTACAGAGTGGTTCTTAGCAAACAAAAGCACACACGGAGGTAGATAATGAACAAGCTAAAACTGATGGAAGATTTTGTAGCAAACAGAAAAAACGAAACCATTGAACTAGTTAAACACATAACCGAAACCCCTGCACCATCTAACCATGAAACAAAACGTGCCGAACTCATAAAGTCTTGGTTGGATAAAGCGGGTGCAAAAGATGTTTTTATTGATGAAGCACTAAATGTCGTTTTCCCCTATGGCAACAATCGTAGCAATGATGTAGTTATTTTTATGTCTCACTCAGATACCGTATTCCCCGACACTACCACAATACCAATCACAGAAAAAGATGGGCTGCTTTACGCACCGGGTATTGGAGATAATTCGTCCAATTTGGCAAATATGCTAATGGGCATTAAATTTATATTGGAAAATAAGCTTACCCCTAAAGAAGGCACGGGGATCATTTTCGCTGCTACATCTGGCGAAGAAGGTCTTGGAAATTTAAAAGGTAGCCGTGCATTATGTGAGCGCTATAAAGGAAGAATACGCGAAGTTATAGGGTTTGACAGCAACATAAATACCATTGCAGACAATGCAGTTGGCTCTCACCGGTACAAAGTAAATGTTTATACAGAAGGCGGCCACTCGTACGGTGCTTTCGGCAACAGAAATGCCATACATTACTTGGCATCTATGATTCAAACATTGTATATGATACAAACACCAAAGAAAGCAAAAACCACTTATAACGTAGGAAAAATTGAAGGCGGAACATCGGTAAACTCAATAGCTGAAAATGCTTCCATGTTTTATGAATTCCGGTCGGAGGATATCAACTGCTTAAAAATTATGGAGGATTATTTCAATAGTGTTATAGATTCTTATATAAAATCTGGTATTAAAGTTGAAGTTGAAACAATTGGAATTCGACCATGTAAACAAGACGTTGACGAAAACAAACTTGCAGAGTTGCGGGAACGTCATATAAAGACTATCAAAAAATATTATGATGCCGAAGTCTACTACGGTGCTAGTTCAACAGATTCAAATATACCTCTTTCAATGGGCATTCCCTCGGTTACATTTGGAACAAAAATAAGCGGTGGAACCCATACCAGAGGGGAATATTTAGACCCTAAAAGCCTTATTCCAGGGCAAAAGGTGGCCATTGAAACTATATTATACTATCTCCAATAGGCTTCTTGCCTGTTTTCTTTTCTAAAAATCCCTACTATTCGCTTAACGGTTTGTAGGGATTTTTTATTTATTTAGGAAGTTCTTTTATACGCAACACGCAACGAAGCTATTCCACGGAACAAATGTTTGTATTTTTCAAAATATCTATATATAATAAACATAATCCACGAACGAAAGGTCGAATATGTATGTCAAACATCATAATAAAACACCAATTAACCACAGAAGAAAAACTAGCGCAAATGCAACAAGATGCCCGTTACGACGTAACCGACAACGATACAGCCTGTATCCCAGATTTATCATTCATAAAAGACCAAATAAAAGGAAAGTCAACCCCACCAAAGGTTCCTAAAACCTTCCTATCTAACGACTGTATTTTTAATTGCGCATACTGTGGGTGCCGCTCTAGCTTAGATTTTCATCGATATACCAACGACCCGAAAGAGTTAGCTCAAATATCTGTAGAAGCTGCTTTAAATAATGGCCATGGAGTTTTTATCTCTTCCGGAATTCATAAAAACCCAGACTACACAGAGGAATTGATTATAGAAACCATAAAAAGCATTAGGATAGACCATGGCTACAAAGGTTATGTACATGCAAAAATTATGCCCGGAACTTCCCCAGAACTAATTTGGCAAGCAGGCTTGTATGCCAACCGTATAGATGTAAACATAGAAGTAGCAAAAAACGAGGGCTACAAGCAGATTGCTAAAAACAAAAATAGGAAAAACATCTTAACCCCTATGGGGCTTATTACTAGGTTTATCCGTACTAGCGCCGAAGAACGAAAACTTTACCATCATGCACCAACTTTTGCGACGTCCCAAACAACACAACTAATGCCAGGCAGCACAGGGGAAACAGACTTTGAAATTCTTAGGCTTGCCGACGCAATGTACAAAAAATACGACCTTGCCCGTGTGTATTATTCCCCATTTCAATATACACATGAGGCAAAAGGCTATCCCGGGCTACCAAGTATATCCACACCTGTGTGGCGCATGAAACGCCTGTATCAGGCAGACCGATTAATGCAGCTTTATGGGTTTACCCCAGACGAACTTGCACCAGAATCTGAAACATTCTTGTCACCTGAACTAGACCCAAAAGCTGCTTGGGCATTACGGAATATGCACCTATACCCCATAGAGGTTAATACAGCAGATTACGAGCAGCTATTACGAATCCCGGGAATTGGAACAACATATGCAGCACGTATCATAAAAGCGCGAAAATATTGCAAAGTCACCCATGATGTGCTTCGTGCGCTTGGGGTATCATTAAAACGCAGCATCCATTTTATGACCTGCAACGGAAGATATTTGGGGGAACAAAAAGATACTTTAGACATATACCGCCAGCTTTTGATTACACCAATGGGGGCGGAGTTTAACCAAGTTGAGGATTGTAGTTAAAGGAGATAATGAATGCCGTAAAAATACAAACCCCGAAAACGCCCTCGCATAACTTGTAAATTTTCTGCGTTCTGTGTGGGTGTTTTCAAGTTAAATGCCTGTAAGTAAATTTTTACTAAAACCACTTGACAAAATGACACAACTGTCATAAGATAATCGCATAACTGACAATGGTGTCAGTGTCAGTCAGCCAATAATACACTTAGTCAAAGTTTCTTACAATCCAATTTACATACCAAATTAAAGGAGGTTTTCCTCATCTCACGCCCACATTTTGAAAAACAAAGAAAAGACAAATTACGAAAAATACTGGACGCCGCACGGCAGGTCTTCTGCCGCAAAGGCTTTTTAGCCGTAAAAATGCAAGACATAATAGACGAATGCGGCATTAGCCGAGGCGGAATTTACATTTACTTCGCATCAGTAGATGAAATTTTTCTGGAAGTAATGAAACAACGCAACAAAGAAAGAATTTCTAGCATAAATAAATCCGTCTTAGACCACGAGCCATTCGAAAAAGTGTTGGAAAACTATATATCAAAACAAAAGTCCCGCCTTATCAACTTCGAAAACAGCCTGTTCCGTGCTTATTGCGAATATATTTTCTCCAAACCCAAAGTAGCCGTACAGGCATTTAGAGATTCGCAACTAAACCAATTACGCAGTTCTGTTGAATCAATTTTAAACCTTGGCGCACAACAAGAGGTAATAAAGAACAAAAATATTTCTCAACTGGCAACGCATGTTATTGCCACAATTGATGGCCTAAGTATTTTGGCACTTGGCCACGCTATAACAGAGGATATTGTAAACGAACAATTCGCTCTTTTAGGCGAAGTAATATATAAAAATTAAAGGAGAGCATCATGTTAAAAAAAATATTTTTCATATTTATTCTGCTACTAACAACTGCAACTCTTGCCGCATGCAACCAAGCAGACGAAGTAACCCCAATAAGAATTGGCCTAACCATAGATGCATCCAACCCCGTGGCTGGGGAAGCTGCAAGCCGTGCCCTTGCCCAAGCAATGGAAGATTTTATAGGCATACCAGTAGAGCCAATGCCCGATATTTCCTACTTAATTGGAATAGAGGCCATGCGTGCCGGGCATTTGGATATTATGCTTGTGTCTGCTTTTAACTACATCCGTACCTCTGCCGTAGTGGATGTTGAGTTGCTAGTAACCTTGCCTATACGTGCCGGGACTGTTAATAACGCAGCATTTATCACCTGCATAACACGAGACGATATAAATACAATTCATGATTTGGAAGGCAAAACTTTTGCTTTTGTAGACGCAGTTTCGACCACTGGATTCATATTCCCCAAATATCACCTTGTATCTAACCTTGGCTTGGACCCTAATTTACTAATGTACTCCGGATACTTTTTTGACACAGCAACATTTTCCGGCGGCCATGAAACAAATGTTTTTGGGGTAAACTTTGGAGACTTCGATGCCGCCGCAATTGGCGGGATGTTCCTAGAAAACATGGAAGAGCGTGGGCTGATTAACACTGCAGATTTTAAAATTATCGGATACACAGAGCCCGTACCTAATCCGAGCTATATCATAAGAAGTGCAATAGACCCGGAAATCATAGATAAAATCCGTGAGTTCTTTCTTCAGTTTAGCAACGCGGCCTATTTTGCAGAAAACTGGGGAGATGGCAACATCAGGTTTGCCCTGCCGGATATAGAGGGTTATGCTTATGTACGTTCTATAGTGCATACATTAGGGTTGGAATGATTATATGCTAACAATTTGTAATTTGAAAAAAGTATATTCACACTCAAGTTCCGAGGTTCTAAAAGGAATAAATCTTACAATTAACCTTGGAGAGTTTGTAGTAATAATTGGTCCATCCGGCTCGGGCAAAACAACATTAATAAGATGTATTAACCGGTTAATAGACACTTCAGGTGGGGAGATCTTCTTTGAAGATGAACCTACCAGCCACTTGTGGGGTGTGCGGCTTCGCCGGCTTCGCACAAAAATAGGCATGATATTTCAAGATTATAACTTAATAGGCCGCAGTAATGTAATGCAAAATGTATTGCATGGCAGACTTGGACAAATGAGCTTTTTTAGAAGTATTTTAGGTTTATATTCGAAAGAAGAGCTCAGGGAAGCTCATGAGTTACTAGTAGCAGTTGGCCTTGAAGAGTTTATGTACAAAAGAGCCGATTCTCTTTCCGGCGGGCAAATGCAACGGGTAGGTATATGCCGTGCAATGATGCAAAACCCTAAATTGTTACTTGCAGACGAGCCAATATCATCTTTAGACCCTGCAAGCGCACGCACCGTACTTGACCATATAAAAGCATTAACACAAGCAAGAGGTTTAACATGTATTGTAAATTTGCATCAGGTAGATTTTGCAAAGGCATATGCCAGCCGTATAATTGGGTTAAAAGATGGCCAAGTTGTGTATGATGGCAACCCAGAAGAGTTAACAGATGATATAGTAAAATTTATTTATGGCAAAAATGGTCCTGAATCGGATTTGGCATAGGACAACTCATTACAAGGAGCCAGAATATGTACGAAAAAAGTAAACGCATTAAATTATGGCTCAATTTTGCCATTGTAATAACAATACTAGTCCTATGCTTTTTATATCTAGATATTAACTTTTGGCAGCTAATAGCTGTTGTTCCATCATTCATAAACTACATCGCCGCCAACTTTTTTCCACCTAGTTTTGACAATATACAAATTTATGCTAGAACTGCTCTTTATACAGTTGCTTTTGCTGTTGTAGGAACATATATTTCCGCCCTTTTGTCTTTTGTTTTTGGCATGCTTATGGCAGAGGGAATAACTCCTTACCCTACCGTTCGGATATTCACGCGCTTTGTAATGACTTTTTTACGCTCCATTCCCGTGGTTATTTGGGCATCTATTATGGTGTTTATTTTTGGGATCGGCAGTATGGTTGGTCTTATTGCGTTAATATTGTCTACAGCTGGGTTTCTTTCGCGCTCTTATGCAGAAAGTATTAACGAGATAGCTGCAAAAAAACTGGAGCCGTTAAGAGCAAGCGGCGTACGTATCCCTCCACTAATAATACACGGTTTATTGCCGGAGTTTGCCCCAGCTTGGATAAATTGGACTTTGTTCACATTTGAAATAAACATACGGGCATCTGCAATTTTAGGGATGGTAGGCGCAGGGGGGATGGGTGTGCTAATTCAAACTCATTTGAACTTACGGAATTTTAATGAAGTTGCAACACTAATTTTGATACTTATCGCAATTGTACTGTGTGCAGAGTTTTTATCCAGTGCAATTCGGAAGAGGTTGTTCCAATAACCTTATTTGTTAGCCCCCAATTTAGGGTAAAGAAGGATAGTTGTAATGAATAAAATCTATGTAGTTCCTCCTAAAAAACGAGTATTAAGAATAGTTACGATATTGGGTGCAATAATTTTATTCATTATTAGCCTGTGGTTTTTGAACTTGGATATGGCTCGTTTTATATCAAGGCTTAGTAATGCACCAAGAATTTTCAGACTTCTTCTACAACTTAACCCAGCTATGATTATACCTGGGCTTAGGCAGTTTTTTGTATCGTTTACAATGGGTGTAGCCGGTTTAATCTTGGGGGGCGTTCTTGCATTTATTTTAGCTTTTTTTGCAGCAGATAATATTGCGCCATTTAAGCCACTGGCCATTATTATCAAAGCGTATGTAAGTATTGTTCGTGCTGTACCTTCGTTGGTAATTATATTGATGATTGTAGCTGCTATCGGCCTTGGTTACACAACCGGGGTGGTTGGTTTAACTATTTCGTCTATGGGGTATTTAACGAAGGCGTTTATAGCGTCTATCGAAGAGCAAGATAAAGGTATTATAACTGCAATGCGTGCCACTGGGGCGAACTGGGGGCAAATAATAATGCATGGCATTTTGCCAATAGTAGCCACTGGTTTCCTTTCATGGATAGCCATTAGGCTAGAAACATCTGTTGCGGAATCTATAACTCTTGGCGTAGTTGGCGCAGGAGGAATAGGCGCATTACTATCACGTAGCATACGCCAGTTCGACTACCCTTCTATTTCTATGCTGATCTTGATTATATTTGTGTGTATGTTTATTTTAGAGCTTGCGGCTAACCACGTTAGGCAGAAGTTTTGTTAAAAGTAAATATGCGCTGCACATTTATACGTGGGCTTGACCGGGTACGAAACTGGGTTAGGCTTAAATTTGCTGCTATGAACTTGAAAAAGGTGGCTGTTTGGGCCAGTTAGTGCCCTTATTTTTTTTGCCTTTTCCACGACATGACGCAATAATGGAAAAAGCCACGACTATGCCATATGGCAATGAGGGGCTTTTTTGACACTCTGAGGCTGTCTTGCTTAGCAAGACAGCCTCAGAGTGTGCCTACAGCCCGGCAGTGGCTAAACACCAATGCTCATGTTATTAATACATTCTCTGCCAAACTCTTAGACATATTCTAAGTGACATTTACAAGAAACGATGTATAATAGAACCAAGCCAAGAGGCACACCCCTTATACTACAGTATCACCCAGCCACCGTCAAACGATAGCAACGTC
>Ga0123355_10004339_pt1 | contig 20626 bp, 9 predicted proteins | sample TergutEmb28metaG_3_FD_89872 | JGI IMG/M metagenome (GOLD analysis project Ga0123355, IMG submission 89872) | Embiratermes neotenicus P1 segment gut microbial communities from Petit-Saut dam, French Guiana - Emb289 P1 | ecosystem: Host-associated > Arthropoda: Insects > Digestive system > Gut ...
CATAAAATTTTCTCTAAAAAGCATGAAATTCCAAGTCTTGTTAGTCGTGACGTCATGTATGTTAGTAAATCGTTAATAGAATTTCGGAGAAGTTTGTCACTAGGGCCGTCTGCGTAAATCCTTCTAGAACTATGCAGCGAGAGTCCCCCAAAACGGTGGTCAGTGTTCGTCATTGTCTCGAAAGTCTCGAGACTTCATTGACACTTGTTAGAGAACATCAACTCTCACCGTACAAAAAAAGCACACACTTGACATCCTCAAAACCCTGTAACCTATAGAGTTTAATTAAGTGTGAAAAATTGTGTTTTCATGATACGTAGACAGAACGCAACTAAATACAACTACTTCCGTTTTATAGTCTCGTAGCAGAGCAAGGAATATCTGTTGGGACTGAAATAGTGCTATGTGATTTTATGGAAAAAGATGTTTGATGTTGTTAAGATAATATTCCTTCATGAGACTCTGAAATGAGGAAGATAGAATTTAAAGCATGAAAAATCAAATTCACAATTACTAAATTTTATGTTTTGTTGACCTGCGTCCTGGTATGATCCTTGTAAATTACGAACTTGACGCAAATTTTTTCTTATATGTTTATTTCTATTCTCTACACGTTTCGGGCAGCCATGTGCCCATCATCAAGAGAATTATTATATCAATGCGACAACGGATTTATGTCACTCTGTGTAGATGACCGTCTGGTATGCAGGCTAGCCTTCATACCAGACGGTCATCTACACAGAGTGACATAAACCAGTTGTCGCATTGATACAATAATTCTCTTGATGATGGTCACATGGCTGCCCGAAACATGTAGAGAATAGAAATAAACATACAAGAAAAAATTGTGTGTCAGTTTGGTTATTTACGAGGATCACAAGTACTGAATTTGCTCTAATAGGTGCACAATGACTCACTTTGAATGTAAGAACGAAGTCTTAAAATGATATGCTTATGGCTGTGAAGTTAAAAACTCATAATTTGTCGTTATCATTGGCGTAATTTCCATATTATACCACGCATTTGTACCAATCCATTAGAAAGTTACCGTGATGCAAGAACGGAAGAAATTCCATACAAGATTCATAGCTGGTACACACACGAGAGCACATGAAATATATTTGCACTTCTCACTAGGCGAAAGGAAAATAAAAATGTGATGCTAGTCTTTTATTTTTCTTCTGTAGATTTGAGAGTTAAAACCTCGTACCTTAAAGAAAAAACTACAGATCATATTTATCTGAATAGATTAAGTACTTTGTTGTAAAAGTTTTCTGCAGAAAAAGGACTGCTACTTCTTTTGTAAAAATTGCATGCCTTATCGATTGAGCAATTAAAGTTTCTAAATTACACTGTAACTTCCACGTTGTATCATACTTGGTTACACTGATTAAATTTGGGAGAGAAAGTATTAGACTTTGTTGGAAGGAATCTCGGGGTAATTTAATTAAACTCGGAAGCACTAGTGATATGTGACACTACGAAAATTGTATACTTAAAATGTGTGGTCCAATGCGCTCTTGACTGGGTTTGCGTTAAAAAGGGATTTCTACTGTTACGTGAAATAAATTTCCAGAGCAAATTGGCGTGCAGGAAGTAATTCAGTGCGTCAACAAACATTTTTTGGTTCAGTTAAAGTAGCACCACTGCACATTAGCTGTGCGCTGTCGATCAAACTAATGGTCTGATGTGTCAGAACAAAATGCGTGTTATGTGACGCTACGTGTTAAGAGGCGAAGGAAAAGTGAAACATCCTGTCTTCTAAAATGTGACGCAGTATAGACTAATTGCTAGTGACAGACATTTCGGTTGAACATGTTGCCTCCGTCTCCTATCCTGTAGTGGACTGCGCAAACTGTTTCGAAACGTCAGCCTCTAAATACCAGACTACTCGAATCGCATCAGAAAGTAATATCGCAAACATTCTACTAGCTTACAAAACCTACAAACGAATGTGTATGTAATAAACTCCCATTTAGCACTGAAGGCAATTCTCTCGTAGCCTGTGTACTGAACAGTCACCTAAAGAGAGTGACGGTACCAGATGCTATACTAATACAATTTGTCCTCCTGAAGATGAGCATAATAGTGCTCGAAACATGTAGAGGAATATAATAAATGTATTAAAATAAAGAATTTGTGCATCAAGTTGGTAATAAAAATAGACTATCATTCTATTAGGATGCACGGTCAACCAAATATAAAAAATTGAAGACAGCATTTTTGTTAATTTCCAGAATTCTTCCCGTAGGTGTTTAGATATTCTGGAGATCAAAGAAGGTTGAGATGGACTGAACTTGTAGTATGCAAACACAACAATTTTGTATTCGAAACTTTAGTCACAGCACGTGTATGGTGGAGATTATTTGAAAAGCTTAGGTATAAATAGGTGGATAATAGTAAAACTGGTTTTATGGACAGTGGGAATAAATATACCTATTATAGCCATATATATCAGTGTGTAATCCAGTAGCTGTTTGTTTTGACTTGTCTATGAACTTCTTTAACAGCCATTGACGCACACTGCCGGTTGCTAACGCCGAACACATAGCACGTTTGATGTGATGTGACAGAACCGGATATAAATCATTATGAACATCCGCTGCAAACACATTACATTACAATTTTTGAAGGACCAATACTGACCAGCAAATTGCCCATCTTATATACAACAGTGTAGGTAATAAGAAGTGACATGTGTGGCTTTAGTAGGGAGTTTGCTTTACCGTAGGCGCCGAATGTGTTGCTATTCGGTTTTGTTGAAGAACTTTGTACTTTGAGTCCCTCGAAAGATCATTAAACGAGGAACGCCATTAATGGCAAGCCACGTAATATACTGCAGCACATTTTGGAGATAAGTGGCCTGACAGCACTTTATATAGGAAGGAGTTTCTATTACAAATGGGCCTAATGCATAGATATTAATTGTGTGCTTTTATGTGGTTTATTCTTGCTGTTCTTTCCTGTTAATTTCTGTGAAGATCTTGGTATATAATTGGTCATTCTGTAACTTTGTGTTTATCGGATATAACCCCGAAGCATCGCATTTGGTCGTCATAGTAATTGTTAACTTACGAATTTAATACTCCATACATAATTTTGGAAAATCTGTTTAATCTATCTCACTACAGAATTTGATACTTTAAAATCTGTCAGTCCATTAGACAAAGCCACGTGACCGAAACTGAAGAAAGTTTTCTCCCGGGAGGGCTGTTACCGACTTGTGTCTACAAAATATTACCTTAAGAAAAGATGCATAATTTTTCGTGACACATTACCATAAATTGTCGCAGGAACTTGAAGTAAGTGGCGCTAATATCGATTCGCGTCACAAGTTCGCATGTTTGCCATGTTGCGATTAATTGTACTAGGAAACTACTAAACTTGGCGTCGGATTTTTGTTGTATTGCTTCCGTATCTAGCACTGTGAAAATCGGTCATCAGCTTCAAATGTTGAAATGGGGACACTTATTGGTACATAAAGACGGAATGTTATTTTATAAACCTATTTCTACGTTTCTTGGATAGAAGAAATTTAAAAATCTAATAGAAACACACTTCGCCGGCGTTAGTAACATTATATTAGTATCGGGATTAGTAAGACTTTTCTGTCGAAATCAAATAAATGAAGTTTCTCAGAATGTTAGATGTTTTGCAGGTACTGGCTTCCGGTTTCCATTACGACAAAGAATTTTTCTTGGGACACCACTTTTTGTTTGTTTAGCGTCTCCATGCGCAGGGCAGATGTAACGCCTAAGGAACTTTCAATCCGCCTGGAATTTAGCGCAGTTGTGGACTCTTCTGTGATATAATAAAGATAAATTTCAAGCACGATAGACTCTAAATTCCCGGCGGATGCAGTTTCTTATGCGATGTACTTACCACGAGAGTTTATCTATAAACTTGTTAGGAGAGATATATGTAAATAATGAATTGGGCGCTAACAGAAGGATCCACTTTAAGGCAAACCTAATGTTGATTACTTTTATTAGAGGATAGAGGAAACGTATGAAAACCTCATAATAGTGTGAATGAGAATAGTAACACGGTTTTATAAAGTAATAATTGGAATAAACTAGGAGATTAATTAGTTGGGAACTGATTAATGATTTACGTAATTATCAAAATCAGACCGCCATTTGCCTTCAATTATATCGGAGTTCAGGAATTTTAGTATGATCAAGAATTAATTGATTACGCAATACACCTCTTAATTTTCATTATCGTATTCAGGTAGTTTACGTCATTGGTATGTTTGAAAAAAATGTGAATTTGGTCAATAAGTTTGTAGTTAAATTTTGATTGTTAGAAATATTAGAGAACGCGACACATTTGAATGCACCTTCTTTTATCATGCATCAGCTTTTATAAGATACAAGAAGTCCGATTGCATGGACCACTGGGCGACTGCGGGGATCCATGCAAAAGTACGGAACGCTGGGAATCGTAGCAGGCACATGATTGGACGCACTTTGTGCCGTTGTTTCCTTTTCTTTGGAGGCAAAAGTCGTAAAACTGATTCTGCAGAAGCTAGACCTGTGTTGGAAGGAGCTCTTGTTTACCTGCACCGTTTGTGGTGGTCCCTTTGACCTGTAAGGACGTGGTAAGCGCGACAAATAATCCGTGGCTGGGTATCAGGTGGTGGCGTCTGGTGCTGAAATATTACTCGCTATCCACAAGAGACTACAAGCGCTAGGTTCTTCTGCTTCAAAGGAATATAAAGGAGAAGAGAAAAACTTTGAACGAACTTGGTTGAGGTTTCATTAGAGTCGTGTTTCAAAGTCACTCCACTTTTACTCCACTTTCTTGATCAAAGCACATTGCTACTTATTTTTTGTTCCAAAGTCTGTAAAAGTGAAAAGTTACAGTTTTCATTTATCGCCTACTGGTTACATCGCAGTACCATAAACGGAAGATCCTATTACTGCTTCATCATCCTTACTCACTTTCGTAAAACAATTGTGTGAAGCGACTTTCAACTTTGACATGCCGTCTTTCTGTAAAAAAAGACATGGATTCCCCTCGGCCGTTTTTTATTGAAATTTTGTATTGCATATTTTTAACAAAATTTGTCAGCCAAATTCAATTTTGACTAAAATTTGGAAAAAATGACAAGCGATTCACAAGAACACTTAGCAATAATCTTGATGATTTGTCGCCGTTTCACATATATGTAAAGAAACACTTTGAAGGTCTAAATATGGTATAATTCCACTTGGATAAAATTTGCATGCCAATTAATTAAGTCGAATATACACGTAGATTTATAATTTGTAATATACGTCTTTACACTTGGTTTAATTACATAACACAGTGCCAACTACAAGCAGTTTGTTTTAGTGTGACGTAATAATAGCAATGTCGTTGCCCTCGTATTATTACCCGATGTGTCTAGGCATTTTTCTGTTTTTCTTACGCGACTTACATGATGCATGTTTGAGGAATAAAGGTTTTCAGTAGTTACTCTTTATATCTGGAGATATTAAGTTTCTTGTTAGATAAACTATGAATATAGCTAAACGTTGAGCTTGGAATTTTGTCAATTAGCACTTTAAAAGATACTTTGACATGAGTTCATCGGCAGCCAATGAATATAACATAAAAATATCAACGTACACATAACAGTAAGAAGTTATGAAATATAAAACAGACCGTAATAGTAGTAATGACATTCTGTAACATACGTACAATTGCAAAGACTTAACAGAAAGTGTGGCTTCGGAAAATTAAATATTAAGACGATTTAATAGTAATTAAAAATACAAAGATTCTAAAGCTCCGTAATATCGCGTTATAAATACATATTGTACCTGTAAAATATTAAATTTGGAAGGCCTAATCAATAGAATTTTAAAAAGTTTGCATTATTAAAAATTAAGAAAAGTACTGCTTTACTACGTAATTGCGGAAAATGCACTTTAAATACAAACGTGTTAAATATATGTAAAAGTAGATGTTAACAAAATATTGTCATATACTCATTAGAAACGTAAACAGTTAAGCGAGATGTGTTTTAGATATAATAATTTTGCAGTTGCTATCTAGATATAATTTTATTTTCATGGCAATAGCAGACAATGTAGAGTGAATAATAATTTTTTTTAACTTTAATTGAAAATAAAGAAGAAAATTATAAATATATTTAATGAAGTCTTCCGCTAATGGGTTCATAAATACAAAACAGCCTAAAGAATTTTGAATTGTGACATCCTGTCATATTATTGAGTGTTTACGTGTAATACATAAAATTGAAATCAGTCTAAACACAACCAAATTCTGTTTTATTTAATAAAACGAATTGTTTCGGCCTAAGCTAGGCCTTCCTCAGGTTCACAAACAATTTTAAAAGATACTGAGATAAAATGTACAAAATATTTGTACATTTTACTTCATTATGTTTTTAAAATTATTTCCGAAACTGAGGGTAGCTTAGCCTAGGCCGAAACACGTCGTCCTATTAAACAAAATAGAATTTAGTTGTGTTTAGACTCATACGAACTCTGTGTATTGAGCCGAAATAATCTTGACATGAAAATCTCCTAGTAGTAGTAGTCCATACAAAATTAGTAGGGCTTTAAGTTAATGTGGTCAAAGGTACACTAAAAGATAAAATAATTCTCAAAGCATTTACAGACCGTGTTAAGAAGATATTTTATAATATATCATATATCGTGTCATATATCATATATTATATTATATTACATATATAATCGTTATAGGGTTAGTTGTTACGTTTACCTTTAAAAAGAATTTTAAATTAATGTGTATATACGTGCAATGTACTATCATACTTAGCAATTCCGACTTTCGTATTTCTGTGATGTGTGGATTTTCATTACGTTAATGCTAAAGCTACAAATTTCGCAATACAAAGGCCAAGGGTAAGTAAATTGTTTTAACTTGGTAAGAGAAGGTCTGTTTAATGTGACGGCTGTCTGGTGAGCTTAGGGGAATAAAGTGCGATGTTAAAAAATGCAGTAGCTTCTGTTTGTTCCCTCGCGAAATATCTGCGTAAAGTTGTATGGTAGGACACAAAGTTAAAGTTATTAAACATTAATTAAGTTAACCAAGACTATGGGGTTTTTCTAGGATTTCGAGCCATTCCTTTGACATGTTATCCAACCGATACTTTCATAATCAGTTTCAGTCATTACTAATTAATTACTGGCCGGTCCCAGTGGCCGCGCGGTCTAAGGCGTATTTCTGCGACCGCACGCCTGCTGAGATTTGGGGTTCGAATCTCAACAGGTGCATGGTTGTCTGTCTGTTGTAAGTGTTGGTGTTTCCAGGTAGAGGTCTCTACGACGAGCTGATCACTCGTCCAGAGGAGCCCTACCGACTGTGGTGCGTCGTTGTGTGTGATCTAGAAACATGATGAATTAGGAGGCCGTAGCCCGCGTTGGGCCGCAGCACCGATAACAAATTCACATATTAGTCTCTTGTTTCAGCAACACACACAATTCCATTGCAAGTTTTTGTTTCTTAGAGGCTGTTTGAGGATTTCAAAACCGTGTAATTTAGAAATAAGCTCTTTGGATTTATGATGTTCAGGAGAATTTTTATGTGCCTACAAAGTTTGGGAGTAACTTGCTGCTTCTCTTTTGAGCATAGGGCTCCCTGGAGAAGGGAATAGCTTATTGTTGGAAACTTTAGAGTCACAATACGCAGTGTGATAACGGAGAAGAACCGACGGTCCTTTATTGTTTCTTGTTGATTTCAGTACATTATACCAGGAATATTGTGATGGTCTGTTATTACATTATTATTATTATTATTATTATTATCATCATCATTATTATTATTTATAATGAATATAATCCGGACTGCATGTCTCGTTGGACACACCTGTTAGTCATCTATCTAGGGACAACCACAGCTCAATAATTTACTCTCAGTTTCTACCGCCATACTTGGTAACATCTAGACAAACTGAACAGTGCAGCTTCAAATATTTGTGTCATGTTTCACATCCTACATTATCTTTCGCTGCAACATTATGAAGTACGGTTGTCGCTGTGTGAACCAATTGCCCTATTGTTTAAAAATTTGACTATATTTTTAATTTTTATTAGTTATTGCTTGTTTATTGGAGTTTTCTGTCAGAGGTTAAGTTTATGAAGAACTGTATATGGGAATGGGATTCAACCGCCAATATAAATTGTTACAGAAAAGGGAACACTAATAAGAACCGCCACTGCTTCCTGCAGTGACAATCGAATTCAACCCGAAGTTCAGCTCGTAACTTTTACAGTACTGATATGAACAGGGCCAGATGTTAAGAACAACTTAGTTAAGAACTACGCCACCAGAGTGAGCTAGTACCAGCTTTCATGTCACCACGATAATTAAATTCTATGTTCCTTCCCCCACTACCCCTCATGTCTTTCGCAAAAGGGGGAAAAACTTTTTTATTTGTACTTTCGTAGTAATAAAAATGTTAGAGTAAAACTCTAGTGATGAAACTGAAAATTCAGAAAGTAACGGACACTCACCTATGATTTGATGCAGGAGGGTTTTAAGAGCGACATGAAATCTAAGGCTTTTCCAGTTTCAGTCCACACGAGACGTAAAAATCTCCTTTGTTTGCTTTAACATCCCGTCGCAGAGAAATACGAGACACGAATTTCCCCCTTGTTTAACTGTGCGCTATTTGGTCCCTGGAATAGTAGAAATAACGGCTTATGTGCAAAGAGATAGTGCGTGTATTTTCCAGAAACAGAGATAATTTTTAACAGTAAAACCCGGTTACGTAAAACCTTTCTTGGTAATACGAACTTATGCATACAGAACCTTTGGTTATCCTTACTTTTGCGCATTCTCATTCTGCAGCCCCCCATTGTCGCAGGCTTCCAGATCTCTTGCTCTCTGCACTCCAGAGAAGCTCTATAAATACAGAAAGAGATTTTGAAAGTGTTCATAACTTTCCGGACGTGTACAGGTTTATTTATAAAACTGGTAGATACAGAAACGCTGTTTTAGGGAGGGAGGGAGGGCGGGAGGGAGGGGGATGGGGGGGAGAGATCAGTCCAAAGTAACATCAATGAGTTTTTTAAATGTTTTCCACAGAAAAAATGGAACATTCATACACCCATATATTTTGTGTTATTTATTTTTAACACCTAAGTGTTTCAGTCTGCCTACCAAAATCAGCGATTTCGGTATTATGAAAATAATAAATGCATAATTTTATCATGTTTATTTGCGTCCCAAAGGGGACGTAAAATTGCAGCTGTACCCTTTCTTCAAGCTGTGGCTAGTTAGAGATGGGTGGTCAACGGTACGCGCCCTCCACTTTAACCCCGGGAGATCCGGTACCCATTTTACAGGAGGTTGGGTGAGCCCCAGAGGGGTTGGGACAAGTGCGGAAAATCTCGCTCCCACCGGGAATTGATCACCGAACCGTCAAGCCTGTAGCGAGTCCCTATAACTACTGTGCTATCCCGACCCTTGTACCAATTAGGGCCACAGTAAAAAGAAATTAATGCAATAAGTGAATTTTCTGTAGCCTTTGCTGGGATTGCCTCAACCTACACACCACATATAATGAACCTTTCGTATTGATTGTAATAGGCTACAGTACATAAATCAGAAAGGATAAAATCGATACGAAAATAAAAAAAAATCTCGCGTATTATCATCATCATCGTCATCATGTGTTTAATTTGATTTTGCGTTCTGTCCGGCGATACCTAACTTTATAACTGTATTGCTGTAGAGAACTGTTTTAATTTCGACGCAAGTAACAGCTGTTTATCACAGCGCAGTATAGAGTGTTTCTGTCTTCTCCTTGTAAAGATCAGAGTTCAAATCCTCGCCCTGCCTGAAATTTTGTGATTTTCATCACTATCATTAAGCAATAAACACGTTAGCACCTCCAACTAGGACATGAGAGCGCTTTTTCGTGCTTCTGTTTCATTATTCAATGTTAATCCTGTCATGTTAAGCTATACAACCTGAGCTAATTAAAGGGACGTTAAATAAATGAAGAATGCATTTAACTCACGTATGTGTACCAAGAATTATCAGTAATCGATAACTGCAGGAATGAGGTCATCTTATACCCTATATATTTGTGGTCCCAAAAGTCGTAGATGAAGTAACTTCTAAGTTTATTGTGTTTCTATATTGCAGCTAGAGTTATTGCTAACGGTCTTATGTATGCCGTAAATTCCCGGGGTTAGCACATTCCTGTTTTGCACTTTATGGTTTTGCTGAACTGAATAATGCCCATTATATTCTGTTATAAAAATATAATATATTTAATATTTAAACGATTAGTAGTAATGGATTTTCAATTGGCACATCGCTATTTATGTATCGGTAAGACAACTACTTGTTTCGGTTTGTGTAATAAGCCATTCTTAGGACGACATAAATTTTGGAAATAATTAAAATTCTTACAACATTATACATACAGCCCTGGGACCGAGGCTTCTTATATTTTTAAAGTCCACGAAATAAAATAGTATAAATATTTATACTATATTTTTCAGTGCTTTTTATTTCCATTTGACTAAGTTAATGCTCTGCGTTTGTAAATTTTACCAAAGTATGTCATTGTGTTATTTTTTTTATCCTAGAGAGTGTAAATTTTACACACTTTGACTGACGGCCAAAAGCCGCTATAACATACATACTACATAGAGGCTTTCTCTTTATCGGAATTTCAAGCTGTCGTATTGTCTAAGGAATATTTTATATCTGTGTGGCTGGATCTTCAGACGTAATTTGCCTGTGATTTTTGTCATATTTCTTTTTTTCTGAAATTTGCCCCGCGACAGACAGAGGACTTTCATTATTTACAGAACTTGATTTTAGTTTATTCAGTGCAGGTATATGAGTCCCGGTACCTGCATGAAATAACCTACCATATAACATTTTTGCATGGTAAAATGTCTTTCCTCCGAGTCATTTAATAAATGCATGACTGAATAAATCAATTCTAAATAGAAGTGGTATGTATTTATTTATATAAACCCTTCAGAAACTAGGCTTATACGAATAAGTACTATTTTATCTTAAGGTCATATTTTTATCAATGTTATTATTACATTTCCAGTATGATTTTCCATACAAAATTATGGAACCGTTTCTGCCTATTGTAACGTTTGCGGAATACAAAATTTCTTCCGTGAATTCATGTAATAAAACCTTTAGCAATCAATATGATACAAGAAAAGTTCTACCGTATCAACTATAAGTCTATTGGTTTAGTTATTCTTATTTCTTAAAAAACTTCTTATAGACCTTGTCAGCAGATGCTTAATTGGTTACAGTAGTCTTCTTGTCTTTGCTGAATCACACTCCAGCGAACGCATTTCAATTTTACATTTTTTCCTCAGAGGAAATCCCAGGGTTGCTACTTTTATAAGTACAAAAGTTCAAACAGAGAAGAAACCAGCTCTCTGCAAATTACTGAATGAAATCAAGTGAATACTTGAGGTTCGTTTTGTTGATTGATTGCTCAGCGATCTTTATCTCGGTTTCGAAGACTTCTGCTTTTTTTTATAACGAAGCAATCAGAACTGGTCACAGATGAATGATCGGAGATCCGTACCTCTCTGGAAAGTGTATTAACCCGTTTGTTAACAATGAGAATATGGTACAAGTATTCTTATAAATAATGTAAGGAGAAAAAGGTATTTAGCCCTTTGCAGATTAAAATTAATCTAGAGTCTGCGTAAAAGTGCAGGTTGTATCTCGCAGACAGTCATTTTATTCACTTATAAATGCCATCTAATTTTGTTTGGGAAAACAAAACGTATCCATTTTAAGGATTATGGATCACCTGGAGGTTTACACAAATGCGTAGGTTTTAGTGCTAAACCTGGCGGTACATATCGGACCCACTGGATCTGTGTGGGTTAAGGCCGAATTTAGTACGTCATAATATATCCTTTTAGTTGAGACGTTGATCCTTGCTTAAGTGAAGAATTAGTAACATTTGGGAGTGCCATTACACCTATTCGTATTTCCCTCAGGGAAGTAGATTACGAGAGTATATGAACCATAACATTTTTTTAACATCTCATTTACGTGACTAAAGCCCATATTAACTCAATTCGTTGGACAGTTTTCATAAGAACTTGGTTTCTACACAGCCGGCCAAGAATTACGGCAACTTTTGTAAAACCCTTGGTAGTTTATTACCATATTCACGGGTTATCGCACTTCAATTCCAGAGGCACTGAATTTTATATCCCTTTGCTTTTAGAGGTTTGTTTTCATATTATTACCCCATAGAGTCAATAAACTTCGGCTTGGTTTCCTTCTTCTTATATTATGACCAAAAATTATTACGAAATTCTAATCGTTTTCAACCGTGCTACATTCCGTGCCCAACTAGTCGTCTGTTACTTTGCCACTAATAATGCCACGTAAAGTAATGGTCTAGAAATTACGCAGTTCCTCCCGTAGCAATTTGTCCATTCTTTTTACTAGTTTATTTAGACGAGTGCTTTTAGTTCTAGAACAAGTGAACGGTCTGAGTGATGTTTGAACATGAACTTATATTTCTACTTAATTCTACATAGGCTTCCGCTTGATGTCGTCTCTAAGTTATCGCACATAAATATATGTATTTTACCGTCTAAAACACAACATATGCTCATCAAGACAGTGACGAAATATCAATTACATCAAGGCCACGTGTTTCGGCTGTAACACAGCCATCATCAGGCCAATGCAGAACATATACAAGGTACAATATAAGTGTACACTCAATGGAATCCCATATCGTTTACAATAAATTTAAAATAATTCAGAATCTAATTGTACAATGAAAAGAAAATCAAGTTAAAATGTAGAATTAATTATGTCACGTAGAGTATTAAAAAAGTTTAAAAAAATATCGCACGTAAAATGTTTGTTTTGTTGCTATATTGAAAACGATGGAAAGGCTTTCAAATATGTACTTAAAAACAAAGATCGCTCTACCACGGCCTCTTACGTTTGTTGTTCCTAATGGTTACCATAGATCGCATGACAATCGCATGGGTGTATTTTATGCCGCAAGGTGATCCGTGACTTGTTTACAACATCCACAGTGTTTTGTTATTCTGGGTGGAAACTGCAAGATAATTCAGTTTCACTCCGCTAACAAGTTTATTGTCGCAAGTTCATGGTTTGCATATTATATGAGTGTGTACCAGGTGACTGTTAACTGCACATCTACTCTGCGGCGGAAGCTGTGGCTTAGCCGGTTCGAAATGGTTGACATTTTTATTGAGGATTTCACTCCTGGTCATCGTCATAAAGAGTAGTATGTTTTATAGTAAACTGGAGAGAAAATAAAAAAACTTAATTTGGATATCGTACAATGGTCTCTGGAGAGTGCACCGTTACGAACATTCTTAATGAGACTGTTGTAGACAGACTTCTCCTGTAATGCTATGGTTGCAATTTGCACACGACAAGCAATGCACGTATAACGTAACATGGAGGTGCATTCGTACAACCATTGTTGCAGTAGAAAAGCAGTAAGTGTTACATATCCTGGGAGTGTGTTTGTGGCCTTAGGTATCCAGCATTCAATGCACATGAGCCGTTTTGTCGTTTGTAGCGTGTCCGGTTCCGCTATAAAAGTTACTGAACATGAAAAGTGCGTTTTGGTTTGCTGTACAACTTTTGTCTGAAACATTTCTCGTTCTAAGAAGAAATTAGTGAGGTATGACCAAAAGTATATATGTGTCTTGATGTACACAACCCGTTATTCTTGTCAGATTTTAATGAAACTTGAATTTTCTCGATAGATTTAGAAAAATGCTCAAATTTTGTGAAAATCCGTCCAGCGGGAGCCAAGTTGTTCCATGCAGACGGACAGACAGACATGACGAAGCTAATAGCCGTTTGTCGCAATTTTGCGTACGCACCTAATAACTTGTCTGATTACGACTTAATTTACTAAGGATAACGCAAATACTTATCTTTAGCAGACGGAACATTGCATTTGTTCGCGATCACTTACACGTGAATACAAACTCAAACAAGTTTGGAAATTTGACATTCAGAGTACCGTGAATTGTGATATGTTCTTATAATAAAAGCCAACGAGGCGCACAATTTCTCAAATTTATTTTGGTAAAGAACTCTACATGTTTCGGATAGATTTATTGTCCATCATCAGGAGTCTTAATACTGTATTCACAGCAATAGGTGTTTGTCATACTAGTTATGTTGACTGTCTGCTAGCGAGGTCAGGATGGATCCTGACCTCGCTAGCAGACAGCCAACATAACTAGTATGACAAATACCTATTGCAGTGAATACAGTATTAAGACTCCTGATGATGGACAATAAATCCATCCGAAACATTTAGAGTTCTTTACCAAAATAAATTTGAGAAATAGTGCATTTCGTTGGCTTTTATTGTAAGACGTTTGGAAATATCATTCCTTTGTGACGGGCGTGGAGTCGTGTTATATTGTAAGTGGTTAAGCAAAAGAACATTAACTTTACTGAATCCATGGTTTGTCCCATTTCGATTATGCAGTCTATTTACAGTCACAGGAGCGCGCGCGCAGGTAACCAACGAAGAGAAAGATTATTGTTACAAAATAAGTTATAAGTTACGATCACGAAGAACATAAGAGACATCATTGCGTAATGTAAGATATGGAGCACCCTTTTAGGCTTAGATTCTTCCCACAGCAAATTGTACCACAATTCCTAGTCCTTATATTACTGACCACTAATGATTAGTATGCTTACGTAACAAATAACATGAACATTATTATTAAGCATAATAGAATCCTTAGGTTTATAATAAACCGAAATACACTACATTTCTATCTATTTCTTAACATACACATTTCTGTAATCCAACCAACTGGAACATTATTACAATGAATCTTGTTGTTATCAAATCTACCATTTTATGCATTAAAGAACGCCGGTGTTGTTGGCATAAAAACGAAATCTATATTAAGTGTAAAGAGGTTTAGGTTTTGTACAACCTGTATAGTCCCCTATTAACCACCAGGAGCAGAGAATAAATATTAGGGAACTGAAAGAGCAGGAGAAATTTTGTAGCGTATTTAAGTTTTACAGTTGTCAAACCACGACAGAGTTTTGTAAAGGACCGGTTTTAATTTTACATCAGCAAACTCTCCTGATCGTAATCACCCCCCACTGTAGGGTAAAAGGAAGTCTCCCACATGTCATTTATGTTACACGGAACTCGATATCCACAGAGTGCAGCCAACAAGATGCAACGTTTCACAATTTATTTATTCCTGTAAGACGCTCTACATGTTTCAGACGGGTTTTCCGTCCATCATCAGGAGCTCAAACTGCACGTACAGGGTCAGGTATTTGTCAGACCAATACTGTTACCTGCTGCTAGCCTGCCAGGCTGTATGTGCAGTTTGAGCTCCTGATGTTGGAGGGAAAACCCGTCTGAAACATGTAGAGCGTCTTACAGAAATAAATAAATTGTGAAAAGTTGCATCTTGTTGGTTGTACTCTGTGAATATATATATAATGATGCACGGACCTATGAATGTTAAAAAAACGGAACTCATTATTACAAAAAATGAAAATGCACAGACTGCTCCGAAGTGCTAAAGTATTTTAGACGTTTTATTTTGGATCGTCGGCCTGGATATTTATTTATGTATGAATAGAAATCTGCTACTTGAAAGTTAATCACACTGAATATACAAATGTGTAGCTTTACAAATAAAGTTTATTTTACCCCATTCAATATTTAACCTGTGGGTAGTATTGAAATAATGTCATGTATCATAAGGAAGTTTACATTGTATGTTATTAGCCAGTTTGTTTTAAGGTGAGTCAAATTTTGCAATCCTGGTTATTTCGATATGGATTTCATTTACAGTAGTAGCCTATTTATACTGGAAGGATGGAAAATCGAATTGCATTCACCAGAAATTTAAGAAAAGTTAGATTTAATAAAAAGTATGTTCTGTATGAATGTTATTGACATTGCGTAAATTACATAAGCTACTAGTCCTCTCAATTAAACTTAATATTTAACATTCAAAGACAACATTTGAAGCAGACTTTTCTGAGATTCAGTTTAAGCTATTCGTCTAAACGTCTTGCAAGAGAAGGGGTGCTTATATTTCTAACATGTATAATATATGCATATTTCTTTACTATATTCCTATTACGAGGCTGTGCATTCTCGTCGGATTGAATAACTGAAATAAAAAATCAAACGTTATCTATGAAATTAAATAGACTGGCCAAGTATATTTAAACTCACTGATTTACAACCTACCGATTTCATAAATTCACAGTGCAGATAAAATTTAATATATACACCTTCTGTAAACAATCCATGGTGATATGAAACATTACAATTTTTTATGGAAATTGGAAATACTTGCTGCTTAAACTAAGGTCTCAGAATTCATAAACGGTTACGAAGGCTCAATGAAGGCCACTGTAACAAAAAGCAGAAGGACATGATCCATTTTTGATGTCACACTAACTACTTTCATAATGTGTTCTCTGTAGTTTTTTATTCAAATAAAGCAGCATGCCGTTCTGTTTGAACATGTTGAACAGTGTTGCCTGTACTGTTAATTGCAACAGACTTAGCATTAAAACATTAAGTGAATAGTACAACAGCCCCTGTCCTTAGAAATCTCTTCAGCACGGAACGTGCACACCTGTTAGAGAGTTTGTAAGGGCCTTAAACGAAATTTAAAGGAATGAAATTCTTTTCCAACATAATTAGCGTTGTTAAAAAAGATTCATATTTATTAATGATTTACTTGACTAAATTTTGCAAACCATGAAAGCGTGCAGGCGGGTGGCGGCATAATTTGTTTTATTTAATGGGATGTCTGGCACACCATATAACCCATAGGAAGGTGGGGGGGGGGGGTCAGCACCACTCATTCCTAACCACGGAGGTAGATGGCGTGACTTGTTGTCAGTTCACGTCTAAGCACGTTTGTCTGTGGATAAAGAGAGTTTGGTGCATGAGCGAGAGCAGTTAACATATTGGGTCCTGCAGGGAAACGAACAACGATTCCGCGGATGCGTAGATATTCTTCCATCTACTCTATTCATGCGCCCTCTATATTTAATAGCAACTTTAAATGTTTCAAATTAGACAATACAAATGTTCAGATTTCTTCATTAGCATAAAAGAAAATGAATCGTTTTATTTAAATTCATGCTGACATTTTACGTGGAATTATAGCATGAATTAGGCACAATACAAATTTTGCATGAGAAGGGTTTCGCGGAAAACATGATAGAGAAGGTTGGCAAACCATACAACTAACTGGAATGTTTTTGTTGCATGCTCTGCGTTTTATGAAAACCAGCAGTTGATCCGATGTTCAATGATAAATGTTGACCCGTCCAGCCATTAGCTACTTCCCATGTTTGACAGCTGTGTTTAATCGTATACTTCATTTTGATCACTTTTCATGTACATATACATATGCATAAAAGCAATTTGTATTAACATTCAGGGTTTCGCAATGATATGCAACTCTGATTCTATGTAATGCCCGCATGTCACGTGTTTCAGGGATTGAAGGTCGTCGTAGTGATTATAGGTCGAAAATAAATAGCGAAATGATTGAAAGCGGCCATTAACAGAGGCTTCTAAAAGGGGTTTAGAAGGGGTTGTATGCAGCGGCATATCTGTGTATTTATCCTTCCCTCTAATTTTGTGAATACGGACAAACTTACACAGTGTGCTGCTTCTTCTAGCCTAATAACCACATCACGTCCATCGGCTCACACAACTTTTACAAAGGTCCTGTCGAGGAAAAGTGGTATTTTGGCTATTAGATTCAGTGTAACAAGACACTTCTTGGTAGCAACGTTTTTATTCCTTATGGAATAATAATATTTTCGTATATGGTATAAATTCAATTTTTGCAGTTAAAATTCTTAAAAAATTAGTTTTGTAAATTTACGTAATTCAGAAAAAAGTACGTTTATCTTTTCGAAGCCACAGCATTTGAATCGACCGTAGAAAATGAAGAATAAATGTATGCATTTACACAATCTGTTATTTGTTGTATATGATGACAGTTGCCGTGAAGCAGACTTTCTCTATAACGCGTATTTTGGCGACTTATTTTGAAGAGATGAGAATCTGCATTTATGTGGTGTCTTGTACCTGGTTAAGAGAGTATATTTTAGGTGCCATCTTATTACGTTTCCCGAATTTCAAAATTCCTAAGTTCTAGAAATTACTTTTTAAATAGTTTCGGATCCACGTACCATACTTTAGAACAAGTTGGGGGAATTTCAAGGAAAAGCGAAAATCAAAGTAATGAAATAAATTTTCTCTATACATTCAACAGTCAATGTTAGATCAAGATAACAGATTTTTGAAACTACATTCCCTTTTGTGAAGGATGTGACGGGGAAATAGTTAAGATCATTTAAATAAGAACGACACGTGTTTTTATTGAACATTCTAACGTAGTTCATATAAAAAGTAGAAAAGCAAATAAAGTGAGGAGTTGCTCTTTATTTCGTGTACGACTTGGTGCACGTTTTGTTCCAATGCCTGTTTGATATGGAGCCAATAGCGTGTCTAAACAGGCTGTAATTAAATCTGTTTCTAGCACAAAGATAGGTTTAAGTGCAAGTGAGAAATTGTTCGAAAACTACTGTAGGTTAGGCGAAATTTGAGAAATTGCAAGAAATACGTAGTGAAGAACTCTACTGGTTGTGTCCTTCACCTTTTATTGTAACGTATCGTAAGGTATACCGTGTAAAAGAGGACAATATGAGACGAACATATAACACTCACATAACTTTTGAGAATTGAACGAACGGTAAGAGTCGCAAAGAGGATAACACTCAAGCGGCACGAAAAATAGTAGGATATGAGGATTTTATTGGATTTGTTTGAATCGGAAAAGAATCCAATGGCAGGTTCCTTTGTCATGATAATGAAGTTTTGGAGTTCACAAAATGACGGAAATTTACAAAATACAGGTGCCAGCATCAGTTTTTAAGCATTTCTATTCTTCTCTTACGTCATCAGTGTCCTGTTGATCTTGTATTGCTTGTTGTCTAATCATCCCATTATGTTGGCAGATAACGAATCCTATGCAGGGACTTGTGTTTAAGAAATATTTTCTAACTCTAGCTGTTTCCTTTCTAGGTCCTAATATTGTCACAGATTAGATTTATTGATGTAATAAATAAGGGCAACTAGTTAAATAATATTATTGATGTTGAGGGTAGTGCAAATTTCAGACTTCATGATTGTCTTCCTCTGTTCGGGCCTTATGACACACGTCAGCTGCACCTTTTCAGTCGTACAAAAGTCCATCCATTGGGTTAATGCAGTGCATGGACGTTTGTTTGATGGGCTGGGTACAGAGGGGAGAGAAGGGCTTAGTTTTAATTTACTGCATGCAGAAAGTATGGGTGCACTATGCGGGTCTGCAGAATGCTTTCCATTAACATTCCGCATCGTACGCAAGTGAATAGAGAGAGGACAGGCTGGGGTGTACTTTGCAATTACTGGGCTAAACCAAGCGCGTGTGTGCGAAGAGAATTTGAAATTAGAAATTAATAGAGTCTAAAATTGTGTCTGACGCGGGAAGACAATTCAAAATCTGGAAGGTAATTTACGAAGTTTTGAAATATAAAGTTCAATCTCTGTGTTTGTAAAATGTTGGGAAAAATGTGTAATAGACAACCAGATAGAAAATCTAAAACAAAACTTTTAACTCACTGACGGAATGACTGACTGACTGACTAATTTCATGCGGAGAGTTCCTAGATTAGTCAGCAATTTCCTGCACTTTTTGTGGAAGCTGAAGGTTCATTACCGTGTTCATATAAGCTCTCCATTTTCCTTAATTTTGAACCCGGTAAATGCAGTTCAAGACATGCCATTCCATTTCGAAAATATTAACTGTGACGTCACATCCTTTCTACGTCTTGGGTTTTCATGAAGCCTCTTTCCTTATGCTTTTCCCACTAAAACCTGTAGGCATTTACCTTCGCCTCCATTTTTCCCGCATACTCCATCTCATCTTCCTTCCAAATGTAGCCAGTAGAGTACGAAGATTTTTAATGACATAAGATTTAAATGATTATACTTACATTGTTTGTACAGATTTTGCGATACGAAATAAAAACGTGTGTTAGAAGCATTACGGGGAGCACAAAATCTATTTCAGCCCATAATGAAATTCTGCAAAGCTTCAGGAAAAAAAAAAACTTGCAGGCCAATTATAAATCCACTCGCCCATAGATTTGGCAAATGTTTTTGTATCAATATTTAGGTAGGAACCCTTCAGAACGTAGATGTTTATTGTTGAGCTTTACTGTTAGGAAATGAATGAAATATCTTGGGCGTTCAAAATTGGGGCCACAAACTTCATCTTGAGCTCATTCGTTGGCCGCATGTGGAAAATATCACATTAAGTGTTACACTTAACTGCCTACATTATTGCTTAGTCTTTATGTTACAAACATAATTTACAAATGTGGCCGCGGGCCTCATAATACTTCCTGGCGAGCCGCGGAACGGGGCCATTGCTTTATACCAGTGATGGGCAAACTACGGCCCGCGGGCCAGATACGGCCCCCTGAAATGTTCTATCCGGCCCGCGCGACATTATTCCTAATCTGACGAATAAAAAAGAATACATCCCAGTTCGAA
>Ga0123355_10004340_pt1 | contig 20624 bp, 12 predicted proteins | sample TergutEmb28metaG_3_FD_89872 | JGI IMG/M metagenome (GOLD analysis project Ga0123355, IMG submission 89872) | Embiratermes neotenicus P1 segment gut microbial communities from Petit-Saut dam, French Guiana - Emb289 P1 | ecosystem: Host-associated > Arthropoda: Insects > Digestive system > Gut ...
CAATCTGATAATGTTCCCTAACCTCTGGCTCATTAAGCTTCCTCAAGTTAAATCTTTGCCTATCAAACCTCTGTGCGGCCTGTTTACCCACTGCTAATCTTTCTGTAACCTTTTCAATCACCAGATAGTGATCTGTATCACAGTCAACCCCTAGGGAAACAAAATCCCATTCAGGAAGAAATTAAGTGCAGATGGAAGTCGGGAATGCTTGCTATCATTCGGTGCAGAATATTTTGTCTTCCAGTGAGCTATCCAAAAATTTAAAGATTAAGACATACAGAATTACAATTTTGTCTGCTGTTTTGTATGGACGTGAAACGTGGTCACTCACATTGAGGAAGGAACGTAGGCTGAGGGTATCTGAGAATAGGGCGTTGAAGATAATATTTAGGCCTAAGACGGAGGAGATAATGGGGGAGGGAAGAAAAGTACATAATGAGGAACGTAATGATCTGCACTCCTCACCAAATATTAGTCGGGTGATCAAATCGAGAAAAATGGGATGGGCGGAGCATGTAGCATGTATGGGGGAGAGGTGTATACAGGGATTTGGTGGGGAAACCTGAGGAAGGGGGACCACTTGGAAATCCCAGGCGTAGATGGGAGGAAAATATTAAAACAGATCTTCAGGAAATGGGATGGGGTATGGAATGGATTGGTTTGGGTCAGAATAGGGACGGGTAGCAGAATCTTGTGAATGCCGTAATGAGCATTTGGGTTCCATAAAATGCGGGGAATTTCTTGACTAGCTGCGAAACTATTAGCTTCTTAGGAAGGACTCTGTTCCATGGAGTTAGTTATTAATTACATTCAGAAAAGTATACAAGACTTAAAACTCGGGCATTCATCGAACAACAAATTCTTGGGTGGATATTGCCAAACAGGTAGGAATTAAACGCGTATGTCACCACAACATACGAGGGGGTGGCGATAAGTCCTTAGCCCGACCTACTTCCCGATGTCGTAGGACGGAATTGATAGTGTCGTTGGGAAGAGGGGGTCTGTTCATGTGCCGAATTGCAACTCTTTTCTTCTTACAGAGGCTAAAAGGAAGCATGTCAGGTGACGCGCGCGATTTCAACAACATCGAGACGCGAGCTGTCATTAAGTTTTTTTTTTTCTACAAGGCAAGGCGCCGAAGGAAATTCACGTCATTCTGATAAAAACATTAAGGGAACATGCACCATTGTATGCCACCGTCAAAACTTGGTGGCCCAGTTTAAACGTGGTGATTTTTTCACCTGTGATGCGCCTCGTCCTGGACGACCCAAAACAGTGACCACCCCAGAGATTATTGATCAAATTTACGAGCTAATCTTGGAAGACCGCCGGATTTCGACTAAACCAATAGCTGAGCAACTGGGCATCTCACGTGAGCGGGCTGGGTTCACCATTCATGAAGATTTAGACATGCGGAAGCTCCCCGCGAAGTGGGTCCCGAAATGCCTGAACGCGTATCAAAAACGTCAAGGGTGCCAGTCGTCTGGGCAACTTTTAGATTTTTTTTCTGCGCAATCCAAACCATTTCCTGTCGCGATTGGTGACCATGGACGAAACCTGGCTATATCACTATGACCCGGAGACAAAGCAACAATCAATGGAGTGGCGGCATAGCGGCTCATCCCGCCCCAAAAAATTCTGAGTGCAAAAATCCGCTGGAAAAGTTCTCGCCTATATTTTTTGGGATCAAGACGGTATCCTCCTCATTGATTATCTTCCAAAGGGCCAAAATATCAACACGGAGTATTACGCATCTCTGTTGGTGTAACTGAAGGACATTTTGAAGGAAAAACGCCGCGGGAAGGTCACTAAGGGTGTCTTTGTTCTTGCACGACAATGCCCCGACTCACCGGGCACTTGCAACCCAGAAGAAACTGGCCTACTAGGGTTTTCAACGTCTTGATCACCCACCCTATTCTCCGGATCTGGTCCCGTCGGACTACCACCTGTTCCTTGGACTGAAAAAACAATTGAAAGGTCACCATTTTTTGTCCGACGTGGAGGTCATTGCTGCCGCGGAAACCTGGTTGGACGAACAACCTTCTGAATTTTTTTTTTTTTGAGTGGCTTACAAAAGCTACAGCAACGGGCTAAGAAGTGTTACTGAGCTTCGTGGGGAGTATGTTGCATAAATCCAGAGTTTCGTCGCTGTAGCTTGTTTCCTTCCTGGTAAGGTTAAGGTCTCATCAGCACCTCCTCGTATAGGCCAGTGATGGCCAACATGTGGCTCTCAACGTAAGTATCTGCGGCTCTAAGTCACCTGAGCAGTTTTAGTAATGCAATTTAAGAAACATAATATGGCGGGTCAACAGAACACAATGTGACAACACTAATAAATACCAATAAAACAAATTTATGTTTGTAAATAACGGCGTTGTAGTTAATTACCCCCTCGATACATGTATACACAAGTGAGGTCATCGGGCGAGATCTTACGAATTATGTGGCCTTCCAGAGGGTTGAAGTTGACCAGCCCTGATAAACACAATACAAGATTTCACATTATTTTTTTTAACATGGGACAGCAGCCCTAGTGGGCCAAGACCTCCTCTTTCCCTAAGATTCATGATCACACTCAACACACCACACTCGGTAAGACTCCTCTGGACGAGTGGTCAGCCCGACGCAGAGACCTCTACCTGACAACACACAATACTCACAAGAGACCGACATCCATCCCCCAACGGAATTCGAACCCACAATCCCAGCAAGCGAGCGGCCGCAGATCCATGCCTGAGACCGCACGGCCACTGGGATTGGCCACATTTAACATTATTCACAACAACTAAAAGAAGCAACTGGTACATCCTTCTACACTGTCACGCCACGAACGCATATAAGGGGTGTAGACGTAGACCTATATCTCCACTCATTCCCGACCTGGACGTTTCGGAGAAGAGAAAAATATTTTGTCTCTACCGCGATCGTCCCTCCCTTAGCCTAGTCAGTATACTGATTACGCTACCCCCATACCAGACTGATCGCTTGTATTGTGATATGAAATTAACCGGCTTCGATAAGGCAATAGCAGGTGTGTTTTCTGTGCACAGACGCGCCAACAGTGAGGGGGAAGGGGTACACTCGCACAACCACGCAGATAAACAAACCAACATAACACACAAATAAACAAACGCATTTCGAAATGCCCGTAGTCGTGCATTGCTTGTCACCATTGAATCATTCTAAAATAAGACCAGAGTTATACTTACTCGCCTGCGAATTCTACTCCTGTAAATACGAGCAAGCTTTCCACACTTCATGAACAGTATATTAGCAATTGATAACCTCCGACGCTCAATTACTCGAATTTCTCTAAGCCTGCAACTTGTGACAGTCCCCGGATGTATCGAAGTCAATGCCGGTAACAAGACACCACGAACCAGGCAACTATCACGGTATTAGATTCCAGCAGTTCCCGGAACCAATGTACTCATATTCCAAGATTCTCTCAACATGCTATAGCACACAGATTGCTGTATGCGTCACAGGATCTGCATAGCGACGCTTTCATGACTTTCTCATGACGCTGCACACACTCGCTGGACCACTCTTGTACATATGAGACAACCTAATTGTTCTGCACCCTCTGTAAACTGTCTGTCGTGACCGGCAACATTCCGACATTATGTTTATTATCATGCAAACAAAAGATACTCATTATCTCTGAACTTACCTCTTACTCCATTTCAAGTTAGTGCTGTGCAGTGCGCACTTGCTGAACGAAGGACCTCGGCAGTGGCATTGTATTTCCACGGTTATTACAAGGAATAGTCACCACTGTCACAACCACTTTGATATTGAACGATATCACGTCTGTTCCAGAATCATACAGTACGACACATGACTAAAGTTATGCAAAATATCCATCCACCTATTTTATCTGCAGCATGACTACGCCTATAACGTTACAAGAGCACTATTTTAACCATTAACATAAATGTAATAAATCTTCCACCAAAATAATGTATAATCTAGTATCTGAAGTCATGTCAAGATAATCCCCATTCTCATAACACTTTGTATTTGTAGAAATTAACGTTAATGAGGCTTTAAGAGTTCGCATCACGAATCGCTGAATACATTGAGTCAAAAGAGTGTCTACTCTTTTGGTAGGCCCAATCAGATGGCGAGTTTAAGTGCCGTGAATCCCCTGCATTCCAAAATACATACAGGATTGCGCCATGTTACAGATTTTCTGCATGTCAAGTGCAACACAAATCAGCCTGCTTATTGCTGTTACGTGTGACTTCAAACAGCAGAAATAACACTCCTGCAACTTATACTTAACAATGCAGGTTCCGCAATTAATTTAGGTATTCAAGTATTTTTCTCAACAAAAGTACATATTTTATATATATTGACGAAATGTTCGCGCATTTGCATTCGTTCCGTAAATGAACACGCTTCGCACCCAGGATTCTAACCCTACTTCAGTCAGCTTAGGTAAAAACGCAGTTGCGCTGTTCAGTCCAAAATAATTTTCCATTGCACACGCCTACACGTAACATAATGTTACCTTCTGACAAAGACCTAACATTATGCACTTACTAGACTGAAAAATATGTTCCTACACACTTCACTCACCACCAGTACCGCACTTCTCCGACATTTGTCAAGGTCGCATCGAGACATCGACAGAGAAGATAGCTTAATATAGTGCATCTGTTCTATTCGATACTGATTAGAGTGGCCATATTGTAGACAAAACAAACCGCAATCAAATAGTACAGAAGGAGGACAGCAAAAATAATAACTAATGAAATCTTTTTGCGCAATCATTCGCTTCAGTTTGGAGCAGAAGCCTAGCGTATCTGGAAACATGATTGTGTACACAATCACGCAAGCTAAACGTCCGTTTTTAAGGAGCGTCTAACTCCCCTTCGCGAATGTGCAGAGGGTGAAACGGCGGGGGAGAAGGGGGGGGGGCAAATGTCGCTGTATTAGGTAACGATCGGTTTCATCGTGGCGACTTTATCATTTTCTAGTCGTTGCGAAATTTTAATTACTAAAAACATACAGATACAAAAGTATGCATCTACTTATGCAACTGCGCTTATTTAACTAACATAAGTTACATTTGATTGTTTAGACACACCTAGCTTAAAGAGAACAATGAACTCCAATTGTATGAAATTACATCAAGATGAACAGCGATAGTTATTACCCAGTGTGTACAGTGATAGTTTTTGTGTATGTCCCTCTCCTCATTTTATCATCAATGCAAACACCAGATACTGGTGAATGTTTATAATATGTGAGAAACAAAACAATCCTGAATAAATATCAGTAGTGAATCCTGACCTACGGATAGGGATTCACCACTGGTAAAAATGTATGATATAATGCTGTGAATTCCATCAAGTGTTTTTGAAAAATTTTAGTTTTATGCATTTAAATATTATTAAATAAACAATGTTGTTCACCTCTAGTAATTCACCTTTGATCTACAGTCAATCACTTGATGAGCTGTACTGGCTTGTGGTCTGGCCCTGGTCTACTATCAAGCCAAGATTATGACATGATGCTGTCCCACTTGCCCTTGTAGTATGACATAATCTTGACTGGGTGGTATCTTTGAAGAACTGGCTGTATTTCAATCATCATACTGATAAAAAATTGTTGAGGGCAGATAAATAAGAAAAATTAACAGAAAGTGAACATATTAACATAATGAAAACCAAATTGTGAAATTTGTACACTAAATGCAGTTAATCAAATATCTGTTTTAAAGCACCTTCTTTCTTTATAAAGGAATGATTTAATTTCAGCAATACAATATTATACCAGAAAAGCACTGAAAAGAAAAAGAATTTTTATTCAAGGTTTTGCATGAAATGAAAATACAAGAAATCTTGTTATGCCATATCAGCTATTAAATGCAGAGAGTAACTCTAATTACTCTCTGAGCAAGGCAGCTGTCACAGGAACTTTATAACACAGAAGTCTGCATCTGTCAGGTTCCTCTGCAGATCAACATAGCTTATTTCATAGGAAAACCTCGAAGTGCTGACCTCCAGCTTCTAAGCAGATCATGCACCATCTGAAAATACTTAATACACAACAGAGCCCGTATTGAAATATTAGCAATTTCTCTTTGAACACTGCCTTTCCAGTCTTGCAATGACAATGGATTACTCACATAAACTTTTTCAGTGCCTTTCATAAGTAATAACCCTGATTCAAATCTGGATATCTAGGAGGACCCAGTCAGTGAGTTATTTACTGTTTCAAAAACATGAATCCTACAATTTTATGCACATTCACCGCACAATGCACTCTGAGTTTTCATGCAAAGAAATTTTATGATCTGCATAGGGAGTTTCGAACACTGTTGTGTTATTTGGGCTGTTCACATTCCAATTTAATGCAAACGATATTTCATATGAGGGAAAGACAAATTCCAGAACAAATATCCATTAGACTGAAACTGTAGAATCAGTTTCTTGCTTTCCAGTCTAAGAGAAAGAGTTGTTGCACTCCTCTAATTTTATATTGGTATAGTTTAAAACGTTGTTTGCTCTGAGTTAAGAATTTTGTCATTCCATTTTGAACAGTAAATTTGCACAATGAATTCTTGAGGCTTATTCCCATTTGACTGCCAGTATTGTACACATTTTCCTCAGGTAAAAGAGAACATGTTTGTGTTTTCTTTTTGTCCAGCACTGAACTTTTCATTTAAAATTTTTCCATTATTCTGTAGACTGTTCTTTTACATGACACTGTTGATGTAGGATACTATTTATAAAACTTTCTGCGACATTATTTCCATGACTTGTACATTTTAAAAGTATGACAAATTAACACCCATTTTCAACATAATATATTTCTAGCATGCACTGTCCACCTGCTGTCTATGAACACATGACTGAGTGCTCATCTCATGTTCTAGTGCTGAAAAGAGGAAAACTGCACGGGTTGGCTCTCTTAGGCAAAGTAATACTGGTATTTTGCTACACTCAGGGACAAGGATAGAGGTACTGTCAGTAGTTTTCAACATTTCAAAGGATTGTACTGCATTTCTCTTTGGGGTGAAGCTGTCCATAAAAAAAGAGACCTTGATCCTGAAGATAAAGGCAATACAGTCTTTTAAAACACCAGCAACTCTTAACAGTACATATGACATAACATCCCAGAAGATATGAATTTTCAACTCGAAGCTTATTTAATCGTTAACTTCTTTATTTTGGGAGGAAATGTCATCCCGTTTGTATGTGCACTTCAATAGCATCTACGAGTGTGCAGGTGTCTTTAAGTAACAATGAGAACTTCAATCACAATTCATGCCAGTTTCTTGGAACGTGAAATTGTGTGCTAGACCACACAAGCACTTTTGTTTTTGGGACTATACCCCTGAAAAGTATAATCATAAACTTGATTGCAATCAAAAAACAAACCAATCAACTATGTATTTACAGTTATGAATAAGACATACAACACAGCCTTTTTTGTTACATAACACTTATATAACTCACAATATGTGTTAAAACAACAACATTCCATTTCAGATCTTTTTCAATTACATGGTTATTGTTCCACTGACATAAATCAGTCAAATCACTATAACCAAAATAAATAAAATAATATGCAAACATCACAGTAAATTAAGACTCATTTCTTCATAAGTCAGATAGCTTTTCTGAACTTTTTTTCAGCTTCCAGAGTTGAGGTTTACGTCGTACCTGCAAAAAGAACACAAGGTGATTAACATTTACATAAAGAACGGCATATCATGGGTCTCTATTTTCACTTAAAAGGAATTCATATAGTCAGCTGCGAATCTGTTCACCTCTATGTGGCAAAATGCAAATAAAATATGATATTAATAGCAAATTCAATTATAAACCAGACTCAACCAACAAGATGACAGTAGCATGATCCATCCAATCATCAGTACCTACCGTGTTGTCACATCTCAAAACACCACAATCTGAACACTTACTCCCATAAAAACATTTCTGCTTCCTGCTCAGCTTCCTATCTGATGTACAGTGACATGATTTTATCTGATGACCTGCATCACTGCTTCATGCAGACTGTTTTGCAAGGTGATAGGCAGTGCAATGCTAGCCACTTTTCCAAATTTTCATGAGTTGGGGTCCACATATTTCAGTTCGGTGTACTGCTTTCAATACAGGCAGTTTCCGAGTTATGTGAGGGTTCCCTTCCTAAAACTTTTATGTACGTGAAATTTACATAAGCCAGAACTGACCCCACCCCCACTTATCTATCCCACCTCATTGGTTATGTACACATTTTTACAATGTCAGCGTACACGTTTAAAATGTTATTTCTTTCAGTTTTTCTTATGAAATACACAAAGCAATACATACTTAATAATTACAGTATTAATAATACAGTACTACATATAAATATTATAAATACAGTACTAAATCAATTTTCCATAGCTCAAAATTATTTTACATACATCTGAGTTTATGTAAGTCACATATTACTTAACCACAAAACTGCATGTATTAGGTTTTTAGTAACATATTTAAAGTGGGTGCTGCAAAAGTTTTCCTTTAGCTCACAGATATGCACCACATTAAACATACATTGTTCATTGTTTGTCAGTTTTATAAGTTAAGCAAGCTCATCAGAAGTGATTCACAACAGGTTTCGGATAACATATGTCCCTATATAATATGACTGGAAAGACTCTCCTCCATAAAATAAAGCAAAACTATTAATGGTATTCCTTAGAGTACTTGATGCTTCCTTCTTTGCAATAATACAATGCAAATTAATGAGTCTCCCATATCAAACTTCAACAAAATCTGTGGAAGGTGTTCAGACTGCATGGAAAAAGTCCATTTACAGATTTGCCAAAACCAGCCTCAGATAATTAAAAACTGGAATACACAATAAATTGTAGTTAATTCTGCTATAACAAATTTAAACAAAATCTGTGAAACAGATATGGAACACATTAAAATGCCCATTTCTTATGGATCAATATGTCTGAAAATTTTATCAGAATCAGTGAGCTTACTTTTGCTTGTATATGAAGATGTTGCAAATCCATAATTGGAACTAGAGATGGTCGCCCATGAGCACACTGAAAAGGTACCTGACATCTTGACAAGTTCTTCAGGAGGACTGCACATTCCTCAGGATACAAGGGGTCACCAAACTTCACAGCTCCTGGAACACATATTCCATAATTTTTTATCTACTGTAAAATATTCCAAACTGTCATACTGAAGTAACAGTTGACTTATTAACTTGCTAGTTACATACACACAGATCTCATTACATCTCTTCAAGGGTTGACTCAAGGCTGACCAGATTCCTGAATAAATCTTAATAATGGGTCAGTTCAATTCAAGGTATTTCAAATACAAAATCTTTATCACAGAATTCTTAGTGTTTTCAACATTCTATATAATATGCTATGGACTTGCATTCCATGCATATTATATAACACCTGCCACAGACTTGTCCACATTGCAATGGGCTAAAATAAGAGATTGTTTTCATCCCCACTATACCATGTTAATAATGGAGAGGTATATACCTATCAATGCTGATGTGCCTTTAACTCCACACCTTCCATTAAGAACGACTAAAATAAGCACAAAGGTTTGGAAATGAACAAAATAATCAAGTAATTGATTGATTTTAATTTTTTTGGTACAAAAAAGAAATCTGATATAAATGTACCAAGACTGACTATGAAAACAAAGACACTTCAGTCAGAGAGGTGGGCAGTTATTCTCCTGCACCCTATGCGCCATCTGCACATATACACCTGTCCCCCCATTATTGCCAGTGCTAACGCCATGTCCTAGATTTTACTTTTGGAACCACCAATAGGTGTTCAGTGACTTCTGTTCACTTGATCTATCATCATAACTTCTGTCTTATACAGTATCTCACATTTCAAGAAACGGAAAAAGTCACAGGATATCTGGTAAATACAGAAGCTGTTCCACTTCCAAAATTCTGTGTTTAAATAACAACTACCACCCAGACTGGGCTGAGAGAAAAGGTGCACCCTCACAGTGAGTACGCCACTTGCCAAAATCTCAATTTTGTGGCAGTTTATGATACAATGCATCATGAAGATGTCCAGCAATTCTTAATGAAAAAGTCAGTTAACAGTCAGAGCTTGTAGAGTAGACCCACTATACCCACAGCTCGCAGGCAACATGTTTGCGACACAGTGTCATGTTGCTCACAGACACATATGAAATAAGGACATGTCATTTAACCTTTACCCTTGAAAATCCAAGACAGAAGGTTGAAGCAATTTTGAGAACTCATGAGTGGTTTATTTATGGAAACAGACATTACATGAATAACTAATTTTGTAAAAACTCACCAAAAAGAGTGATAACGTAGCATAGGTTGTGAATTATATATTTTAATAATTTTTTCCTATTTTTATCAGTGTATTTTTATTTCACATGATGTATAGACAAACACAGGTAAAATTATGCGTATAAATGTATGTATACTTATTCATTCCATGTACTCAATTTCATATCGCCCAGATGCAGCCCAAATCCTGCCAAAATTACCCACACTACATAAAAGGTTCAGCAAGTCTGTTGTAGGGTGTACTCATGTTATATAGCACCCTTATAATCAATGATGAAAATTAGAAAAATTTCGGTTATGATACACATTTGGCATGTGGCAAGGAAGGAATTTCCATTGTGATGACTGCCATTCAATTTTGGGGTCATAACTGCAGATGGATGTTTCATCATGCTTTATTTCCTGCAACATTTCACTCATTATCTCTACATTCCAGCAAGTCAGAAGCAAGAGACAAATGATTTTATTTAGTTCTTTTTCAGCTGTCATAGGACAAACACTTATTGAAATTCATGAACAAGCAGTGACAGTTTATGGCCTACAGCAGTGGTATTCAAGCTCTACGGAACCCTGGGGTCCTGCAAGCACATTTCCTTTATACTGAAAATGATAAACATAATTCTGATAACTTTCAAATGCAGTTTTCATTTTCCTCCCCACTTGTGTGCATAATCAGCACAGGTCTAGTTTCACTGTAAATCGTACACAATAAAATTTCCGTTTTATAGACGTGTGTAAATATTTTATTTTTAAAATAAAATGTTGCCTAAAAAGTTCAATTTCATTTTTGCACCTAAAATATATACTTTTCTTCAAGGGGTTTTTTTGTGAAAATTCAGATGCACTCATGAAGGTTTTGCAGATATTAAAAGATACTAAAAGAAATATCATCTACAGGCACACATAAATTATGCTAATTTCCAACTATCCCTCATGCATTCTACATATTCTGCAAAACTTCTCAGGCTGGGTCACTGACAAAAAAATATGTGCCACTTTCATACGCCCAATTATTTAGTCCCATCATCTCAACTGGGACTACTTACAAATTGCACGTCCAGTTCTTTGCGTAACATAAACATAAATCACCTACCTCTGCAAGCCTCGGAGCTGATGACTGATTGGAGAATAGCTGGCACTCGAATTCCAACACCTCTCGTAGTGAGAATGGAATCAACTTGTTCTCTAATCATACTCTCAAGAAAACCGTTAAGCACCGACACTCCGCGACCATGCATCTACAACATAAGTATCATTTAAAGCCTGTCAAAACAGTTTACAGATTTCTTAAAGTGCTTGAAGAAAGACACATAGTACACAAATTTGTTTCAATAGCAGCCATGGTTAAGTCCTAAACTGTTGAGAGTAATACACATGTAAAATCAATTATTAAAGCTTGTACAACCATCAAAACATGCTACTCTAAGATTGACTTTATATTTATTATAACAAGAAATGCATACAACATTTTTGTTGGAAAAATTTGAAGGGAGGTATTACTTGGAAGAAAAATACTCAAATGAATCTGAAAGATTTAAAATGCAGTGTTGTCACTCAGGACTGGATCCACTGAGAAGATCTTCTAAATGTCATAATTAACCTGTCAGGTCCACAAATAGGAAATTTCTTAACCACTTGATCAACTTTTAATTTCACAAGAAGAACACCATATCACAGAGTTAGTAAACTTGTTCACTAGGAATTTAACAGGAAACGTATATACAAAGCAAACAGATAAATAACATACATTAAGTTTGGAAAGGAACAAACATTACGCATTTGAAAACAGCCGTCCGCTGACATAATTATACGTTAAAATGTTAGGTACTTTGTATATGTGTGCCTGTATTACATATTAATTTATTTTGGTGTAACATCTTTATAAAGTGATAGACAAGTATATGGAAACACACACCAATTCTTATTTGCTACACTACAGCTAAAAATGATTAGAACCAACCTCCCTTTGTTCTCGTGCCAGCAGACAAGTTGGAACATTTGTAATTTGTATATTAGTGTCATCCATTACTTCAAATTTAAGACCAAGTTTTTCAAAATCCTGCTCGAAAGATGAGAGAATTCTAACTTCTTTGGTGCTCAGTGTTAAGTTAATACAAGGAGTCACTTCTGCCATCCTGAATTCTGAATTGCTGCCTTCAACAAGATAATCTGCAAGACAGGGTACTATATTAGAACTTAAATAATAAGGGAAAGAATGTAATAGGATCATCTACTGTCTATACAAACACTTGAAGAGATATATAAAAATGACAATACTACAATAAAAGAAGATGGTAAATACAAAAGATATAATTCAGCGAAGAATGTAATCTGCTTACATAGACATAACCTCTTTATTTTGTATTATTAAAACACCATGCAATCACAACTTACCTCCTGCCAGACAATAAAATTACATCACAGAATACAGAACATTGGTAAGGATATAAAAAATGTTATACATAAAATTTGTAATGGAGCTCTTTGTGGTTTAGCATACTTTCTTCTGGCCCTTTTATAGAATAAAATTAATGATTTATTATAAACATAAAAGCTCCATGTAAGGCCTCAGGTATATACTACTATGGGTCAACAGAGCAAAACTGGAATCACCTGGTAAATTCTAATGTAAGCCTCTGATATAAAATTTTAAATAATATATGCTGATGCTAGGTAGAAAGACTATAGACTTGAAAACTTTGTGCAAAGATCTGCAATACAAAATTTTATCAAAATCAGTCCAGTAGTTCTCAAGTTATGAGATGATGCAGCAAGAAAATCCCCCCCCCCCCTTTAAGGTAATTCATCCTTGTTGTGCTATTAATCAAATGTATATATTTCCCAGTAAACAGTCATTCACAACACTTATATGGTGTTGTGTATGACTGTTTACTGGGAAATATATACATTTAAGAAAATTCCTTTTTTTTAAATAATCTGAAATCTATAAGACTTACAGGACATTTACAGTGCACTGACAGTATTTCATTCTTCTCTGCAACTTCAGTATAAATATTTTTCACTGTGACCAATATTTAGTTATGCTTGAGACAAAAGCACAAACACATCAAGGTCTTCATATAAAGTGTCCATCACTTCTGTCCAATTTTAACCACAAACTGGAACTGCCTGACAACTTTGAGTGGAAGTCTACCATAGGCCTAATGAATTTTAAAAGACTCTGTCCAACAGATTAAGTGTGGATGCTATATTAAAGACAGACAGGCAGACATAAACATGTAAGGCATCTTTTTTCACTTTATGCAAAAAATGCTTAAAAATTTCTGAACTTACATAACACCCATCATGTGCCACAACTCATACATGCACATACAACAGAGGTGCATGGTAACTTTAAGTATGCAAGTTACTCAGTTGACAACTGAATGTCAGCAGAGGCTGTGATATGTGACTCATTTGCATTGGAATCAGTTGATTTTACTCATATTTGCCATGCAGCAGGGAACAGTAGCCTGTGATCTGATTTATACTGCCATATGTAAAAATGCAGTGAAATTTACTGATGAATTACAATTCAGCCCATAGCAACTACTTGTATATGAGCCTGAGGAAAGTTTATGGATAGATGGAAAAATGCACAAGAACATGGATGGCTATTATAGACGAGCATTTTGGACAGCCATTGGTTGCATCACTGACTGAAGTTAATAATAATATCACTTATCTAATCTACGATATATGAAAAATCAGAACCGATAAAAATTAATCTGAAATAAGTATGAGTTATAGAAAGTGTACCACATGCATTGAAAGCATGGCATTTACATAGAAAAATAAGAAATGACTAAAGTCTGATTATTTTCCAGACTTAGGATAAAATTGCCTTTTAATTGTTTAATTACTTTCACACATGTGTATAAATGAAAGATACACTATAAATTTACCAACCTTTCATCAGACATTCAAGTCTAATGCGTTCATGGACTGCGTGTTGATCAAACAAGACAATCACATTTTGATTCTTTCCACACCTTGGACCAACTACTGTCACAATGAATTTGTTATCCAACTGCCCCAAAACCTGAAGACAAGAAACACCATTCAAGCTTCATAATACAATAGTCACTGTACAATAAATTGGTACACAGTATAAAAGTGCAGACACCATGAAGATCTGAAATGTTTCGTTGAAACACTCTGCAATGCATATATTTCATAAAATACTCACACAAGGAAACATAGCTACCCTATTCAGTGTCAACGCTTGTGCCAGCTGGTATGAGTACAGTAATAAGTTTTATGACACCATGTAGTCTGGTTTCATCACAATTGATTATCTATGCAATAACAGATATGCCTCTAATAAACAAACACCAAGGTCAACTGGATGTGTAAAATAATAAGGAAGGTGTTAAAAAAATACATGTACTACAAATAGGAGCACATTTTCCACGCTTTATGTCCAAGACTACATATTCAGTAGATAATACGAGCATGATGGACAAACATGTTCACATCAACTGCATGCAGTAAATCTCTTTAATACATTCCTGAAAAACCATTTTGTATCTCAATATTTGTTTTTCCATAGATCTAACATTGCAATTGATTACTTTTTTCCCACAACTAGTCACAAACAAAACACAGTGGCTTTGAGGCAATTATGTGGCAATTAAAGTAAAAAAAAACTCAAATGGCAAACAATGCAAAGAACACTACAGTATAAATTACTGATATTCATACCTGCACTCTACTTCTTCTTACAGTAGCTTGGATAAAAATTTTAAGCAAATATTGCCAAAGAAATAGAAACTATAAAACATGATCTAAATTTTCATTTTTACCTTACATGTCCTACTTGTTGATCAGTTTGACTTGGGTTAAAACTCATCTTTTCCATGTACAAAGTTTATTAATGACCAAAAAATGCATTTCAATTACACTGATGTACTGTTATTGTTAGATCGTCTCCAACATGTTTTGGCCAGTAATCCACCCACCTTCAGGGTGATTTCTTTGATACAAGAAATTAAATGCATCACCATCACTCCACATAGCCAAAAGTCATATAATTTCGGGTTAAAATTTACTGTTGAATAATAAAATAAAACCTGGTTGATTATAAAATATCTGAAGTTAAGATTATTTTGGGAGTGTGGAGTGATATATACAGCAGATATATGTGGTGAGTTATATATAACCCAGAGTGTTTGGTGGTGTGTTGTCTGGATTTTAACTCACCACATATATCTGCTGTATACATCATTCTACACACTCGAAATAATCTTAACTTCAGACATTTTATAATCAACCAGATTTTATTTTATTATTCAACAGTAAGTTTTAACCACAAACTATATGGCTGTTAGCATTGTGGAGTGATTCTGACACATTTAAATACAACCGTATTCTTGTATCAAAGAAATCACCCTGAAGATGGGTGGATTACTGGCCAAAACATGGTGGAGAAATGACAATTAAAGTACATCAATAAAATTAAAGTGCATTTGTTGGTCATTAATAAACATTATACATCCAATTAATGCAAGGAATATGGAGCACAAGAACTCATCTTTTCCATTTCACTTTATTAAATCAACTTTTGTTGAAAATGCTAAGTTATATTTTTTAGCACTTGGATTGGTGGATGCAAGAGGTTTATTCAGCATCACTCTTTCTTTAACTATACTAATGCTAAAATAGACACAAAAAGTAATGAATCACACCACAAACAGTGACATGCTGAACACAAGAGCACCTTGAGTCCCTTACTAGCAGAAGAAACAAACCAGTAGCAATCATTTTGATAGTTATATATCTGATAACACTCATGACTCTAAAAATGTTCATTACATGACAGTAAATTCCATGAACTGATACATGCAAGGAACATATCTGCTGGACAAATCTGTGCACCATTTTTGAAAATTTAAGAAATGAGAAGAAAGAATAGAGGTTATACAAGCAAGTCAGTGCAACCAACCCCACAGCTAATAATACAATGGCCACATGCCATAACATTTTTGGGGACTGAATAATTTATCGTCATTTGTGGCCTGATCATTCACCCAGTTTTATGCCATGTGACTATTATCTGTGGACAAGATGGAAAGCAAAGGCACAGTCCACACACAACAGGAGAGGAAAAATTTAAAGAAATAATGAAGAATGCAGTATCAGCTATGTCCAGAAAGTAACTTCAAACAAGTTTTAATAATTTATTCACCAGGTGTCAAGCAAGGCTGACAATTAAAAGTAATTTCCAAAATCAGCTTTAATATAAGGTAAGATATTACACAGTGCAGGTTGCCAATGTAAATTCTGTTAGCTTTCAAAATTACATCCAACATGAAGCCAAATATGAAAGTGTAAAAATAAAAAAAGATCCAATTTTCATACTGTTATAAACAGCTGGTTAACACTAACCAGTCACATGTGTGCCATAACAAACAATAAAACAGCTAACCTTCAAGTCCGAGAATATGTCCTTGCTGAAGGTATATGGGTACATAACATTGTATACTTTCACTATACTCTTGGGTAATTCCTCTGTACAAGCACTGGACACCTCCTTCTCACAGAATTGCATTCGATTATCTGATTCTGATAGCAGCTTCTTCACCAGGTCTCTGCAATCTTCGCAAAGTACATATCCTTAAAATATTTCAAAATACGCACATCACTTTATATAAAAGAATAAAAATTATGTTAATATGGTACTACCATCTGACACAAAAATAAATGAATTAAATTCTATAATGTATTATACAGTATATCTCATAATCATTCATTCAGACAGAAAACTTCATTGTAGACAAACCACTAGTGCAAGAGGGAAGAGGAGGAAAGACAGAGAGAAGGGTTGGTTAAAATCCAGATACATGGTGCTCTGCAGTGCATCAGGCAGCAGTAAACAGACAAACATGCTAACAGCGTTCTAACAAGAAGTCAAAGTGCATGATGTACATGACACTTAAAAATGCCATGTGTGTACTATGTGAATTCAAGAGGCTGTTCTACATGGGATGTGCCATATGGCACTGACATGTGCTGTACAGTACTACAGTATGATTACAATTCATCACATATCCTGTGTCTTCACACTGCCAGTACCATAGATGCAGCTCTTCATGTGTTTATCAGCCTCTTGAACTCATGGTGCACATGCACCCAACACAACAAAAGCATGTGCTTGGCCTTCTGTTGAATTATCACCCCCATGGCCATATATGACAGAGCTGACAAACCTGTGGCATGCAAGAAGATTCTGTTCATACCAGAAATTCACTGCTGGCCCAAGTGTGTGTGTGCGTGTGTGTGCGCGCGCGCGTGTGTGTGAGAGACAGAGTGCGCACATGTACATGTGTATATGTGGTTCAAACAACCTTCCCATATTATGAAGAATTATACCTGAAATGTTAAAGATTGTAAATGATTATCATAATTATTCAATTATGCTGTGACTCTAAATAGTTCATTTACAAAGACCAGCAGCAGTGTGGAAAATTGGAAAAAGTTTCATCAGCACACTGACAGCCTCACAGTAGTCAGGCTGTGCACAAATTTGGACAAAACGTTTTACAATCCCTATAATGACCTGGTGACACCAAAAGTCCAAACAAGGAGCAGAAAAGCAGAATTTTATTTAGGCCAGCCCCTTTTGCAGAACAACAAACACTGCAAAAAATCTAGCAATAAAAATCACTGTTTAGGTAATGACAGAACTGAATGGTTAACATAAAATTGTTCTGCTCATACTTTTTCTTCTGTGTGTGAGTGAACACTGTCCTGAATAGTTTGTTCTTGACAAACAGAAGAAAATGGAAAGCACTATCACTATTTTTATGTAACAACATATATATATATATATATATATATATAATACAATAATTAAAGCACATGATAATAATGATAACAAAAGACTCCAAGGTTCCAGTTTGCTGCTCAAAATTCACATCAGCATGCAAAAGAATTTCTCCATAATTTACCCTCAATTCAGGCACACACTTTTAAAAATGTTCACCAACACTGGGCTACACATTTAAGCTAACAGCATTCAACAAACCTAAGTTCCTATCCATGTTCTACATTTTCCAAACCCTTACTCTCTGGTGTTACTTGTACAAAATAAATTTTCATTTTGGAAAAGCAATTATGGAACACTCTCTAGCACATTTTCCCCTACATATTTTGGCAAATAAATTTTCCTTCTTCAAAAACTGTCAGAAGTTTTCAAAACTGTTACATGTTCACAAGAATGCTAATAATGTGAATGTTAAAATGTTAATTTGAAATAATTTTCATTGACTACATTATCTAAAAATCCATCACATTGAATTTCCTTATATAGGTTAATTCTATTCATATTTATTCAGTTATCTCATCTGTGGTCTCACAGTTCTTTGCCAGTAAACACAAGTACAACATTTTTGGCTGATTTCTTTAAACTGTTTATAGTCAAACAGTCCTGATTCAGTGGCAATACCAGTACATGCAAGTAATGAATTGGCAAACAGAAACTTCAGCCATCTAAACAATGAAGTCACATCGAGTAAAAAGGGAAGCTTTCTAATAAATTGAATACAAATGCAGATGTCATTTTGAGTACAGAAATCGTGACAAACCATGCACATAATATAAATAATCTTACCTGTTCCCTTCTTTTCTTGCACATCTTTCCACTTGACAACTGTCAATTCATCCGCTAAGCTATAATTGTCTGTAATAACATTATGCAGTGCCTGGTGTGAAACAGGAGTCAAAGTATTTTCTTCTGAATCCTTGTAAGACTTTTTCACTGTACTTTTCAAAACAGGTGACATCCCTTTGGGTAAGAATGCAAATCTTTCACTCAATGAATATAAATTCTGGGTCTTCGTCTGGCTAGGTATGGTGTAGGATGTTAATCCAGTTTTTACATGAACAAAAAATACTTTACCTTTAGGATCCAATTTTTGTTCCCATCCTTTTGGACATTTTAAAGAAATGTCTTTTGAATTACAGCTTATTTTGTCTGTTTCTTTTTGCATACTTGTTTCAACAGTCTTGTTCCCAAGGGTGTCAACAGCTACATCATCTTGTCCAACAGTGAAAGCACAATTTTCTTTATTATTTGTGTCAGATTCTGCTCTCTTATTCATAATATTGTCCAAAACTTCATTTAGATCTTGAGTGGAAATTGAATTAGACATGTACACTTCAGGCGCTGTTACGTTATCATCTGGTTTACACTTATGAATGGAAACATTTTCATTTGGTTGCCCTGTACAGCTTCTTTTCCCATGTGTATCCAGACAATCGCTATCACTTTTTCGTTTTCTGTCCAACAAATCTGACTGCTTTTCGCTTAATATCCATCCATTTGTTACTGTACATGACCCAGAATGAAGCAATTCATTTAAATTTTGCTTCTTGACAGCGTCAAGATTCTTAGAGAGAACACTAAATTTGCCAGCACTTTTTGTAGTGTTTATATGTGCTATCTGGTCAGAAGTAATGAATTCAGTATGCATTATATCATTTCCATGTTCTCTGTCACTACTTTTCATATTATTTGATAACCTACTCACATCATTATCATTACCCTGTGTTGATTTACATAATGAAAGTGTTTCATATTGCTGCACACAAGCGCTACTTTCTGAATTAAAAATGCCATCTTGTCTTAAAGTATGGGTACTTCGATCACCAGTAAAGTTATCAGCAGCCAACACTCCATCATTTAGGTTGTTACTGGATTCCAGCCTGTCATCTACAGATGAATGGTTTGGTCCATTACGCACCCTTCCAGAATTAGAAAAAGTGTCTCTTATTACAACTGTATTATATTTTTTTGCTAAGCTAGAAGTGTCAGAAGCAGCAGAGACTTTCTTATTCTTTGATTTTGATTCTTGAATGCATAATGGAAGTTCTGAATCACAAGCCAGTCTTCCTACTCCACGGCCCTCCTCTCTGGTTAGAACATGTGTACTTCCATCATCATTGCAGTTAAGAACTGCTGACATTCCGCAGTGCTGGGCATTGCTTTGTGACAATCCTCTGAAGCACAGCAACTGTCCTTGCCCACATGTGCTCTCCATTAATGAAAGCTGTGAAGCTTCATCTTCAATGCCTTTATTAGAGACTGACATTCCACATTTTATGGTGTCACTTTGTAAAGACTGTTTGGAAAATAATGATTCATTTTCAAAACATTTGTCTGCAAAATTATTTTTCAAAGTATCATCCAGTTTACCTGTTCTGTTATTTACCAATGAGTTACAACTCTCTGAAACTTCTTGTATTACAGTAACGTTTGGTGATACTATATTAGATTCATCCCCAGAATTAACATTTTCCAC
>Ga0123355_10004341_pt1 | contig 20624 bp, 19 predicted proteins | sample TergutEmb28metaG_3_FD_89872 | JGI IMG/M metagenome (GOLD analysis project Ga0123355, IMG submission 89872) | Embiratermes neotenicus P1 segment gut microbial communities from Petit-Saut dam, French Guiana - Emb289 P1 | ecosystem: Host-associated > Arthropoda: Insects > Digestive system > Gut ...
GTCAAATCTTACAACTGCGCGAAAAGCGTAACAAACTCTGGAACACAGCCAAGGAGTTCCTGGACAGTAAGCGCGGCGCGGATGGCATGGTCTCTGCCGAAGCCGCCACCGAGTACGACAAGATGGAATCGGATATGGTGGCCTTGGGCAAGGAAATAGAGCGGCTGGAACGCCAAGCGGCTTATGATTTGGAAGTGTCCAAACCCACCAGCCAGCCCGTTACCAATTCACCCACCAAGCCCGATGAAGCGAAAACCGGGCGGGCCAGCCAAGAGTACAAAGAGGACTTTGGCTCCGTGTTACGGCTTAAAAACCCGGTTCACAACGTATTATCCACCACCCCGGACGCGGACGGCGGCTACTTGGTACCGGTGGAGTTTGAACGCCAGATTGTAAAGGGCTTGGAGGAAGCAAATGTAATCCGGCGCATCGCCAGAACCATCTCCACTTCGGCAGAGCGCAAAATCCCAATCGCCGCAGACAAATCCGTAGCCCGCTGGACACCGGAAAACGCACCGATCCAAGAAAGTACCCTGACCTTCTCCCAAAAGACCATCGATGCATACAAACTTACCGACCTAATCCGTATCAGCATGGAACTTTTACAGGATTCCATGTTCGATTTGGAAGCCTATATCGCAGATGAGTTTGCCAGGGCCTTTGGGGTAGCGGAGGAAGAAGCCTTTTGCATCGGCACCGGCGTGGGCCAGCCCACAGGTATCTTTAGGGAAACCGGCGGCGGCACCATCGGCGTTAACGCCGGAAACACCATAAACACCGACAACCTGATCGACCTGATCTACGCACTAAAAAGCCCATACCGCCGTAATGCTGTGTTCCTTATGCGGGATATAACCGTTTCGGCTATCCGTAAGCTGAAGGATGCTAACGGCCAGTATCTGTGGCAACCCAGCGTACAGGCCGGGGAGCCGGACAGATTACTGGGTTATCGTTTATATACATCCCCATATGTACCTACGGTAGAAGCCGGTGCCTTGCCGGTGGCCTTCGGTGACTTTGCGCATTACTGGATAGCCGACCGCATGGGCCGCACCGTTCAACGGTTAAACGAACTCTTTGCCGGTAACGGTCAGGTTGGTTTTATAGCCACTCAGCGCGTGGATGGCAAAGTTATTCTGGCCGAGGGTATTCAACTGCTCAAGACGGGGGCATAACATGAACCGCATGGTTAACCGGCTTCTGCCAAAGGTAAAGGCAAATCTTATCCTAACTCACGATGAGGATGATGAACTGCTCCGTGGTTTCATTGCCGCTGCACTTGGTTATGCCGAAAGTTACCAAAAACGTGAATATAAGCATGGCAAACTCCCCTCGACCACAGAGCAGGCCATAATTATGCTGTCGAGCCATTTCTACGAAAGCAGGGATGGCTCGACCGGCGGCTTTTTCAATGATTATGTTGGTGCCGCAAAGCAAGTATGGGATGCGGTTAACCGGCTGTTGTTGATGGAGAAGAGGTGGGAAGTTTGAAGATGCGCCATTTTATCGAAATCGCTTCTGCCGAGCCGGATAAAGATGCCCATGGCTTTGTCTCCAAAACCGATACTATACTTGCCAAAACCCGCGCATATAAAGAACAACGCCGTGGAAGTGCCGCATGGCAGAATCGGGCAGCTTTTACCACAGCTAATGCATTGTTCCAGTTTCGCACAATCCCTAATCTCACTGTGACCACTGCCATGCACATCATTTGTGATAACGAGCGATATAACATAATCAGTGTAGAGGATGAACATGGGCGCGGTATGTACATTGAAGTTTTATGCGAAAAAGTAACGCCATCGAAGGGGTGATCTGATGGCCCGCGTATCTGTGAAAATGCCGGAGGAGTTTCTCAACCGTATATCCCGCTTGGGTGAAAAGACGGATGAAATCGTGCCGCGAGTGTTGCAGGCCGGAGCAGAGGTTGTGGAAGCGAAGGTGCGATCCAATCTTAAATCAGCCATAGGCCGGGATACACAAGAAGAATCTCGTTCCACCGGGGAACTGATCGGAGCGTTAGGTATTTCCCCTGCGAAGCTGGACAGGGATGGAAATTATGATGTCAAAGTTGGCTTCCGGGAACCCCGGAGTGACGGGCGTTCCAATGCCATGATTGCCAACATATTAGAACATGGCACATCCACCCAACCAGCACGACCTTTCTTGGCCCCAGCTAGAAGCGCAAGCCGGAAACCCGCCATTGAAGCCATGATATCCCAACTGGAAAAGGAGATAGAAAACATATGAATATATTATCGGAACTTACCGCTTTACTAACGGATATGAGTACACCTTTTGAGGCCGGACATTTCAGTGGCGTTCCTCCGGATGAATATGTAGTCATTATCCCATTGGTAGATAGCTTCGCCCTTGCCGCCGATAATATGCCCCAGGCAGATATACAGGAAGCACGGCTGGCTATCTACAGCAAAAATAATTATTACCCACTTCGGAACCGGCTCACAAAGGCACTGTTGGGCTCGGATTTTACCATAACCGACCGCCGATATATCGGCTTCGAAGCGGATACAAAATACCATCACGCAGCCATAGATGTGGCTAATTCATATGAAGTGGAGGTGGAATAAATGGCAACAATTGGTTTACGTGATATGTTTTATGCTCCCATAAACGAAGGCTCCGATGGCTATGAAACCTACGGTACACCCGCAAGGTTGGCAAAGGCTATCCAAGCAGACTTATCCATTGAGATTGCGGAGGCGATGTTGTACGCGGACGATGCGGCCCAGGAAAGCGTCCGGGAGTTCCAATCTGGCACACTTACCTTGGGTGTAGATGAAATCACTCCAGAGGTAGCGGCAATATTACTTGGTGCCGGAATTGACGATAATGGGGTGCTTATTTTCTCCAGTGAGGACGTTGGGCCTCCCGTGGCCGTGGGCTTCCGGGCCAGACGCGCAAATGGCTTATATAAGTATTTTTGGTTATACCGGGTTCTTTTCGGGACACCATCAACCAACCTACAAACCAAGGGTGATTCCATCACCTTCCAAACCCCAAGCATAGAAGGCACCATAATGCGGCGGAATAAACCGGATAGCCGTAACCGCCATCCCTGGAAGGCTGAAGCGTTGGAAGGCCACATAAATGTAACCAATGCAACTATAACCGGCTGGTTTAACGCCGTTTATGATCCAGATTTTCCCGGTATTAGCGGCTCTGGTGCATCGGCGGTAGTTGCCGATGTAGCAACACTAAAAACACCCAAGCCCGCAGGCAAGCCCGCTCACACTACTCAAGAAGAAACCGGGCAACCTAATAAATAGACAAGGAGGCTACTATGGATACCGATAGAAGCGCAACAATAACCATCGGTGGCGAGGAATATCCCCTTATTCTCACTACCCTCGCTACCAAGGCCATCGGGGAGCGGTATGGCGGGCTGGAGAACCTTGGAGAAAAGTTAATGAAGGCGGAAAACTTTACCCTTGCCTTGGATGAGATTAATTACTTAATCGTGTTGCTGGCAAACCAATCCATCCTTCGGCATAACTTCCGCAACCCAAGCGATACCAAGGAACTGCTGACCATTGAGTTCATAGAATTATTCACCGAGCCACACGAACTGGCCACCTACAAAGAAGCCATAACCGAGTGCATGTTCCGGGGTACGAAAAGAAATATCGAATCGGAAGAAACACCGGGAAAAAACAATCAGGCCGGATAGATGACGCAGAGTTATTTGTCCGGCTTTTGTATTACGGCAGAGCGCATCTGAATTTTGCCGAAGATGAAGTGTGGCTTACTCCCATAGGCCATTTACTGGATTTATGGGAATGCCACAAACAATTCCATGGCATGGCAAAGCCGAAACGTGAAGTTTTTATCGAAGATATTATTCCGGCAGGCATTTAAGAAAGGGTTCCGCTCATATGAGCCGAGCCCTTTTTTGCTGCAGTTTGAAGGTGGTGAAAAATGTCTGACTCATTTGGATTGAAAATCGGCTTGGAAGGTGAGCGGGAGTTTAAGGCCAGCTTGCGGGAAATTAACCAAAATTTCAAAGTGCTGGGTAGTGAGATGAAGTTAATCGAATCCCAGTTTGACCGCAACGATAAATCCATGGAATCCATGACTGCCCGGAAGCAGGCTCTTAACAAAGAAATCGAAGCACAAAGGGATAAAATCACCACATTGGAATCTGCTCTAAAAAACGCCACCGACAGTTTCGGTGCTAATGATAAACGTACACAAGCCTGGGCCATCCAGCTTAACAATGCCAAGGCCGCGCTTAACAATATGGAGCGTGACTTGGATTCTGTTTCCAAGGCTATAGATGCATCTGCAGATAGTTTTGGTGATGCCAAAGATGAAGTCAGCGATTTTGCTGATGAAGTCAAAGACGCAGGCGATACAGCAGATGACGCGGAAGGTAGCTTCGCTAATCTCGGTGCCACACTTAAAAAAGTGGGTATTGCGGTCGGTGCTGCCATGGTTGCCATTGGTACAGCTACTGTTGCGGTTGGAAAGTCACTTAACAATATAGCCAAGGAAACCGCCGGTTTAGGAGTAGAGGTTAATAATACAGCCCTAAAAATGGGTATGTCGCGCCAAGGGGTGCAGGAGTGGGATTATATCCTCTCACAATCCGGCGCATCACTTTATAACCTTTCTTACGGAATGCGTAACCTACAAAACGCCATGGGTAGTGTGGAAGAAGATGGCGGTAAGGTTGGCAGGGCCGTGGAGCGGCTGGGCCTTAGTTTTGACGTAGTCCGGGAAGCCTCCCCGGAAGATGCAATGAACGCCATCGTTGCCGCATTCCAAGAAATGCCTGAAGGCGTGGAAAAGGCAAACATGGCCTTGGAGATATTCGGACGCAGGGCGGCTATGGAATTAATGCCGTTGCTTAACAGTTCCACCGAGGAAATGGAAGGCCTGCGTGAAAGCGCACATGCCCTGGGCGGGGTTATATCTGACGATTTAATCGATGCTACCGTTGCTTTTGGCAATGCCCAAACCGATTTGAAAACAGCTATCCAAGGTGTAAGGAGTAGTATCGGCGCGGAACTTCTACCGGGGTTGGCAGACATTAAACAGGCTTTTGCCGGTATAGTTTCCGGCCAGGAAGGGGCTACCGAGGCTTTAACCGAGGGTATTGAAACACTTGTCGACGGGATAACGGAAGCCGTACCGATGATTTTGGATATGGCCGGTACGATGGTATCTACCGTGGCAGAAATCGCACCGGACGTTATAGCCGCTTTGGTAAACGGTATCGTTGATAGTATGCCGATGCTTATTGATACCGCCACCACAATAATAAATACACTGGTCGAGGCCATTATTGACACCCTGCCTGTTTTATTGGAAGGCGCCTTAGAGATTGTTACTACATTGGCTATGGGGTTGGCGGAGGCACTGCCACAACTTCTTCCCGCCATAGTTGAGATGTTGATGTTTATCGTGCAAACGATAATCGACAACCTTCCAAAAATACTGGAAGCGGGCTTGGCTCTTATTAATGGGCTTGTCGAAGGAATAATGGAAGCCTTGCCAGTGCTAATCGCGGCACTTCCGGCAATTATCAACGCAATAATTGTATTCCTTATTGAAGGCATACCCAAGCTGATAGAGATGGGTATTCAATTAATAGAGGGTATCATAAATGGGATTTTGGATGCCATCCCTGTACTGTTGGATGCCTTGCCTGAGATTATAGACACCATTATATATTTTCTGGTTAACAGCATACCCGAAATAATCCAAACGGGTATAGAAATGATTATTGGCTTGGTGGAGGGTTTAATCGAAGCCCTGCCCATGATAATTGATGCCGGGATAGAGATGATAATGAGCCTGATCGAAGGGCTTATTTCCGCGCTCCCGCAACTAATATCTGCCGCTATTGGTCTGGTTATAAGTTTGGTAAAAGGCATCGGTACAATGTTACCCATGCTAATTGATGCGGGTATCGAATTAATAATCAGCTTAGTTGAAGGCCTGATAATAGCAATCCCGGAAATTATAAAGGCCATCCCACAGATTATCGTGGCCTTGGTGCGCGGCATCGCTAACCTATTGCCGCAGATCGTTGAATCTGGCCGAAACATTATCCGTTCCCTATGGGACGGGATACAGCGTATGGGCCAGTGGTTGGTAGATGGGCTTTGGAATTTAATTGCCGGAGCGATAAATACAGTCATCCGGGGAGTAAATCGTGTACTCGGTCTGCTCGGTATAAGCATTCCTGAACTACCCATACGGACAAGGGTAGATGATCCAAACGTCCCAAACTTGGGTGCTGTTGAGGATGTTCTTGTCCAAACTGAAAACGCAGTGGCCCATGCCGCAGCGGAAGCCGTAGAAGTTGTAGGCCGTGCCGCAAGGGAAGCCGAGCGGATTGTTACAAGTTCCAACAATGAAGTGCTGCGCTCTGCCCGCGCCGCTACAGAAGGCCGCATGACCGCCGAGCAAGATGTTACCCGTGGTGTCAGTGACGAATCCCGTGAAAGGGAGCGCATTGCCCGTGATGAGGCCCGCGAACTGGAACGGATCGCAAGGGAAAATGCTGATTCCATAAACCGGCTCGGCAGTGATTTAACCAGAGCCATCCGTAATCAGCACGAAGACCGCAGGCGGTATGCGCTACAGGCCATTGATGATGAACTGTCTGCCTTGCGCTACGCCAATTGGGAAAAGATGCGTATATTTGATGAAGAGTTCGCTATGCGCATGATATTCCTTGATGAAGAAGAAGCGGCTCGGCTTGGAGTGCTGCAGGCGGAAATTGATGCCATAAATGAACGCACCCGTGTAGAAGAAGCCGACCGCCGGGAACGTGAATTCCAAAATCGTTTGGCTGACCTTCAGGCACGGCACCGGGCGGCAACCACAGCAGAAGAAGCGGCTCGGATACAGGAAGATGTAAATCGTCTGATAGAAAACCGCCAGCGGGAACTTACCCGTGAACAGCGTAACCAGCGCATCGATGAACTTCGACAGCAAATGGATGTCGAGCGTGACCATATAAATGAAGTGCGGCAAACCCTCGAATCTTCGAAGCGGGAACAGCTACAGACCGAGCGGGATGCCCAAGAGGAGCATTTTAACGAGTTGTTATCTTCACAAAGTTTGCAAATGCAGGTTCTACAAACCATGTTGGAAGGTAACCAAGAAGATATGCTGGCTCTGTTGGATTCCTATAATCCGGGCTGGCGTAACGCCGGGTTAACCTTTGCGGAGATGTTGAGTACCGGCATAGCTGACGGCCAGCGGGATGTTGAACAGGAACTGCTTAATATCATGTCGTTGTTGGATAATTTCCAACCAACGATACAGGCTCCGCAACTTGTCGGCGGCGGTGGGCCGGTGCCGGATATGGCCGGGGTTGCCGGTGCATCACACGCAAACGATGTACGGGCTTCACGATTTGAAGATGATATGCGTGGTGCTTTGGCTGGAATTCAAGATGTTCTCAAAACCGTAACTCAGGCCATCCAGCAAGTGGCAAGGGATACATTTGCCCAATTTAACAGTCCGCTCCAAACCGAGTTCTCCGGGGTGCGGAATACCCTGGATAGCGTGGTTTTTGCTATAAACAGTTTGCGCGGCCTACTGAGTGAGCCGCGCATTGTTTTAACAAATAATTTTCATGGGGTTACGGCCCCACAAGTGCCGCACTTGGTAGATCGGCAGAATACCGCGTTACTTCGTGCCTTGGGTGCCGGATGATAAGGAGAGAGTGTCATGCTAATTTCCCGCGATGTTGAATTAACATATATAAACGATGCAGGTATGACCATCTCCTTATCACGTTCCGGGGTATTTCATTTATGGGACTGTCGCGAACAAATGGAAAACGCTATATCCAGTGAAAAAGTCACGCAGATGGACGGTGAAATGTTCACAAACATGTCCAAAGACCCGCGCTACTTGGAGATTTCCGGTTTTATTGATGCCGTGGCTGGACGGCGGCAGTTAGAAGGCCAGCTTAAACAAGTGTTTAATACGGGGATAGCCGGTACACTAGAGTATTTCCACCGGGTGGATAACCGGCGGTATACCATCCGTTGCCATGTTGAAAGCACCCCAAGCGTGGTATGGAATAATACCAGAGTGGAGTTCAACATCCACATCAAATGTCTTGATCCGTTTTGGTACGGACAGGAAATTGTCCATACCATTCCAACCAGTGGGCTTACCTTCAATAATGTAGGCGATAGCGTAGCCGGGTTTGTGGTCACGCTCACCGGCACGGCGGCACATCCATTTATAGAAAATGGTGCCGGGAAACGAATAACCTTTATGAGCAACTTAGCAAGCCAAACCCTGCGGATTATATCCATGCCCGACCGCTCCATGGTAGAGCGAAATAATATAAACGCCATGCAGTTCCTCTCCAATCGCAGGCAGAGGAACTTTTTTTTGCTGGGTATCGGCTCCAATACTGTCCGCTTCGGCGCGGCCACCGGTGCCGGAACGCTTACAGCAACGCTAACCTACAGACCCCGGTATCTTGGGACATTTTGACGGAGGTGTTTTGAATATGGCAAACGGTATATTGTCCGGTTCCGGCACACAAGCAAACCCTTATATCGTAGAGGATGGCTGGGATTTTGATGCTTTGCGAAATTTACCAGCAACCGAATGGCAGTGGATAGAACTTGTTGATGATATAAATCTTGCAATCTTCCCTAATTGGATTCCCATACCCTCCAAAAGATTCAATATAAACGGCGGCGGTTATACGATTAAAGGTTTACGAATTGTAGGTAGTGCAGGGTCGTTGGGATTATTTGCTCAATTGGAAACCCTCGAAACTAAGGACTTACGGATCGAAGCTGAAATAATCCACACGGCAGCAGGCACCAGCGATTTCGTTGGAATATTGTGCGGGCGGTTGGTTGGAGGCAGTTTTGGGGCTTTATCAACAGACCCACCCCGAACCGCATCCATATTAAATATTCAGTGCTTTGGAAATATAACCGTCACTGCTACAGCCTCAACACAGGCCACCGGCGGGTGTTTTGGTAGTACCTGGGGTGAGGCCAATGTTACCCTGCAGATTGTAAACTGTGCCTATTATGGGAGCATTTCCTACCATATCACATCCTCGTCAACTACTACGCCAAGTGCGGCACAACTAAGGGCCTGCGGCGGCATAGTGGGACATGCGGAAGCCAGGGCCAGTATTGCGAACTACTCGATCACCTTGGCTAATTGCATAAGCGTCACCCAGTTTGTGATGCTGGGCGGGACGGCACATGCCCTTGTTGGTGGGATAATGGGTGCCACCCGTACAGGAGCCGCTCCGAATATAACGGGGTGTATATCAAAAAACAGGCTTCTTGTGACAAACATCTTGCCATGGACACAGCCGATTTGGTTTGGCGGCGTGCTTGGTGCGGGTATGGTGAGTTGTACTATTTCCATGTGTGCGGCTCATAACGAGGTTATTTTTAATCCTTCCGGGAGCGTTGCCGGGATGAATATTGCAGGCTTGCATTGTATGCGCTCCACTGGGACAAATCCCGTCAACGCAAGTTATGCAGTTATAAATTTCACAAATCCAAACAATGCTGACCTTCCCGTTACGCGCTCTATGCGCGGCATCGGAGGGCAAGTTGTGATAAATAATTCATTTTATGATTCCCAGGTATTAGCCGAAGGATGGTCAGAGGCGGTTACAAATCCTGAATGGGGTAGAACAACGGCCCAATTACAAAGCCAAACCTTCTTGGAGTCCCAAGGGTGGGTGTTTGCTGATGTCTAATACATTTTGGGTACATCGAAGCGCGGGAGCCATAATGGGTAACACTAGCAGCCGTTCAGTTACGGTAGACGCTATTGAAGGTTTTGATGTGATTGCAGTGGTTTCCTCCTTTTCACCGAGTTGGAGCTATAGCGCGGGTTGGAATGAAGTGGCTAATGTCTCCGGCTTCGGAGGCGGCAGAATACGTGTATTCAAACGCATTGCTGATTCTGCAAGAGTAACTTTTTCAATATCAAGCCACTCATGGGGCGCGGGTACCATTCTGTTGATGAGCCTTACAAACACGGTAGACTTGGATGTTATTGAAAGTTTCGCTACAACGATAGAATCAGATTATATAGAGGTACCGGATAAAGACCACGGTCAGGCAATCATGTGGGCCTTATGTACAAGAGGAAATACCGGGCAAAATGCTCACCAATTTTGGGATATAACTCCAAACGATATATTACAATACATTTCCCCTCACGCGGCACAGGGAGGCGGAAGTGGAGCGCGGTTAATAGCCGCTGTTGATCGTGGGCGCGGAGCGGCTTCTGGGCGCACATTCAGACCTTTGGATGTAACCGCTACGTTATTCGGAGTAATAATGCTCGAAATGAAACCAACAGGGCCGGGGTTAAAGCCTCCGTGGATTTTAGAACCGTCTGTTTTGGGTGGTTATCCGTATCCAAACGGAGTGGATAAAAGCCTATTAGACTTCGAGTTACCATTTCGGTTCATCTTGTCGGACTTGGATATTATCGGGTGGAAAACGGACACGGACATATTGAGCGGCTATCCCTTTGTCTTTTTCCGGATACTTGAACCGCCGCCACCTCCTGCGCCTCCGTTGGCAGTAATCACATCTATCGAACTAAACGCGCCTGGGCGATATGTGGGAAGCGAAACGGACATAAATGTTAGCCTCGGTCTTGAACATGTGCTGACCGGGGATGGTGTTACCATTCAGCTATACAGGGAATGTAAAGTTTTTTATGAATATGAAAGTAGCCTAGCCGAAGGAGCGGCATCACTTTCCCATATAATCCCTGCAAGCACTTTTATCGGATTGGCTGTTGGTAGTTATGTAATACGGGCCAGTCTTTGGCGTGACGATGCGGTCGTGAGTAGAGCGGCGGTAGGCTATGAAGTGGTTTTGGCTCCTACTGTGACATTTGTCAGCTTAACACCTGATGAAATCCAACTACCTATCGCGGCACCAATGGCGATAAACAGTGGCTGGATGGTTACGGGTGAAGGGGTTAATCGGATTCAAGGCCAAGCTACTATTTCCGGTACTCTACAAGGTGCCGCTATTGATACCACTTCTCCTAGCTTCTCTACAACATTTACAAATATAACAAGCCTTGATGTAGGGCAGCATTCTATTTCTATAAACTTGACGATAACCAGCAATGCCTACGGAAGTATTACTGTTTCAGGTTCGCAAGCAACGGTACTGGAAGTGCTGACACCCATCCCGGAGCCGGATATAACCGGAGTGAATTTAAGCACCCATGGTCGGTATATCGGGAATGAACTGCCCATAACTGTCGCTGCAGGTTTAACGGACATCCGTGAGGGAGACTCCCTAATAATAAGGCTCCGGCAAGGAACAACTATTTTTTATGAGCATACCACAACATTATCGGATGGTGCCGCCAATTACTCACATACCATAGGGCAATCTGTAATCGCTGAGTTGGCTGTTGGTTCGTATACCGTTCAGATGATATTAATCCGGGATGCAACTACAAGGGATACAGTCTTGGCAACATATCGGGTGGTGGCTGCTCCGACCGTCCGGCTTTTATATGTAACCCCAAATGCAATCCAACTCCCTATGGCACAGCCTGAAACGATCAATATTACATTTCAAGTGATCGGGGATGGAATAAATGCCATCACCGGCACAGTTACGTTGGATGATACTGGATTCACGAACAATGTAAACGCAACTGCGACCCTCTTTGAAGTGCAGCTTGTTGGCATATCCGAACTCGCGCCGCGTGGATATTCCATCATTACGAATATAACTATATCCAGTAATGCTTATGGCTCGGTAATGTTGTCCGATGAATTTAACAACGTATTCCGAATATTAGCCGAAGTAATACCAATCCAGCGCGATCTTCACTCTAACGCGGTCTACATTTACAACGGCTTCACCCTTGTCAAGATTGTGCGGAACTATGTCAGCTTGAAATGGGTACGGCGATATAATCGCTCCGGGGAGTTTACCCTTACGCTAACCAACACACCGGAGAACACAGCATTGGCGCAAACTGGCTTCATAGTGGCCAAAGATAACGATGACGAGGCCGGGTTTATCGAGGATGTTGTTATCGGTGAGCATATTGAAATAAAAGGTGCGTTTATCAGTAAAATGCTGTCCTTCCGGGTTGTGAACTTCACCAGTGAGCATTTGGTTAACTTGCAAGTCACAGCCGACCAGCTAATCATGGAGCATTACATCAACACCGCTCCGGATCGGATAATTCCGGGCCTGCGGATCGGTAGCTACTCTATATCCACCCAGTTTGTGCTGGCGCGGATTGAAAATAGCAACGTGGAAGCATGGTTGGAAAATCAGGATATCGGTTTCAAAGTAGCATTTCTGCCAGAAGAAGAGGCTTTTGAATTTTCGCTTTTCGATGGCAGGTTAGCTACGGCGGAGTTCTGCGAGAATTTCCGCAACATAACCGACCAGCAATATTTTAATCAAACAGCGCAGGCGAGAAATGTTGTTATTGTAGAAGGGCCACCAATAACAAATGACTGGACTGACGAGCCAACCCGAAACTTGGTAACCGTAGGCTGGGCGCAGGGTCTATCCCGCCGGGAAGCCTATGCCCGCGCCGGACGCTTCCCGATGTTCGACTTTGGGCATCAGTTCCTTAGACAAAATGAGCCGATTGAATCCTTGGATGTAAAAATCATAGACCCTTACACCCCGTTCGAATACATGCGGGATTATGACATTGGGGATATAGTTACCATTATCAGTGAAAGCAAGGGTGTATCTATAACACAGAACATCATGGAAATTTCGGAGTATTACAACAAAACCGGCTTCCATATTTATGCCATCTTTGGCAGGGTGCCGCGCAATCTACTGATGGAATTGCGGGATAATAATTACCGGCTTGATGATTTGATGAATAACCCGGAGCCGCCGCCTTTGGATTTGGAATTGATTATGGATTTAATCATCCCACCTTTGCTGGAAGAGATATTTGATTTGATAGAGTTTCCACCATTGCCGGAATGGTTGTATCCATGGGAGAACTTCAGGGAGTTGGTGGAGCAGACTACCAACACGGTGCTGGATACCCGCCTTCGACCAGAGATTATCAAGGTTTTGGAAGAACTGCTGCCGGGAATAATCGGCGGTCACAGTGGACATATAATCCTCGACCGTTTGCCAACGCAGGCCCAAATTGACACCTTCCCGGACGGAGCAGTAGTAGTTGTATATGACCCGGATACCATTTTTACGCCATCCAGCTAAGGGGGCTTTTTTTATGTCAATACCAAAGCAATTACACTACGCAAACCATAAGCTGGTACGCATAGGCGATAAAACTCACCCCATCACCCACACATTTATTAACCGCCGCAGATTGCATTTGGATGGTGTTCTTGAATGTTACAACATAAATCCCTTCTTCTTAATGCCCCTACACGGCGGAGTATTTAGCCCTGGTTCACCGCTTATACCGGGTTCTTCCTCTGCTCCCATAGATTTTTGGACTGCGCCGTGGAACAGAGGTGGCTTACGTTCAGTAATAACATTTGCGTGTACGCCAATACGTGAAGGCAGGCTGTTTATATCGCCTCCATATAGAGGCATATCATCTATGCTGGTCATGTCGGGCATGAGTCAATTTTCTTGGGTTACAACGGATTTAACTGGCAATATTGTACAGCCGCGAATATTCAATGGAGGGAAAGCGATAGGCGATAATGATGCGCCGATACCAAATGGTAGCATCCAAGTATCGCCTACGCTTGTAAGTGTTCCGACAAAGACAATTACCACTTTATCTATTGATGCATTACCGCCAGACCCTCCGGATGAATGGTGGTCTCCGTTTCCTTCATGGGATTTTCTAGGCCGGGTTGGAACCCGATTTTCGCCTGATTGGTGGGGTGAATCTTTTTTGCGTCCGCAACAGGATTATGTGGTTTGGATATATAGTATTGAGATTCAAGGTTATAACATGCATTGGAACGGTCATTGGGATGATTTTATTATGGATATGCCCGCGGCTCCATATGCTCCGGCCCCAAGTTGGCCTGAGTCTTTCCAAAGAAGTGATACTATGTTCCAACCGGGCCAAGCGGGAATAAGGGTAATTTCTCAAAGGTGGCATCATGCCCCATGGGAACGCTATCCGCATCTTATATAGGTTGGGGGGAGATTTGATGTCATTAATAGGCGCGATAAATCAATTACATCCTATCACTGACACTTTTGTTGTACGCAGGGCTTTAGACCCCAATGCACCTGCCATTTTGGAATGCTATAACGCTATGCCGCCGCTAAGACCACTCAACACATCACATATGGCTTTTAGCAGTAATTATGGTGTCGTATCGGAATCTTTCACTTTTGCGTGTAACAACATAACGGATGACCATTGTATGTGGACGGGGCAGTTATCACATGAATATGGCGGTAACTGGGCAATCGAATATGATTTGTTGGTAATTGGAGCGACACCGGGCGGCAAATGGCACGGCCCGCGTTCCATAGTGCGGATTGACCAGTTCACCGGTGGCAACAACGAAAAACAAACAGTATCATACCATTCCCCATCGAGAGGGATCGGGGAGTATGTTCCCGGACATAGTTGGACAAGAAATGCAGCCACTACATCCGAGGCCGGATTGACCGGATGGCGTTGGGGCTTAGGCCCAGGCGGGAAGGATGTTGTATTTTGGCTGTTTGATTATTCCTTTGATTCTCCTGAAACGGCTGGTTCGATATCATTATCACCAAGGGGATCATGGATTCCATGGGAGGATAGATTGACCAGCGGCAGTTTCCAGGCGTTTTTGCAAAACGGGCCAAGAGACCCACACTTAGCACAGAACTGGCAAATCAACGATGATTTGTTTACACCGGGACAATCAGGAACGAGATTGATTTCCCGTAAATATTGGGACGCACCATGGGAACGGTATCCGCACTTAATGTAGAAAGCGAGGGCAGTCATGGGATTTTTAGACAGCATCAAGAAAGCCTTTGGAAAAAAGGATGAACCCTACCCAAAGGCTTTTATTATGCCTGCGAACGCGCCACTGTACGACATTAACGCATATATGCCGCAAACCGGACGGATAATCGGAGAGGATGGACATACCTACAATCTTGTGGATTTGCTGATGGGCGCATCGTTTGGCGGCAATGGTGGAAGCAATCTTATATGGCGACCTAATGTTACTGCTGACGGCACAATTACGTGGACACTTTCGATAAGCCAAGCCCCGCCACTGCAGCAGAATATAAGAGGCCAGCCTGGAACGGATGGTGCGCCGGGTAATAATGGCATCAATGGTGCCGATGGTGCAAACGGCTCTGATGGACGAGAAGTCCAACTATCGGTGGGCAATGATTTTATTAGATGGCGTTATGTTGGTGATGCCGAGTGGCTTAACTTAGTTTCCCTCGAAACTTTGCAGGGGAAACCAGGAACCGATGGCCGTGATGGTGTTGATGGAATAGCCGGGAATAATGGTGTAGATGGTATAAATGGCAAAGATGGTGCCAATGGAGCAGATGGTACGGATGGCCGAGAAATTGAACTCTCTATAAATGCCACTCATATAACATGGCGTTATACCGGGGATATCGATTGGCATAACTTGATTGACCTCACAAGTCTGCAAGGTGCAGACGGCATGAACGGTAACGATGGAGTAGACGGTGTCCATGGCGAAACGCCACAACTTCGCATGAATCCGGATGAACCAAATGTTTTGCAGTATAAATTTCCGTATCAGGCCATTTGGACGGATTTATTTGTTTTTTCCGGCATCGGAAACGGCATCACACAAGAAGTTTTAGATGGCCTTGCACCTTTATTATCCCCGGCTTTAACCGGCACACCGACCGCTCCCACTGCCGGGATGACAATAAATGATACACAGATAGCCACAACTGCGTTTGTCAATAATCGAATCGGCTCTGTTTTGCAAACTGCATCCGTCAGTGTTGTTGATATAGCAAATTTACAAACGGAAATAAACGCTCTACCAAAATGGCTAGATCGCAACATCACGCTCCAGGTGCGACCGGGCAATACAACACTAAACATCGCAATCACAGATTTTAGAGGCCCAGGGTTTCTGTTTCTCCAAACGGTTAATGCGGATGGCTCTGCCGCAGCGGTGCTTGGGCAAAGGACACATACGGTTAACCGCATCCATATTTCCTCAAATGATAACCGGCTGGTTCAAATCAGAGGGTTTAACTGTGTACAGGCATCCGGGGAAACCATCCGCTTCAGAAATAACAAAGCCCACTGCATTGCGGATTTCATTACTGCCGTTTCCGGCACCAGAGAAACCGCTTCATATCACGGGATAGATATCCGGGATAATACCGGGATTGTGCGTATGGATCAGCTTGACATCGCAAACAAGGCCGTAGCCATTTATGTTCTTTACTCCAACACAGTAACCACCCGCCGCATAACCGGAGTTACTGGCGTAGCCGGTGGAGCCAACACCAACACAACTGGACTTTATGCAGATTATGGCGCGAACATCCAAATGTATGATGCGACCGTGCCGCCGTCTACCGCTCCAAGAGTACGGCGCGGCGGTGGCCTGTTATTAGGTAGCAACAATGAAATGCTTGTGTTCCGGCCCTTCACCGATGCCAATATTGATTTAGGAACTACGGCACTTCGATTTCGTGATCTGCATTTATTCAGAAATATCGTGCAGCCAACGGGTACCCTTAACTACGAAGAAGGAACATGGACACCACGGTTACATGGTGCCACCACTGCAGGCGTAATGACATATGCCCAGCAAGCCGGATTTTTTATAAGGATCGGCAATTATGTATGGGTGCAGTGCCGCATTGATTTAACTGCAAGGGATGCTACGGCGGTCGGAAGTGCCAGAATTGACGGCCTGCCCTTCCGGGTACGCAACTTAGCCAATACCCAAACATCTCATGCGTTACAGATAACCAGGGTACCATGGGAGCCGGGGCAGATTCCATATATTCATCTGCCTGTTAACGCTTTTCGTGTTGATATTAACGTAATGCGACCGGGGACAACTGTGGCGGTGATTCCAATAACGAGCATAGCTGCAAATTCCCAAATAATCTTCAGTGCGTGCTACTTGAGATAGGGGGCGGAATAATGGTTCAAATCGAAAACTTAACCACAGATGCAGTGGAAGTTTGCATCATAAACCTTTGTACTGACAGTGGGGATTCCGAAAAATCCAATGATCTCAATAATCCCAATGAAACCCATTGGCGTGTTGGCTTGCTCAATTCTGAATATGGACGGCAAAGGTTACATGAGGTTTTGGAAGGCTACTCTAATACACTACAAGCAGTTTTATCATCTTGGGGTGATCACCCTAGTATAGATGAAGCCGAAGAATAGGAGGCAATTTCACCATGGAAACAAAAACAATATGGAATGCAATACAAGCGGCCCTAACCATTATCGGTGGAGGGCTGTCTTGGTTTTTAGGGGGATGCGATGCTTTGTTGTATACGCTGGCTGCATTTATGGCGGCGGATTACACAAGCGGTGTGCTATGCGCCATAATCGAAAAAAAGCTATCCAGCGAAATCGGCAGGCGTGGCATTATAAAGAAGGTATTCATTTTCCTAATAGTCGGAATCGCCCACATATTAGATGGAGTAATAGGCAGTGATGGCATTGTAAGAACGGCCACCATTGTCTTTTTTCTTTCCAATGAAGGTGTATCCCTATTGGAGAACGCCTGTAGAATTGGGCTTCCGGTTCCGCAAAAGTTAAAGGATGTTTTATCGCAACTACATCATGGCAAGTCAACGAGAGGAGAATCACAAGATGAACATAACAAAACGGATTAGTCCGAATAGAAGTATCGGGCGGCAAGGCTGGCAACCGGATATGATTGTTTGCCATATTACTGAAGGCGGTTTTGACGGCACGATTTCTTGGATAACAAACCCGGTATCGCAAGTGTCATACCACTTTGTTGTAGCACATGATGGCCGGATTGTCCATGCGGTGGATATCACAAATATGGCTTGGGCCAACGGAACGACTACAAATGGAGATAACCGGGATATTAGACATTCGCCTTTACAGGTCGTGCGCGACCGTAGGGTAAACGCAAACCTTTATACCGTAAGCATAGGCTTTGAAGGGCGGCTTGCTCAAACACAAGGTTCGCTTACTCCGGCCCAACTTGAAGCCGGAGTTTGGCTAATCACTCATATCAGGGAGGAAGTCAGCAGGCTGTACAATATAAGCGGCATGGCATTCCCATTCGACCGTAGCCATATAGTGGGCCATCACGAAATAACACCCCGGACGAGGCCAAGTTGTCCTGGGCCGCAATTCCCCTTTGACACGATTATCCAGCAGTTATTCGAAAACTCAACAGAGCCACTCGAACCGGAGGAGCCGTCCTTGCCGCCAGATGAATCGTTACCACCGACAACCCAGCTTCCGATTAACGCCATCCCCAGCAGTTGGGCGCGGGAAGCATGGATGTGGGCTTTCGCCAATGGCATAACCGATGGCACCAACCCACAAGGCACCCCAACCAGAGAGCAGATGATGCAACTATTATTTAATTATCACAGATTTATAACTGTATAACTAACGCACAGCGGTATGTAAAAGCCCTTCATTTGTCTACGGACAGTGAAGGGTTTTTTTTATTGGGGGGTTCGATTTAAGTGATTTATCCGGGGTAGTGCAGGAGGTGTTTATCTATGACTACGTTTCAAAAGCAGCGCATAGCCGAAATGCGTTTCCATGGGAGCAGTTATGAAAAAATAGCCGAAGCACTCAACTTATCCAAAAACACGGTCAAATCTTACTGCCAAAGAAATAGTCTCGGCGGCAGGCCGAAAATCCATAAAAATGTGAAGCGTCCTACACACTGTAAACAGTGCGGGCAACTGCTCCCCAGGGATTCAAAAGCCGTACAGAAACTATTCTGCCGTGATAAGTGCCGCTTCACTTGGTGGAATGCCAATAGGAATAATCCATCTCATTTATCTGTCTGCGCTCAATGCAGTACCCAATTTAACACCCGTGGGAATAAGGGCCGAAAGTATTGCAGCCACCCCTGCTATATTGCCGGACGCTATGGGAAAGGCGGTGCGGGCCAATGACCAAACCCCAATTTGACCGCGAGATATCTTACGGCGTAGCCATGGCCATTACCCGGTCATTACTAACAAAAGGACTTATTACCGATAAGGAATATCGCAAAATTGATACAATTTTCAAGAAGAAGTATCGGCCTATAATCGGCGGTTTATAGGCGAAAATCCCTTGATATTACGGGCTTTCTGAGTGATATATAGCTGGCGGGAAGGCCCGTAAATTCAAAAGACTGGAGGGATTTTATGCGAGAAATAAAGAAGATTGTACCGTTGGCACCACCAAAACCTGTTAGAAAACGAGTGGCTGCATATGCCCGTGTTTCGGCACACAAAGAGAAAAATTTGCGCTCTCTTTCGGCACAAATAAGCCACTATAGCGAACACATCCAAAGGCACCATGAATGGGAATATGCCGGGGTGTATGCAGATGAAGCCTTGACCGGCACCGTTGACGACAGGCCGGAGTTCCTACGGCTCATGCGGGATTGCTGGGCCGGGAAGATTGACATTGTTCTGGTCAAGTCCATTTCCCGGTTTGCGCGAAATACCGTGACATTGTTGGAAACGGTACGGGAGCTTAAAGCCTTAAATGTGGATGTTTGGTTTGAAAATGAAAATATCCGCTCCCTTAGTACAGATGGTGAATTGATGCTCACCATTTTGGCATCCTTTGCCCAAGAAGAAAGCCTTTCCAACAGCGAAAACATGAAATGGAAGTTTAAGAAGCGGTTTGAGGCAGGCCGACCGAGTTCTATGGTTATGCTGGGATACAAGCTGGTGAACGAGGAGTTTATCATCATTCCGGAGGAAGCAGAGGCGGTGCGGTTCATTTTCACAGAGTTTGTTAACGGCGCATCCCGAACAGAGATACTGGAGAAGTTAAGAATTTCTAAGCACCAGCCTAAAAATGGCGGCGTTTGGCAGTACAGCAGTATCCAATGTATTCTCAAAAATGAAAAGTACGCAGGTGTTTTACTTCTGCAGAAGCACTACAGGGAAAACCACCTAACCAAACGAAAGCGGATAAACCATGGGGAACTGCCCATGTTCCGGGTGGAAAACAACCACCCTGCAATAATTGACATGACAACCTTCGAAAAGGCCCAAGAAATATTGGCCCAAACATACCGGCCACGAAAGAAAAAGCAACATAACAATTCGGAAGGGGGACAACAAACATGTCAGCAGCAACCCCAAGATTAGTAACACCCATCCCGGCATCGGTTAACCGCTTTTCTGCGGCTCCTCTTGTTGGCGGAGGGAAAAGGCGCGTGTCCGGATATGCCCGTGTATCCACTCTCTTGGATGAACAGCAAACCAGCTACGAAGCCCAGGTTGAGTATTATACACAACATATAAAAAGCAACCCGGATTGGGAGTTTGTGGCGGTCTATGCAGACGAGGGTATTTCGGCCACCAGCACAAAAAAGCGTGATGGGTTTAATAAGATGGTAGCCGATGCCCTGGCCGGGAAGATAGACCTTATCATAACCAAAAGCGTCAGCCGCTTCGCTCGGAACACTGTGGATACTTTGACCA
>Ga0123355_10004342_pt1 | contig 20623 bp, 9 predicted proteins | sample TergutEmb28metaG_3_FD_89872 | JGI IMG/M metagenome (GOLD analysis project Ga0123355, IMG submission 89872) | Embiratermes neotenicus P1 segment gut microbial communities from Petit-Saut dam, French Guiana - Emb289 P1 | ecosystem: Host-associated > Arthropoda: Insects > Digestive system > Gut ...
GGAATAAGTTAGAAGACTGTTCTATTTATCCTTGAGTTCCCATTTGTAACAACTGCCAAACTACAGGGTGTTCAACTTAAAAGTGGACCTATTTAGTATTTACTAAGAAATGCCCGTTTGTGCACTTAATTTCAGCAAAGATTTGTGGGGATTAATAGCCGTTTGAATATCCTGCAGTATCCCTGGTGTTAACACTGACTTCTGCCGATTACGATTCTTCTCCAAAAGTGAACCTGTTTTACGGAATTTTTTAATCATTTTCGCAATAGCACTTTTTACTGGCGCTTGCCTTCCAAATTAAAAAAAAAACTTCGTCTACAGTGGACGTAAGACATCATTTTTTTAATAACTTTCCAAAATAAATACACGTTCTTCCACTGTTAACCGCATTATGAAAACGTAAAAAATGGTATTGTTGAAACACCAGCACTCACTGTCGACTTATTCAACTGATACAGATGGCCAAGGCCGGTTCTCCACTCTCCTGCAAGAGTCTTGCCAATTCCTGCGCATGTAGTAGTATAATGTCATACCAGCAGAACCATTATAAATAGCATCTGACGTGATATATTCACGGCTTAGTTAACGGTCCAGTATTAGGTTGAATACCCTGTATTTGACTGGTGGCAGCGATATTTACTACTCTACACTTTAGTGTCCTTTCCCTTGGAAACTTGATGGAAGTCAAGCATTCATACCAAGAAGATAGCACTACACTACAATACTTCACATTAGAATCTGATGTTTATTGGACCGTGCATCATTGTGATAACTGAAGAATAAAAAACCAAATAATGTCACTTGTTATATTTACTTTAATTCTTAGATACTCAACATGTTTCGGGCATTAATATGTCCATCTTCAGGAGTCTGCGACTATGTTGTTGAACTACCAAATTGGCTGAAGCCGGCAGCCCGGATACCACCCTAGCCGAACCGCATCCTAACTCCAAAACACAGCAATCCAAGAACAATACAGCCAATGTGGTAGTTCAACAACATAGTCGCAAACTCCTGAAATGGACATATTAATTTCCGAAACATGTTGAGCGTCTAAGAAGTAAAATAAATGGAACAAGTGACATCTAGTTTTTTTTTTTATTCTTCAACTTCACATTAGATTTGTTATGTACTCGGTAGCATACACAAACATGTATTTGTCATAACTTATAAATATCCATGTACAAGATAGGTCCAACTTCAAATCAAGTTTATGTGATTTACGCTCAGCACCAATGGCCCCTAACATCTGGCGTACAATAGTTGACAATTTATTCGTGTCCCCAGTGCCCTTTCTTTTCACAGATATTTGAAGATTCGTATTTATTATTCGAGTACAATTCCATTCACATACCGAATTACAAGTTACTTAAAAATATCTCGTAATCATTCAGAATCAATATAGTAGTTTCTTGTGGGGTCAATCTTAATTTAACTAATGACGCTTGCCCTTTTCGCGTTTAGAGGCTGGGAAACAAAATTCTAGAACAGGATCAATATAAGAACCGGGTGAAGTAAAAGGCAAAGTAAGTCTCCAACGCCACACATGTAGCGCGTATAGGCCTGCTAATCGCCATCCGAACCCCTCCCCCCAACGCCAAAAACGACAGAGCCCAAAGGGGAGACTCCCGCCCAGGATACCACATACCACGAACGTCCACCACCTTACCTGCTCATACGCAGTTTATGTCTCATCTACAATTTATAGGACAGATGATGAGATCTCAACATCCGCCACACACAAACAGTATTTAGTCTCTTAGAACTTTACAAACATGATGATGGCCTCCAAGTAGGCCGAAACATGCCGTTTCATTAACACCAATACAACTAGTTGTGTTTTGACTTACTTTGCCTTTTACTTCATTGTTACCGACACAACAGGGATGTCTCAACTAAAGAATAGAACCGGGTACCTTGCGATGTATCATCACTATAGCAAAGTGTTACACACCACACGTATGTTTGAGAGAAAATTGAGTTACACCCCTGAAGTATTCCAGAACGAGAGAAGAGAGCATCTCCTTTGCAGAAAGTTACTAATGCTCATTATTAATTACCGCAACAAAATTACCGTGTGGGGTGTATCGAAGTTGGTTTGAATTAGAAAAGCTGATGTAGTCTCTTTTATGAACGAGATAAAAATATATTTTGATTCGTGTTTACTTTGACGTTGGATGCCTTTTATGTATGAAAATTCCACTTCCAACTCAAGCAAAAAGAATCTTATAATAAAAATAGACAGAGAGAAAAATGCGTTACAACCCAAGTGAAGTTCTACGTAGTATTCAAAACGTATTGATATAGCATGTGTTCTGGTGGGAGAACATGAAACGATTGGTCCAACGTATCAATTTCCACTTCAGCTCTTTTCGTACTGATGATGATCCTAGAAAACTCTCCGTTTTGCTAACATTTGAGTCTTTGCAGACGACTGTCAATTTCAGTTGTTTCTAAACATAACAGTAATATTTGCAAGTGCTCAAAACCATCGTTTCCAGAACGGTAGAGGTAGAACCACTCTAAAATTTGAGTCTAAGCCTGGAAATGTAAAAGCCCTGTTAATTTCTATCACATCAAATTATACCGCCGTTTGACATAATGTAAAACGTTAGGCCTATCGAAGGCCTGGCTCCAAAATTATAACATGTGTAATTTAATCTTACATGATACTCTATAACCACCTATTTTCACAATACACACAACCATTTTCAGCACGTTTCCGAATGTCGGTCATGAAGGGCTTAAGGTGGCGAAAACGACAACTTTTTGTCCACCGAGGCGCATCTTACGTATAACGATAAGGTAAATTTGTAAATGATTATACATTTAGATTCTCCGTGAAAGCAACGTACTAATAAACATGACAATAATCCACCCTGCACACATGCACTTCTTCTGTTATGGCCTTCAAAACTGTAATATTTCACTGCATGAGTTTTATTACATTGCGTTTCTGTAAACCCCAGAACTCGTTTATTAAATTTCATTCCTCTAATGACACCACCGGTACGACGCACCAGCACTGGATCCAGTTCCACCAAGCGACTTGACAGCCTTTCACAAAAAATAATTCCCGCTCTCAGTCTATAAATACAACAATCTGATCCAAACTGAAACGTCAGTTCCGAAGGCCTTTGGCTTAAAAAAAATTAACTACTAACATGAACCATGAGGCAATAACAGCAAGGTGCACGTTTAGACACAAAGGTTAGATTTCAGACATTAGTAGAGTTTCTTCCTTCGTCACTAAGTCCAGATCGCCTCTCGGAACCACCTCGTCTCCTAACCAGCGAGTATCAGAAGCTCTGTCGCCAGGAGGTGAGAAACCGGCCGTTCTTGTCCGAGTACACTGATGCCATGGGAAGAAGTTCATGAATGGTGGGGGTAATGGCTGTCGAGGAGCATTCCCCTACCGCGTTATGTTAACAAATTAAAAGCGCTTGTAATCTACGTATTTATCACCATTAACATATCGGTGAGCAGAGAGGTGGGAAATACAACTGAAAACTGGTGGCAAATCACTGCACCATAGTTTCCATTAGGGAGAAGGGGTGAAGTATAAAGCCTTGAAACATCCGTAGAATCGAGTGGAGGAATGTTCCGTTACCTGTATTCTACTATTCTGTTTTCTGAAGAGCTGACACACGTCAAACTCATTTATATTACAGCCGATAATTTAATTAGCGAATTCCGTATCAATTTTCTTTTTCCAACTTACAAATTATATACCAAAAATACTTTGAAGAAAAAAGTACTGGTGAAAGAATAAGAATGAGGTTTGCAACGATGCGAATAATTGCAACGATTTTTAGGAGCGTTCGCAAAATTGCGAAAAGCGACCCTTAGCTTCACGTCTGTCTGTCCGTCTGCTCTCCTCAAGGAACAACTTGGCTCCCACTGGACGCTTGAGCATTTTTCGAAAATATGTCGAGAAAATTCAAGTTTTCTTACAATCTGAGAAGAATAATGGGTGACTTACATGAAGCCCAATACACAATTTCAATCATATCTCGATCAATTATTCTCAGAATGAGATGTTTTAGACAAAATTTGTAGAGAAAATCAAAGCTGACATTTTATGTTCAAAAGCTTTTCCCGAAAATTATGAGATAATGTGTAAAAGTATGGTACAGCCGGACCAGCCACAGACGACAATATAGCATGGTACATGCGCACTGCATGCAGCATAACTAAGGCAACAAACACACACTCAGAATATGTAATACTTATTGCTTTCCCCACTGCAACAATGGCTGCACGAACGTGCATCAGTGTTACTGTATATGTTCATTGCCTGTCTTATTAAGTTTCGAAAAGTGTTTGAGCACATCAGCCACATCTTAGTCATGCTATAGGCCGAGGCAAGCGTTACAATTCGAAGGACATGTGGACGGGATCGACTAATGAGACTTCCTTCCGCGTCTTCTGTGCAGTGTCGAAATTAAGAAAACGTAAAGCTAGATACCTGCCTTTCCACATATACGAAATCACGACAAGGCGTTTAATCAACAAACGTAGAGAAAAAACTTTAATCTCTAAAAATTTCAGTAGGCCAGAGGTTGGCATTCATTCATATACAAAATATATTCTGTAATTAACAGTCAGTCCCTCTACCTTGCAATTCACGGCTTCTGCGCGAAATTAACGCGGCGCGCACAGGTAGTAATTCTGGGTCTTTGAACATCCTAAACCATGGTTATTATCAGCAAGTTCGACGTGGCAACAAAAGCACCACACACACATTTGGAATCTGACAGACAATTCTGAGCACTAAACGGTTCTATACGACACGGCTGTGCTTATAACTACCCTTCTTATCGGATTATCCTAGTTGCCTCGCGACTGAGTCAATGTGGACGGACTATAAACAGGAAAAATCAAAATAGGCATCTTTTGGAGCTTAATTATTTGCAACTTCTAAGTGTCTACAAAGGTTAACAAAACAACAACAACAACAACAAATTTACATGTAACCTATGGCTAAGGGACACGAATACTTTTCCACCTCAAATAGGTTACGTTTAATACATATATGGCTACATTTCCACTTACAACACTAATTTATGACTCAAGCTCTACGTCAAACATTCACGAACGCAGTGCAGAGTTCCAGTCAGCAAAGGTTACTGTTAAGGGGCAGTACATATTTTCGGTTTTTTCCTCGCTCTTCCTTTGATTATACTGTATACTGATATGTTCCTCTCTTCCCTTTCAGGCGGTCATACAGTCATATTATACACAACCTTCGTCGATGATGGAATTTCATTCTTTCGCACTTATTACTGGAAATTATTTCACGACTATAGAACATTTCGGATAAAACCCGGTTTCTGTTTTAACTCAGAATTTGTTGAGCGCTTTTCGTTTATATGCATCACACACCGATATCTTAGGGCAGTGTGCAGTGAAAATAAAAACCCAAGGCATGTGCACTCTCAACACTTGAGGCATGAACTAGAAGGACTGTAAACAAACTATAGCTGCCATCTCGCGTTTTAGACGCACAGAATACGCAGTGTAATTCCAACTCATATAAAATATTCACGTTGTGTTCCCATTAAGGTCTCAAATGAAGTCTATTGTAACGTCAGAGAGAGTGTACAACACAAAGTAGATACACAAAATAGGGAAAAATTGAAAAACTCCTTACATATGCAGAGGAAGCAGACGAGAAGAAAAAAAAATAAAATAATAAAAAAGACTTCCCAATAAGACGGAGCTCGGGCTCATTTTAAAGTTTGAACAGGAAACTAACAAAAAAATATATAAGAAGGAAAAAATAGAGATGCATAGGCTTACCTACGTGAGATGAGAAACTTGAAATCTTGAGGGCAACATAAACGTACATAAATATACAAAGGAAATAAATATTCTGTCAGACTCTAGTAATTCTGGATATTTGGTATGCAACTTATGTCGATCACTGAAAAATGAGGTAGTGTATAATACACCGAATGTTGTAACAGAACAAAAGGCAACGGGACAGTGTAAGTTTGGCTCAAACAGGATTCTGGAAATTACCAGAAATTAGGGAAGGGACATACAAAGGACGCCTCTCTGTATGCTTAGGAAAAGAGGGTAGTAAACGCATAGACATGGAAACTGAAAGCTATAGAATGGAATGCTTACACTGAAGAATACTATGAATAATTAACACACAGGAAAATAATACACAATATAAAAACAAACGAATGTAAGAAATAAAGGGAATGTTCTAAATAAAATTAGATGTAAATGGTAATATAAGGTAAAGACACGGCGAACTAAAAATATATATCAGAAGGGAGTAATATAGAAATTTACATACACTAGTATTCAACATTATTTTACCTGCCCCTCGACGTTTCAGCCAATCCTGGCCATTCTCAAGGGAACTGTAATCTATGCATCGTGGAGGGTACAGAAGCTTTTACATAGCTGGCTAGAGTTTGGTATACTATACTCCAACAAAATATCGGCATTATTCTCGAATGCCTTACATTTGTATTGTCATACGTGTGGACTAATTGTGCTTGTTTAGCATTACAAACTTTCTACTACATTATGACCGTGTGCCCACTGCATTATTTACTACAATAAAACCAATGCAGTACACAACAAAGCATAAGATACAAATCAACACTGTTGTATTGTATTTTATACTACACCGTGTGCTGGGTTGGTTTTAGTGTAATAAACAATTCAACAGACGCACGATCAAAATGTGCTACGAAATGCTCAACTTAACTTGAATTAATTTTTGGCGTTCCTTATTAAAATATCTTTAGCGACAGAGGATAAACAGCTTTAAACAAACCAAAAAAAAAAAACTAACGTGAATGACACATTTGGATGTACCAGGAAGCGGCAATGGCATATTTTAAGGCATTATCCCAGTATCTGCTTGGCGGGAGACAGGAATGTATGAAAACCGGACAGACAGCCAAAGGGCAGACAATGGTACCTGAGAATTTACTGAATATGAAGCCGCAATGATAAGCACTCGACCGGGAATTTCCTTCAGTCCTTCAGCGCTGGGTGAAATGAGGTAAGTCAGATAAAGTGAACAATGTTCAGCAAACGTAGGCAATATGGGAGGAAAGTTTATAAAGTGACAAGCTAAGCTGACGAAACACAATGTGATTCAGTCTTCTGAAAGTAACGTCCATAAACCTGAATTAACAACAGCCTATTTCGGGTACCTGAAAGACACGAGAAGACTCCAGTCTACTGCGACGTGATACGATTAGTCGTTTCGGAGCAACCTCATGCTTTCATATTCAATGTAGAAAAATAAGCCTAATTGGCGCTGACTGCTACGAGAACGTCAAACATAGCACAACAGAAAATCTGAGCAATGTATTCCGTAGGGTGTATTTCTTCCTTTTGAAAATTATAAAACACCAGTTATCTCTTCGTAACATATATGACCCACGCATGTGCACATTACTGCCGATAACATAGGGAGTGTAGGCCAGTTAAACTGGACTATCTTCAGGAGCTGTTTCATGTTGCACGGGGGTTTATGGAGACAAACCAGCTACTGAGGTAATATTAATGCAACTTGTCAAATATTCTGACTGCATAATACTTATGTGTGTGCGTGCGTGCGTGCGCGCGCGCGCGTATGCGTGTGACCTTTCCGCCGAGTAACCTAGACTCTTCGTGCTCGATGTCACAACCAGATAACAACCGTTACGTACAAAAATTAGAGATAAAACTTATTCATCAATAATCAAGCTCTTTCGAACACGCAACATATTTCAGACTACGTAGTGCATATTTACTACTTCGTGAGAAGAAAACATATTTCGCCTTCCGACAGAAAAAAAGATAAAACCTACGAAGTCCAACAGTTAAATAGTCGTACTAATGTTATGTTCAGCAACTAGCAAAAAAAGCATTTTCTTAAAACTGTCCATAGGAATCAGTCTCTGTTGTTCCCTCACAGGCTCCTGAGCTTCAGCAAATACTCAGTTTATCGAGAACAGAAGTAGCAAGCTATCTGAAGACAGAACATGCAATATTTGCGACATTAATTCATTCCGTAATCTGTTTTTCGACAGGTCCACGTCCTCCTACAAAGCGACTTCTCCTGGCAGTGCGATCTACTGCTTTTTCCTTCATACTCCATTATCTTCCCTTTTCCTTAAGGTAACCCACTAATTATTTACGTCGTCTTCATCGTCTTCTCGTGTCTTCTAGCTTCACTTCAATAACCTGTTCTGAAAAGCAATGTCTATGCAACATGTAACCAATCCAGTTAGCCTTCATTCGTTTTAACGTATGTAGCATGTTCTCCTTTGCAGCTCCGTCATGTTCGTCATTTTTCACACGATCGGCCCAAATGATCTCCATTCTTTTCCCGAAACACATTCTAATCTACTTTCCGAAGTGTCCGGCTCCGGCACCATACAAAGCTAAGCTCCATCACCACACAAACCTGTACTCCAAACGTGGCATTCAATTAGTTTTATCCTTATATAGCAATGCAATTTGTTGTTGAAAAGCCGTTTTCTTGTTAAGTGCCGCGTTTGTCATGGCAATCCTTGATTTGACTACACTTGCATTACCTGTTATCAGACTTCCCATATAGCTCAAATATTCTACATTCTCCACTTTTTTTCTTTCTCTCATAATCTGTACTGGGGACGGTTATCTTGACGTTCGCATTACATTAGTTTTTCCACATTCACTTCCATTCCACAGCGTCTCAAAACTTAAACGAGGCTGTCAATCATGCTTTACAGAACCATTTCCTCCTTAGTCAGTAGCACAAAGTAATCTGCATATTCCACAGCGCAAATTACTCATTCCCTTATTTTTAAGTCGCCAAACCACCAAGACCTTCCTGATACTGAGAATAATATCACTAAATATTTTCAAAATGTTACAGCTTGTGCAGGGAGGAGTGGTGTTTAGGATATCAGAGGCCTATAGACGATTTCAAAATTGGGTGGGTGAAGCCTGCGGTACATACTTTCGGATAATAAGGATTACCACTCTTCAAATTAATGCAAAGTAACAGAAATTTCGCTTCGTTCGAGATTTTCAGAACACAGAACATTTTATACAGCTATTTTTGTTGTTTATGATCTACATCCACATCATATTCACACGCTTAAATTCAGTGGTTAATGACACAAAACTGAAACCTAAATATACAGATAGCGCGTTACACCCTTCATACGTCCAGCCAATTACCACTTCGCCGTTTGCTTATGAAATCACCAACAGAACTGTACACCAGATATCGCTGATGTCAGAATTTTAAAATTAAATTTCGCTGAAAAAGACCACAATTGCAAACCATCCTTAGCCAGCTCAAGTCAATGTATTGATAAAGTATACAGCGATATTGTGGACGGTAAACAAAAAGAAAGCTCAGTTAATAATAAAACTTTTAAGCTGTCCGTATGCAATTAAGCACCATGCGATGAAAACGTATGGGGACAGAGGAGACAAAGCTGAAAGCTCTGTCCGATTGATCCCAAGGAAACGAGCCTTCGTACCCAGTGGATACGAGTCTGGGTGAAACAAAGCGACGGTCTGGACGCGGCAGGGAAGAGAAAAATCCCTCCCCTGTCGCAAATCAAACGGCAGCTACCCTGTTCGTAGCCAATCACTTTAAAAACTAAGCTACCCCGGCTACTAGCTGAACTACAGAAAATGAAAAATAAATGGAATTTACTTCTGAATGTACAAAACAGTATACTTGTTACACAGTCATACAAAGAAGACAAAATCATACAGCAATAAATCTGACAGGATTAACAAAGCGACGCAAGGAATAATTAAGTTTCTACACGGTACAGGAACCACACAGTCTCCCCTCCCCTGCTCTTAGGCACGTAGGTCCGGTGCATGTCCACACTCATCAAAAGAAGACTAACAGTAAGCTACAATTATTATTCCGTGGTAGAGGATATGATCCAATCAGCAAATTTGGGGCCGTACTGAATGTGTTATCAGGAATATTTTCGTTTAGGCCTATCATGATATCGTGGAGAAGGTGCAACTGTGTACGGCAACAAACCAACAAAGCTCGATTATAAAGTCATACGTATAGTTTCATGAAGGATTAGCACAGGAGTACTATGAAAGGAACTGATAAGGGGGAATATGTAAACAGCAGTAATTCGTGCCAACGGCAGCAGCAATTCAATGTGTGCATTCTGAATGTGTGCGATTTAGATTTGCATAAGTTGGTTGATTCGTACGCCACACAGAATACCTGGCGGAATAACATTACCATGAAAGTCTTGTGCAGTATACAAGTTAAACTAACCTTTTATTAGGCCTCCATACTGAATAAGATATCCAGGAAAATTTGTAATAAAAGCATAAGATAAAAATATTCCTTTGGACTCTTTTTCCTCACGGCGCAACAGCCCACAGTGAGCCAGGGCCTCCTCATTATCGAGGTATCACAATCACCACACTCGGTATGACTCCTCTGGACGAGTGATCAGCCCAACACACAGACCTCTACCTGACAACACACAACAATCACAACAGACATCCATGCCCCCGGCGGCATTCGAACCCGCAATCCCAGCAAGCCAGCGGCTACAGACCCGCGCTTTAGACCGCACGGCCACCGATTGCTTTAGACTAATTACATTTTTAGCGTTATAAAAAACTAAGTTTTTTCTGGCAATTAGATATTAAACATTAATTAAAAATTAATGCAAACGTTTCTCATTTCCGTACACGGCCGTCTAAAACACGTGATTTAACTGGCGGATTCCATGCGCATTTTTTACCGAAGTATATTACAGCGCTACGTTGTAAGCGTGTTATTTCCTAAATTCAACTCAGGGAATATCGCAGTTCGTCTCTGTTTACAACTACAAACCAGTGGTGCCCAATCTTTCTCCTATCCAGGAAACAGTAAAATAATTCTTCATGTCCCGAGGAACCTCTACTTATGAAAGCAGAAATAAACCAAAGAGCCAGTTAGTATCGTACGGAGATTACTCCAGTATTTCCAATTGCTGGACAATTCCCTGCGATATTTGGAGGGATACTGGAATTGTTCGTGGTATTTTAAAATTTTTATGTATTGATTACAGAATTTCTCGCGAAATCCTAATTGGGAAACAATGCTATAGACCTTCAAAGCCCAAATAAAAATCACACAGACAAAAGGAAAGGATTACAAGACAGGTAGTAACGTGACATAAGGTGACAAGTTACAAGGCAAAAGAAGAAACTTCAAAATGTTCCTTTCATGTACCACACTATAACGAACCTGTGTTACACGACTGCAGCTGGAAAACACAACTGTGAAGTCGTTATGAAAGACCTGAATGACAGGAATTCCGCGACTTACAAACATCTGCACGAACAATTGAAGCTATCACCTACCTTGGTATTTAAATACTGCGTTTACACAAACCAGTCATCGACCACGAAAATTCATTACGTGGGCGCAACGTCTCGATCTGTCTCTACATTCTCCACTGATTAAACATGTACCTGTCATGAAATACCACCTCCCATAAAGAAGCAATGTTAGTATTAACGTACTTAACAACTGCCGTCATTGTAGCAGAACCAGCAGCAGCAGTGGTGGCGGTTTAGTCACCATTTCTGCTTTGTTTCGTCAGTGGCACAACAAGAACATTACTTACTAGAGCGCATTGTTTTATTCACACGAATTATACTACGCTTCAGCTTAGTTATGAGTTACATAAGTTATTGCGGGTGCTTGGAGACCTCACTGCCATTTGTAACACTGTATCTATTGGAAATAAAGATCGGAACGAAGGATTCAAGAACGAAATTTATGCAAACAGCCTGTTCGTTGATTGTGTTAATTTTTATGAAGTTATAATTATTAATTTATACATGCTGGCCTAGCATTTTACAAAGTACAATATTACACATTACATCTAGAATACGTAGCAATCTTAACACGTTTAAAAAAAGGTAAAGTGATCCCGTTACAGGCCCAGAGGGTGGGTAGAGGTATAGTTCTACTCTTCCATGACAGCGGCACTAGAAGGGGGTGAGTGGTCAGTAGCATGCCCCAGCCGCACTTTACTCTCGGGAAAGACACAGTATCCATTTCACAGGAGGCTGGGTGAGCCCCAGGGTCGGTCTGGACGGGTGTAATATCTCGTCCCCACCGGGATTCGATCCCGGACCGTTCAGCCCGTAGTCGGTCGCTATACCGACTGAGCTACCCGGCCCATAATCTTAACACATATACGGAAGGAAATCAAGGTGAAAACTACAGGGTCTCAAAACGACCACAACAGGATAGCAAGGGGAGCATCACTCTTCCACACAGCCAACCACAGTAAACATATTCCAGTGCGTTGCAGCAGTGGGTTTCTCATATAAAACACACAATATCGCATTTTCCGTAAAATGACTATCTATAAACACAGCGTATGATGGGCGGAAGTCACTTCCACAAAATTTTCCCAGCCGGAGAACCAGAATATAACTCACGTGATGATCGGTACCTGTTTAGGTCAATACAAGCCTTAACGACAAATCACAATAAAGCAGTTCAGCGACACACACGCTTACATTGGGAATTATGACATGCAGCTGTAACTTGCAGCGGCTGGAGCTCTTCGTGGTCGCAAGATTTCGATAAATAGCCTACTTGCTCCGGGAATTCCCCCCACCCCTCCAGATAAATTACTGGCCAATACATTGCAATATAAAGCAGTTTCAACCGTATCATTTCTTCTGAATAATCATATTAATTTTATTCGATTCATACAGAGGAATAATGCAGTGGCAAATCCGGAAAGCTATCAAAAATTACGGGGCCTAGTAATCTATTTCTGTGACAATTTTCGTCCTGTTAAATTTGCCAGCCGTAATCTCAAGCATACACACAGCTGTTGTTTCAATAATTCTAAACATAGGCCTAATACAGAACAGTATTTAGTACACAGTTTTCAGGTAAACGTGCTTGTTTGCGTAGATCCTTATGACACGATGGTGACAACAAGCGTTTAGAAAACACATCGATTTTTTCAAAAGTTATCGGAAGCTACATACCACATGGACACACACGAGTATAATACCACATATTTATATCATATTATATTGAGGGAAGTATGTTAACATCTATGCGAGAAGCCGCTTTCAAGATGGTATCCATAATAACACAGCATGTAAAACAACGCCATCTTGTTCCATTCATAAGAATCGCTTAATAATGGATGATACAGCTTTCAATTATTTTTTCGAGCGTCATAAAGTTATCTGGCTTCTAGAGGAAGGCATTACCTTTATTTGCAACATGAAACGAGAATTCTTATCAAGCACCAAGTGAATATAGTCTTTTTCACACAATAACCGTCACTGAGGCTTCAAACTAATGTATACATTAAAGCAAACGCAAGGGTCTAACTGCAAAACTTTTAATGAGACCGTTCAACTTCGTATTACAGCTTGAAATGTGCTTGTGTGCAGTTCAGTCTGAATTAGGCTTACTTCCACGTCTACTGTAAAGGTATTCTGAAATACAGGTCTCGTCATCTAAACTGCGGTGGCCACAATATTGAACTTAAAAGCCCGATGTCTAAACGTTTATAACAGAGATTCTTAACCGACACAGAAAATACACGTGGCTTTGAAGACTTACAAATTCGAAGATCGGATTCAAAACTGGAACTCATACAGGCCTACTACAGAAGCCCTGAGAATGATCCCTGAACAAACGTACCACTTTGATAAAACCAACGTGTCGAAGCGTACGAAGGGCACTACGGGAGTCGAGGGGTGGAGAAAATTGGCTACGGAGTGTCCACTGGAAGGCTCTGGTTTGAGTGGCATTGAACATTCGAGTACTATTACCGCACAGACAACTAACAATTTAGATACCTCTCCACGAATGGTGTGTACTTTATCCTTATTTCGAAAATATGCAACTTGAAATATTTCCAAGTGACGAATCACGACGCAAAAGGAATTCCGATGCGACCAGTCCTTACCGAATGTGGACATCACCAATATCTTCCTTTATTGCTCTTAGACTTTTCAGACTCGCCAGGGAACAGTAACGTAAAAACTGTTGTCCCTGCTGCATATTTGAATATGTAGAGTCTCATGAATGTATTACTAAGCACACTGAATGTTACTCAAGCCAAGAAACATTTTCATGCACTAGTCAAGTGCGCTTTACTTTCACACGGCACGTGCACGCATTAGTGAACGCATACCTTCAATGCAGCCACGAGTTCACGAATAATGGCATTAATTTACGTACAGGTACAGTTGTTTCAAATTGTAAAGCATCTGACTTGCGTATGGGAGGTGATCGGTGCAATCCCCAGTGTCACCGCATGTTTTGATTGCAGACCTTTTATGATGTCACTCAGTACCTCCAGGACTGTAGCGGGGTAGTAGCTTGATGGCGGCTACCTTTCCAACCCATCACTCACAAACAACCCTACATAAACCATCACAGAGTCTGAGACACGAGTGCGTAGAAAGCAAATAATAAATCAATTAATTGCTGGCGCTTTCAATTTCCAGTATCCTCTCGTTTCCTTAAGGTCAACCAGTAGCCACATGTACATATCTTCCTTGTCTTCCCATCTCTTCTATCTTTCCTTCAATAACGTGGTTTAGACGGCAATTCCTACGCAATATGTGACCAGTTCAGGTTGCCTTCCTTCGTTTTACTGTAGGTATGACGTTCCTTTCCTCTTTGACTCTATGTAATAGTTCTTTACTCTTCGCAGATCGGTCCAACAGATCTCCATCCTTCTCCGGCCCCACATTTCAAAACTTTCCACGTATTTCTGCACTACTTTCCCAAATGTCCAAGCTTCAGCACCATACAAAGCTGTGCTCCATATGCAGACCGTTATTAGTTCATTCTTTAAATTTAAGTCCAATTTGCTGGCGAAAATAAAATAATCTTCTGCTCGCTGAATGCTACTTTTGCCATGGAAATCCTGGATTTAATTTCACGTGTACATCTTGCATTACGTATTACCAGGGTACCAAAATCGTTGAAATATTCCACATCCACCAGTTGTTTTTGATCTGTCATAATGTGTAACTGAGCTGGTGGCCTTGGGAATTTCATTACCTTAGTTCTTTCCACATACACTTCGACTCCATAGCATCTTCCAACATCAATTTGATATATATATATATATATATATATATATATATATATATAGATTTTTACTGCAAGGACAGTAAGCAAGAAAAACGTTTGTTATTAGATCTCAACCCGCAGAAAATGCTCATATGTTATAATTTCAGCTCCCAAACCTGCTCTCATTACTATGAATGCCACTATACGAAGGGAAACCGTTTAGCCATAAAGTGAACTGTTTCCATCCCGTAAGCTATAAGCTAAACTAAGCTAAGCCATAAGGTACTAGACCTGAACACAGTAAACCTGCAGGACCTATATACCCACAAAAATGTTCAGACACACCAGATATGCCATACGATTAGCGTGCTTTTTTTACTTATACTGAACGGCACTTAACTAGCTCTGTAGTTAACACTTGGTTACGGAACATAATGAAACCTTTCAGGCAAGTAATTTACAAGGACAAAGATTTCAAGTATTCAAACATATCGTGGAGTAATGCAAATTAAAATTCTTAAGGGACATTGTTACTGATAAGTGATTCTTCCTGTGAAAGATTCACAGTCAAATTGGTTATTAAATAACGTAATTTGTAACAGCAATGATATTAATATAGCTACAATTTAAAACACGCACGCTTCTAATTTCTGAGCGTTAAGTTCATTTTCGCGATAATGTGCGTACAAAAATAAACATGACTTCTCTGATTTCAGCAATAAATTTTCATTGCAGTAACATGTCAAGATGTCGATTACTTCCCAGCTTTTCCTACTACCTCTGTCGCCCCGTGAACAGCCTGTCACAGTCTTCCTATTGTAAACATATAATGTGTTATGAATTTCTCCACTTCTGAGAAATTTATCTCATAACGTCCTTTCCTACCTCAGTACCTGAAATATGTGGTTTGCAAAACAACAACAACTACTACAATAATAATAATAATAATAATAATTCAATCCAATTCAATTTATGCTCATTACCGTGCCGAGTCAACAGGCAGACGGCAAATTACACAAACGGAACATCATACAAACACAAATATTAAAGACAATAAACAAGACACATATGAAATATACACACATACGACACAAAAGACAGAAAATTTAAATCACAGATGAGCATTCTTTATAATATTAAACTAATAATCAAAACAGACAGAGTGTGATAATTTGCCTTTTCGACATATATCACTATTGACTGACAAAAATAGACCTATAGCTGAAACTAGAACTCATGTTAGCTAAATAATTAAAATCGTAAAAACGTGCTTCTGCCTTAATATATGGTTCAAAGTCTAATTCGGTGACTAAATATAGCTACATGTCTGCCTATAAAGCTGAAAGGCAGTAATGATAATTCAAATTAGAACCAGCACAAAATATTTAAAATTAACAAAATCGAATATATAACACACAAGTACGATTTACTCCAAGATAAGAGACTTAGGCAGTTCATGAAATTATCTACTAAAAATATAAGATATTAGTTAATCATATTAACTGAGACCGAACATCCATCGAATATATCGGCATGACTGTCGATGGCATTTGCCGCCGAAGCGCATCGAGCGGAAGGGCAGTTTCGACGTTTAAAGTCAACCTTTAAAAAGCTAAAGTCTCTCAAATTTCAACTTGGCACGCATAGGCCAACAGTTTCCAAAAGGGTAGGACAATACTTTCAACCGTTAAAAACATCGTTAAAGAAAAGACATCTAGGTAATGCCTCCGAGCACTTAACGTAATTTCAAGTAACTTAAAACATAATAATAATAATCCATGATAAATTGTCATGGTTAAGATAAACTATAGCTTTCAGGTCGCGATGAGAGACATGGAAATGTAGGAGTGAACGAACGAACGAATGAATGAATGAATCAATCAATCAAGGAATGAATTATTAGGACCGGAATAAGTAGGTGAATACGAGTGACACATGTTTACCTTCCCTGATTATTATTAAATTTATTATACATTTAAGTATTACAAAATTTAAGAAATTTTCGCCAACAAGCAATTTCAGTAACGCCGCTCTCTTCATAGAAAAAGGGCCGGTATAACACTACAAGAAGCATTTTCATTAAGAATATCTTAAGTCCCAAATGAAGTTTTAAGGCTTGCGTAGAACGACGTCATTTCTAAGTTATAGACTTAAATGTGCTTAAAATTGCACAGCCTGTAGTACCAAATTATGTGTTTATAAATACCACAGATTACGTTCTCTTTGTTAACCTGAGTGACGCCTACGACACACCATGGTGTTGGGAAGGGATTGTCTTAGAGATTAGCGCAGAGGCGTATTCCTCAATATCCGAGGATTGTAATTACGGCATAATTAAACAAGCTACAAATAGGATAACATAAATGTTAATTTCATAAACACACGTAGCGATAAATCTCAGTTTATATCCAGGGAATGTAAAACTATCTGTTCGACATGAAAACAATGCCAGGTATTAAAATAAGAAGAAAGGGGATCATTTTCATAATAACTAAAATGTTTACGTTTTAGACAAGCACTCACGAGGAGACTCGGAAGTGTAAAATAAAAGTGATTTCATACACACGCACAGTAAAACTCGAGCTCTAAGCAGCTTACATAGCAGACTACAGGGCTACAAAATAAGCAGGTGATGTGTATGGGTATGCATTCACACAGTAACACGACCTGTGTGCTCCCCAGAAATGAAAACAGAGAAAAGTTAACTTTGAAGATTATTTTCTCACAAACAAGTTATCAGATCTTCGTAACGGTCAGTCGTAATACAGCTTGTGATCCAAAGAGAAACTGTTAACAGCAAGCTATAAGAAGAACTTAAAGTAATTATGTTTCATTAAATGTCACTCTCGGTGCCTCAGACTACAAACAGTTCAATACTAGGACGCTTGGTGAATAATGAATCATAAACACGTGGAAGGCAGCAGTAGTGGTCTAATTTAAAATCTCTGGAATTTTGCTGAAGGAATGAGGAAAACCAAGAGAAACCTCGGCCAATTTGGTGTCCCAGGAACCTTCCGTATACAAGTCAATAATAGTACTGCTATGCTAACCTGTGCGGATTAATGTTAGGAAATTCCTCCCCTTATAAAATAAACGACTGAACATTTTTCAAAGTACGAACCCAGGATTCACGTCGAATGCCACAGCTAACGGTTCGAAATCGACAGATAATTAATCTGGCCGAATGAGTGTAACTCAGTATCTGCATCAGTCGCCTCTCAAATAGGCCTGTAATGTCCCATGTGTGCTGCTCATCTATTAAACAGCTTAACGATGTTCTACTTCCGACAACGAGCCATAATATAAACTACAGGATATTAAAACTGGTGGAGTTGGTGAGTTTGAAAAGCGAAATTACTTACAAAAACTGGGGAAATACACAAATGTGCAGACAGATCTGCACCACTGTCTGCGGTAATTTTATATCGTTCCCTCTCACGATTATGCAAAAAAAAAAAAATCCCTTGCCTAAACATTCCTACAATTGTTTTACCACATATTTCAAGCATAGAGCTGCAAGAGATTACAGTAAACTCCACAAAATGGCTACACATGTCATGCCGCAACGTCTGTAGCTGGCAACAGGAATCACTGTGCCTTCGAAGAACAGGCCCAAACTTGCTGGCAAATTCACCACCACCATTCTCACAGGGTACACACAATACACAGAGGGCCAAATCATGCTGTTCTTGTGTGTTGAGGAGAGTGGCAGGAATGGGGCCAGAAGACGTCGGGAATAAACGGCAGCGGAGCGTGTGCCTGAGTCGGTATTACAGTGTCTGCCTTTGCCAAAAACGTAAAAAGCGTACCTCTTCAGTAGCAGCGCCGCTTAAGAAGTACTGTCAATCTACTTAAATTACAGCCTTTGCATACATTTTGCGAACTTCAGTAACTTCTAGTGAACAATACTGGAAAGGAAATGTTGCAAGACAACCGAAAATAAACAAAGAAACTCTACTCGACAACTACGTAACTTGCAAACAGTGTCCTTTCCTTTATGCGATCGGAAAATAAGACGATGGTTCATTGTGCAACACCAAAACCATGTTCCATTTATTACATGTTAACTTTCATATAGACCTCGTTATCATAACTACCTTACGTCTAAACACAAACATACGAATACTAGTAATAAGTTCTTCCGATTCAAATAGAGTTAAAATTGCGAGTCGATTGAGAAAAACGTTTCCCTTTTATCCGGTTTAGTGCTGAAGCTATCCTTCGATGTCACCCGATATAGGCCTACACATAAGCACAAAGAAGTTTTTCTAGTGCTTTAACCCTGTTGCATGAAGTGCCTTGTTACATGCACAGGCTACGGTTCACCAAAATGCTTTCAGCACAGTGAATCTTCCGAAACACAATACCAGTAAATAACGGACAAATGAATCAAGTCACAGTGTAATGACAGAGTGTCTCTTTTACTGGTAAAATAACGATTTCGGTATCACATGTAATCAAAAAAGATTAATCTGCCACACATGAAGAACAGCAGGAGAATGACGAACAGAAAAAGGACAAGAATTCTTGCGACTCGTGCCCACAAACGTTTTCTTTCCTTTCGTCTGGGTGAATAACTATGAATATTTTGACGAAGCTAATTAATAATACTAGGCTCTACACACCTCGTTACATGTTCTGCGTCCACGTGTGATACAAGCAAACCCTACGATATGATACGATATTTTGCATCTCCCACAAACAATGTCCCCCCCCCCACCCCATTTGGATCTTATCAACTGATGAAGTAACGCAGAGTTAACTGAACTTGGACCGTGAACGATGAATTAGAAGGGCAAAAAAAATTGTAGTGCTTATTTAAAAGCATTAGCATGGTATTTTCTTGAAGCGATCGAAGAAAACCATAAAGTACAGCAGTCAGTTTAGCTGGTCGAACGGGAGGAATAAGTTGAAGCTGTCACTTCGCTCGGTAAGCGTGCTGACAACCTCGAGATTCCTAGCAAGGTATTTCAAGACTTGACATCCCAAAAAAAAAAGGTTTGCAAGGAGAATCTATTACTGCTAGTGGTTGTAAATCTGTCCCTTAGTGTTCTTCGCATTACAAAGTAGTCACAAATTGGGTTTCCTTGTTGTTCCGCATTTCTCATTGGCAAAGAATTTTTTATTTATTGTTTACATAAATCTACTATTTCAGATGAAAAGGCACTTCCCAAGCCCCAACTCACCCCTTTTTCTGCTATATTTGAACGGCAATTAATTATAAATAAAACATTAAAACCTGATGATAATGACCGAAATTGAGGAATAGAAACCGACTAAGATTTTAAAAGTGTTCAACAACGTTACCAAGTTATTCACAGTCTACGTCACGCATCGTTTCCGCACGACAAAACACTACCATAATCAAAACGTCTCAAATAAAAGCCGGAGACTTAATTTAGATCTGCATTTTAAGTAACTACCAAATCTCGCTTTTCGACAGGAAACTCCCCCCCCCCCCCCCCCCCCCCCTTTTTATTTTTCATCCAAAATCTTTCTTAATTTCTTCATTCCAACCGTCACCCCAAACGGTTATGCGTATATTGGCCAACAACAAAA
>Ga0123355_10004343_pt1 | contig 20621 bp, 4 predicted proteins | sample TergutEmb28metaG_3_FD_89872 | JGI IMG/M metagenome (GOLD analysis project Ga0123355, IMG submission 89872) | Embiratermes neotenicus P1 segment gut microbial communities from Petit-Saut dam, French Guiana - Emb289 P1 | ecosystem: Host-associated > Arthropoda: Insects > Digestive system > Gut ...
GCCTATGAAGATGGAACCGATAGTGAGTTCCGAAACGTCGGCAATTAGAACTCAGACGCCGGGGAATTACCCAAAAAGGAATAAATTGCATTTAGAACACGGCGAAAGCTTAAAAACAAGATTAACTTGTGTTTACTTATAACTCATTCGCTGTTTTCACTCTTCTGTATAACCTTAAATTTCTGTGTACTTTAATTAAATGTCGTGTTTCCAAGAACCTATAACTGTTCCTTCAATTAAAATCTACACCATAACAAGCAATGAGTTCAAATATGAGGTGTGCTGGATTACCGGGAAGTGACCACTCTAACTTTTCACCCGAAAGAGCCGCGTCAAGTCTCAACGGATCACAGAGTACGCAGACCACTAAGCCAGCGTCTGTCGTGTACTGGGGCTTTCATTACGCAGTAGACATCATGTTAACGGTTAGGAGTGCAAACTAAACACGGGGTGTGTAAGTAAACTTCTCCTAGAAACGTAAAACATAAGCGTCCATCACTTACCTTCACATTCTGTCAGTCACATCAGGCGCCAGTCTCCAGTAACTTGTTTTAAGGGCGGGTATTGAGTGGGGAGGCCCTTAGCCGCACTTGCGGTGCTCAGTGACGTCACAGCAATATGTAAGTTAGAGTCAGCAGCCGATCCATCATGCAAAATGACTTACCCCCAATATAGGATACACTTGAATGTTAATTTACCCTCGTCATGGGGGTATAATATGAAACACTGGTTACTATGTAAATGTGGTGTCCGTCTTAAGAGAGGGTAAGGTGAAGTTTAGGTTGCAGTATATTTTATAATACAGATTGCGCTGCTGGGCAGCACAAGAGGTGAAGCGAATCAAGAGATCGAGGTCTATGAGTTCCTGATAACACGAGACAGACCATTGTAACGCCGAAGAGTAAGGCGGGCCTTGCTTCATTTTCATGTCTTCTAGAATTATTTTAAAATTGTTCGGGAGCGAATATTGTGATTAGTCACTTCTTCGTCTTTTCGTTCCTCTCTGTCTATTTCTCACCTTTCTTTCTCTCTCTCCATATGTTTCCGTTTGTGATTTCTTTTCCATTATCAAACCCTTCTCTATTTTGTTCAGCATTTCTTTTTTTTCTATTTTCCTTCCTTGAAATGAAAGGATTAAATTTGTGTGTCTGCATATTTGCGCTGCATTTCAAATTGTGAATCAGATGACTGATTTTCACGAGAAGTCATAAAGGATTACGCTATTGGAAAATTTTACAGTTACATCTCTACCGTCCGTACTAAAAACATAGCGTAAAATTGGAAGTTGTTTTTTTTTAGTTCTGGTGGCAAAACACTTAACAAGCGCCGTTGTTAGGATATGGGATAAAACCAGCAGAGATGACGCTTATTTCGTTAGGAGTAAAAAAGCACGATGATAAAAAGTCGTTAGGATGCAAGGAAGGAACAAATTATTGGGTGCCAAATTTCTGTAAACGCACGCTTGTATTAAGACGAGTAATATTTTTGAAGTTTTCTGAAACGAAATAGATATCGTAAATCTGCTAATGCAAAATTCTTAAACAATTCAAAAGTGAGTATCTGCATTCTCTATGTGTCTGATATTTCGTAGCATTTTTTGCAGAAAGCAGACTTTGATGTTACGAATTCCGCTGTTTTAGAATTCAATAATTAAGAGAACTTCTAATTATTGCAGGAAGGTAGGCTTTCTACTTTCTACTTTCGGCTCACAAGTCTTTAAAAGCATTATTTAGTTTGTTTTCTGTTCATTTATTTAAATTCACCCTCACTTTCTGTGTTCATTTGTTTCTTTTTCCTCATTCAATTTTTGCTCACTTTACTACACTTTGAAAATTTATTTCTTCGTTTATTTACCGTCGTGCTTATTGGACCACTCCTTGCACATATTTGCTATGATAGACTCTTTACACATTTTTAATCAAGAATATTCAAAATATGTTTTACCTTTCTTCCTGTTTATACATAAATATTAATAGAAACGAGTTTTAATCACACTTTTCACAAAGGGATCGAAAGATATATTTTATAAATGCAGACCGGGAATTGGATCATAATTTACGAAGCTGTATGGCCGATATTTCAAATAGTGAGTCTCTCTTGCGGTACGTCAATTCAGATGGAGATTTCGAAGAACACAGTGAGACATAATTTATCACTCAGTTACTGTCTGTGAATGTATATGTTCAGCCTTATCGGACCTGAATTCATTTACATAATTTACAATTTGCTTTTCACAAATGTACAGCTTATGCATTAATATGTAGAGATGACCTGGATCTCTACACCGACTCAGCATACGGTAATATGACACATACCATTCATTGCCAGCCGTCTCCTCCGCGAATGCTCTACTGCCCACTCAGTTTGTCCCTACAAATTCTATATCAGTACCCCTGCCTACATTCTACTAATATGCGCGCCCTCCTGTTTTACATTCACAGACATAACTCAGTGTTCCGTTTCACACATTTCACACGCGCACGCACACACATGCACGCAAGCACACACTAATATAAAGGCACATAGCCCCTTACATCAAGCTATCTAACACGGAATGACGCGCTATGGAATCCTGTATTCAAGAACGTGCATATTAGCATATAACACTCACTGGAGTCGAGCATGTTGGAATCTGCTGCTTTGTGTTTAAGTAAGACAGATCTCGGCCTGGTACAATGCGAGGAATTTTAAAATTTTAATCCGCTTACACACAGCCTCATATACGCCACTTTTTATCGCAATATGTACCACTAACAGCTAGTTAACACGGCAAGTCAGCTACATCTGACGAAAATAAGACATAGTAGAGCGACGTAAGCTGACATGAGGGAAAACGACTTTGTACTGTCGATAGCCAAAAGAGACAACAGTAGCAACATATACAGAGATGTAGCAAAATATTAGTTGGAAGGTTGTTGTGAAGGCTTGCAATCCGGTAGATTGACACCGCCATCTCTGTGAAACCTGCCGCCCCAGTTATTCTGTTCCATAGGCCTATGTTATATTAATAATTGTCCAAAGAGATGCAACACAAAGCAGTCTATTTTTTATTCTGCGAGTTCACTCTACATGTTTCGGGTGCCAACCACACCCAACATCAGGAGTACACAAAACTGTAACTACAGCCTCCGGTACTGGTCATATTTTTTGTGCAGCTACCTCCCTCCAACGTGGCCAAGCACAAAAAATATTACCAGTACCGGAGGCTGTATTTACAATTTTGTGTACTCCTGATGATGGGTGTGGTTGGCACCCGAAACATGTAGAGTGAACTCGCAGAATAATAAATAGACTGATTTGTGTTGCATCTCGTTGGACAATTATTAATATAGATCAGCGATGCACGGAACCATAAACATAAAAAAGGTCTATGCATTTCTCTGTCCTTCCATGCGTCACCCCCGAAAGTTTTGTGTCTACTGAAGATTTTCGTAGGAGAATCTACATTACATATTGCCAGATGAGATCAATTTAATCTCGTATCATTCAAACATAACCCCAACGTTATGTGATCAAATAAAATATACGCTTTCTTCAAAAATGTTCCTTGCGCAATCTAAAACACAGTTGTTACTATCTAGAATTTATCTTCAAATAAACTATAATCTGATAAATATTTGAGAGAATAGCCCTGTAAACCGGCAAATATTGCAAAACAAGTACTGATAATCAGTAACTGGTGTAACACTGGAAAACTTTTATAGGAAAGTTTTAAGAAAATAAAGCAGTTATATAGTTTCGTGGCGAGTGACAGAGGTCTGCATAAACAAATTCCCAATAACAAGCATATATATTAATAAATAAATTTTAAAATATACAAAATAATAAGAGAATATTAAAGGTAAAATGGAAAGCAAGTTTAAGCGAAGAAGCAATATTATATTAGTGTAAAATACAAATAAAGACAGAAAAGGTGACTGTAAAAACCTCAGAAACAAACTAGGAAACAAGTTCGTTAACTAATTTACGAGTGTCTTAATAGGTCCATCAGGTAGGCGAATAATGAAAACGTAATTATTTTGAATTTATGAAATTTAGAATAAATGCTAAATTTACAACATGTCTGAAATTCTTCGATGTTGAATAAACTAGGGACACTCGAACTCTTACCTTCCTTCTCAGAACAGGGATAAGTTGACAGACCTGACGTACACGGCAACGCATCTTCGGCTGCCATCAATTGCAGCAATATTCTGAACTAACGCGGGGCTGTTAGACTCTAAAGAAATGTTCTGCTGAATAAATAAAGTAATCTGTAAGATTATTAAGATCATTAATTTTATTTTATGTTAGACAAGTGTGGCCAGAAGGTGATAATTTGGCAGTATCGAAACATGTAGCTGTGACGTCACAGACGTCTCCATACACATCGAATACTCCGTGCTGTTACGCCGTGTTGACTAGTAAATATCTACCTGCGACAGAGAGGAGTGTGATGTCTCAGTTTTCAGCGTTTTACAGTCTAATAAGAGAAGCTTCTTATGTTTATTGGACCGTGCATCACTGTAATAGTTGAAGAATAAAAGGCCAACTTGAATGTCACGTGCTATTTTATTTCAATTCTTATACACTGTACTCAACATGTTTCGGACATTAAGATATCCATCATCAGGAGCTTGCGACTGTGCTGTTGAATTACCACACGGTAGTTCTGTTCTCGGTTCGTTGTGTGTTGGAGACTTGGTGCGGTTGGGTTTGAGTGGTGTCCGTGTTGCAGGCTTCAGCCTGCAACACGGACAGTCGCACAGCACAGTCACAAGCTCCTGTTGATGGATATATTAATATCCGAAACATGTTGAGCACATGAGAAGTGAAATAAAAGAGCAAATGACATCAAGTTGGTCTTTTATTCTTCAAAGAGCAGCTACTTTTTGTTTTGGAAGGGAGGCAGTAAACCCCTCCGAAACGTCCGTAACTATTTTCAGTCGACATGACCTAACATCACATAAGATTTGAAACTAGACCTCATCTCTCTTTAATGCCGTAAAAAAGCTGATTATTTGCAATATTTTGGCTTTCACAAACTAAGTCGCTTATTAATCAAAACATGGAAGGACGGTTTCCTCTGTTTCCACAAACTCCACTTGTTTGATAAGAGCGTATGAACATATATTATACAGGAGACAGCAGTATGTTGAAGACTAAAATGTTAACTCCCTGGTTTTCAAATCCCACCCCGACTTTACTTTACAAAGAGATTACGTTAGGGGACAATACGGCGAATTACACATCCTTTCTCATTACTAGTTAAGCTAAAATGAAAACAGATTTAAGACAGGAAACAATTTTGGCTGAATTCTTGACGAAACGGATGACACGTTAATGCCAAAAATCCAGGACGAAATAAAGGAGAGCAGGAAGCCAGAGCCCTCTATCGGTTAAATGTCAAGGTTAATACCAGGGTAATACCAGAAAGACAAGACCAAATGATTGCGAGAAGCATAAATCCCTGACAGGTAATTTGGTAGTGATAAAGCGCCACATCAGCACACAGTCTAATCCTAGATCGCAGGACCACAGTCTTACCAAACGGAGGGTTTGGGTTAGGCATCTGCCAGCATCACTGCAACTGGATATTCCGGGCGAGAGAGAAGAAAGTGCCAACCTGATTTTGTTGCATTGTGACCCAGTGTGAGTTATGCAACATATTCTTATCAAACGTAGTACGCATATGGTGTAGCAGAATATATTCATAGAGTCTCCTTACGGTAGCTTCAGGTAGTAATAACAGCAATATATTCGTTTGCAGGAAATATGTTCTGAATGACTTCCTAATTACAATATATATATATATATATATCATCATCGTCATCTTCCTCTATGGATTGGGTCGTTTGACCTGTTCTGGCATCGACGAATTGCCATCGTTTCCTGGGGCGTCCACGGCCACTTCTTCCTCGAGGTTTATATTTGAGGGCGTGTTTCGGGAGTCTGGTGTTGTCCATTCTTTCAAGGTGGTTGATCTAGTTTTGTTTGTATTTGAGTCTCACGTCTTGTATTCCAGAAATCTTTAGTTCTTTCCTTATGACTTCGCTTCTTATTTTATCCAGTATTGTGTACCCCGTAACACTTCTTAGAAAGCGCATCTCTGCAGCTTCTAGGCGAATCAAGTCTCTCTTCGTGGTTACCGATGTTTCGCTGCCATAGAGTAGTGATGGTATATCTACAACTTTATAAAATTTCATTTGGTTACCTTTACGGGGTTTCTTTAAGTGTTTTCTGATAGTGCCGCATATTCCTTGAAATCTGTTTATTTTTTTGTCAAAATCTGGTACACCGTCTAAACTAAGTTCGCAATTCAACCTAGAAACTCACATAGCCCTCCTGGATCTAGAAAAGTTTTTGATAGAGTAAATCGAAACAAACTATGGCAAATTCTTAACAAAAGAGGTAAACTATATCACTTAATTGTAGTAATTAAAAGCCTATACAAAAATATCAGTGTACAAATTGACACAGTGAGGAAAATTCTTTACAAAATATATAGGGTATTAATCAAGAGGTACGACAAGGGTAAACTATCACCGGCTCTTTTTAACATTTACATAGACGACCTCCTAAGAAACTGGAAACTCAAAGCTGAAGATGGTATAATGCTTAAAAGAAACCTCTACATTAACACATTATTCTTCGCAGACGACCAAGTAATAATACAAGACTCTGAAGACAAACTCCAGAAATATGTCTATATATTAAATCAAATGAGCAAAGACTACAACCTTAAAATATCTAAGGACAAAACAAAAATTATGGTTTTTAAAGGAAAACACTTAGTGCGTTCTAAAAGAGAAATAAACGGATCAATATATATATATATATATATATATATATAATATGCGACTCATTTGGAAACCATTCAACATAGAGCTTCTGTTTGTAAGGTGTTAGCATCTACAGAATGCTAAACTAGGCATTATTTTGTAGCCACAGGTAAACAAATATGTCGGTGCGTATAGATTATCGGAAATTCAGTGCATACAGCTGAAGGTATTACACGAACTGAGAGTATAGAATATAGTAGCCGATTCCAGTGGCCGCACGGTCTAAGTCGTGAGTCTGTGGCAGGTCGTTTGCTGGAACTGCCGGTTCGGATCCCGCCTAGGGAATGCATGTCTGTCTCTACTGAGTGCAATTTATTGTCGGAGATTGGTCCCTGCTTCGGCTGATCACGCGTCCGGAGGAATTCTATTGAGTGTGGTTTGTCTCAGTGTGATCGTTAAGCCTCGGAAGTGTGGAGAACCTGGCCCAATAGCGGTTCATGCACTATGGCAAAAGAAATTGGATTTACTGGCACCGAACAGTGCAACGCATAAAAAATACAGCACAGCATACCTGATATTTATATTGCTTGGGCTAGGTTCTCCGTAAAAATGTTATTTGTATATTTGAAATGCAACATATTCGTACAAGAGCCTACTAATGCTATTAGTAAGAGATTAAAAGAACCGCAGTTTCTCCAATATATATATATACACGTACATAAATATATTACATACATATATATAAAATCCCATACATATCTGTGTATCTGATTTGGAATTAGCCTTTAGCTCTATTATTTAAATTTTGGATTATGGAATTTAAGTCTTAAATAAGAACAAAGAACAATGCACGTATTTTGTTATAAACGAATGCAGTGCAAGTTATGGAAATCGTAAGCTTTGACTGAAATCGTTTGATTCATTAAATTTCTGCATATTAGCTGAAGCAGGAGTAATGCCATTTTGATCCTATTAAACTTATTATGGCGTCTTTTACTTTAGGGTGTTGATCCATATTTCACAGAGTTTCAAAGGTGCATGTGTTTAGTATGGACGGAACATCACTTTAAATCTGCTGACACATTCAGGAAATATTCTTACAGCTTATCACAGAGGCTTGTATTGGCATTTGAGGACGACAGTTACTTACAGAGGCTGATTTTAATGTGAGAGGGGTGCATGTCTGTTTTAAAACAGAGAATTAAGTTCAAGACAAAACAAATATATCATGGGCAAATATAGTGTAAATTTATTGAACTGTATCAATTCAAAGAAATACTGACAATAGAAACCGCAAGTCTGTTGAGACTTGCCTCCTAATTTTTCATAAGCCTCCGTGGGGCGTTACTTAGGCACAAGAACAATATTACCACCACGAAAGTAGGCATCATAAAAAACTGTAAGTTCTCTGGTACACAAAAGTTTAGTAAATGTAGTGGTAATCGTGAAAATCTTGCTTGGCTGTCTAGCAAGACTCTGCAACCTCCACATAATTGCGAGCAGCTTCCCACTTCAAACGTTTTGATGCAGACCGCTCGTATAAGTCACACTTATATCACAAGTAAGAAATCTTAAAGAACAAAACGACAGATCCTAATGTAGCAGACACACACACAAACACGGGTACATTTAGTGTACAATCATAAACAGTTATTAAGCCTGATTACATATTTCAAACCTATCAGAGATAGACAATGTATGTACACACGTCACACTGAGGCGCGTTAGCGAAATAATTTTTGCTGTGGGAAAGAATCAGCAATACACCGTGTGAGTGTGTGTCTGTAGCCTTAGGTATCCAGCATGCAATGCGCATGCGCCGCATTATGTTTTCATCTTGTCTGACTCTACCATAGTTATCCACATGATCTCCGGAACGACACGATTTTCGAGGAATGTGCGTTACTGAACATAAAATGTGAGTTTTAATTTTCTCTACAACTTTTTCATTAACATTTCTCATTCTTCAGAACAATTCAGCGAGATATTATCATAAATATACATCGTGTAGCTAAACATGATTGGGTTCGAGTCCCAGTCGGTCCATCCCCAGTGTGAGAAAAGAGTAACATTTTTTCCTTTCTTTTTGTCCCCACACCCCAGCACGACGAATCATAAGAGCTAAAAATTTTGGTGCTGTCACCCTGGAAGCGAAATTGGTGGAGGGACAGAAGGAATTTAGAAAAAGTTTGGATTGTAGAGCAGGGTAAGCAAAAGAAAGTGGGCTAAAGTGGGATAGAAGAAGGCCCACCACAGACAATGACAGTATTTTCAAAACTATTCGAATGTTCGACACGTAAAAGCATCACTCCATGTTATGTTTATAAACTACATATTTAAATCGATGTACTTGTGACTGTATTTAAGAAAAAGTAAAGCAATCCCATTACAGGCCTGGACAGGCCCTGAGGGTTCCTGGAAGTTGAAGCTACCAGATTTCAACACAATCAGCAAACGAAGTTGGTAAGGTTGTCAGCCCTACGCACCGGCCGCCTGTACTTTCCAAGAAATGTTCCTGTTACTCATTTCTGTTAGAGTCTGAGTCGACCCCATGGCCATAGTGCGGCCGGAAGGATTATGTCAATGAAAAATTCCAATGACACCATCAGGAATCGAACCCGCGACCTTCCATCTTTTACCGCAATGCCTCAACCAACTGCGCCACCACGTGACCCTACTGTTAGTTAAGTGATGATTATTAAATAAAGAGCTGTAAACTCTATTTTAATATACACTCATCAAACATGATACAGAGATATCTAACACGCACGCCATGTGTGCGAAGAAGAACCAGTGCGGAAGTCTACAATAGGCATTCCTGTAACGTACCCGTTATGCTTGTCATTATTAAATGGAAATTGACTTTTCTGGACACGGTTTTTAAAAATCCAAAAATATTAGATTTTATGAAAATCCGTACATTGGGAGCCGAGTAGTTCTTTGCAGACTGACAGACGGACGGACATGACGAAGCTAATTCGGTTTTGGTTGTTTTGCCAAAACGCCTAATAAATATCCTCAGTTCCATAACCAGAGATATTTGCATTCACTTTACTTTTTCTCGCAATCTTCAGTGCAATTTCAGCGGTTGGACCTCTCTGGCTGTATTGTGATTCTTTATACTGAACTTTCAAGAAAAATGGGCAACGAAGCCCACAAATGTTTATTTGCTTATCATCCAGGCCACATGAATTGCACCATTGCTTTCATAACTATTTCATTATCTTTTATGCATTACTTTTCTCAGCGTTCTCTTCAACCTTTTAAAGCCTACTGGTTACGTAATGCACCAACAAGTTTAACATACAACAATTTACGCTCTGGTCACACTGTATTTATGTGTTTTATATTTAGCTGAGAAAAACATAAATTTGTGTCACATCATAAAATAATTGTTTTTTTATAGCCGAGATGAAAAGTGTTTACAGCGCGGTACGAACTGGGTCCTAAATAAAGCAGTGTGTGCTTCGTCTGTAAAGGGTTAATTCAGGGTTTATGATAAATGTTTCATACATTTTTCTTCGCTTATTTCATTACTTGTGTCCATCTAATTCGTCTTGTTTCAATCACCCTAACAATTTTCAAAGAGAAATATACAGTTCTTGCAGTTAACAAATAAGTGTCTTTAAAACTAATGGATTCCCCGCCTTAATCAATACAGAGTGGTGCAGGGTTTACAAGAACAATCAATCATAGTTTTAATAACTGTCAACATTATTTTCAATTAGTAGTAGAGCACCTCTGACATTTATATAAGTGTGTCTGTTCTATGACATGTTTACAACCACTGTACTCCTGTCTGCTTCAGATTGAATATATATTGACACCAGTTCGAATGTGTAACAAATTATAAACGCAAATCACGCAGTCTTCTTACAGTGTGCCCAAAATTCGTTATGGAATATTGATTTTCAACGTGATAGAAAATTAATTTTTAGTATTCAGACCAGTAATTATGGTGCTATGATTTATATGAAAAAATTTGTCTCAAATCTCTCTGCAATGTTTGTGGCTTAGAGTATTCCTCTCTGTGTTTCGAAATGCAGAGCGATAATTATTATATTAGTAGAGAATGAAATCCACAAAACAACAAGAGTGGTTTTGATTTAGCAAGCAGAAAGTAGAAATAAATATTAACAGCAGAATCAAGAATATTTTGCCAGGTTTCTTTTAAAATATACTCTACTGTAATAATTACATTACTTAATACTACGAATGTATCGTAATTTTGAATTCCCTTTGATAGCTGTTACAAGTACAATGAAAATTTCATGAATAGAAAGTGAGTTTTCGTGTGACATGGAACTCAAGCGGCAGAGTACTGCCAGATGCTCTGTTCTTCAAGTCGGGCTGACTCCTAAGGGCATTTGTTCGTATTACTTTCTCTAGAACACTGGTGTTCAAACTATGATCGACGGCACAGCGGGGCTCCGATGGCGACTTTTGTTTTTCCGCAAGCAAATTTTATTGATAATGAAACTGCAAAATATAATTTTGATAACTTTTGGAGGTTAATTTTTTCTATCTCGTTTTCACAAAGGAACATATATACTTCCTTTATATGTATAGATTTTTAAAGTTTTCTTTTCATTTTTGCGTGGAAAAGATACATTTCATTTTGCAGATACACAGCGAGAGCTCAGATTCATTTATTAATATTCTACAAATATTAAAGTGTTTGAAAGTCACCGGGCTAGAAGTATTATATTGCCATTGAATTTCCAAGTATCATTCAATGATTGCATGTTAAGTCAAGAAATATAAATAGACGAGAATTTTATTTTGCGCTATAAAATCGGTCGTGGTGCCCTACAAAATGGGACATACAGGGGATACTAGTGAAGAAAGGCATTCTATATACAAGAAAAATAGCTTTTTAATAAGGAAAATCTAACAATTTCTGACAGTTTCAGTGAAATGTGGAACATTAAGTCTAGAGAAAAATATTTTAGTAAAGCACTTTCTCAAGCTTTGAAAATTGGTTTTACGTACACAAATTTGTTGTATGTGAATAAAATGTACTTCCCATTACAGTTAATTTCGAAAAGCTTTCAACTTTTACGTGTGACATCCCGTTGTTTGGCAAAGATATGGACATGCAAAATCAACGATAATCGAATCACAACTAACTCCATTAGACAACACATTGCGTAGGCCCATATTTCGATAAGCTTGTCCGAAGTTTTCAAAATTCTTTTTATCTTCAAGAATTGTAAAATTTGTACTCCATAGCCCCGAAGCCAACATTGTCTAGAATTTTTTGTATGGTGACTAGGCTACTGGATAGATAAGGTCACGTCCCGCCAGGGTCAAGAAATGTAGCTCTTCTCCAAAGTATCCGGAAGGTTTTGGAGACTTCCTAACCTCATTTTCAATGGATACTGGGGCCTACTTCTTCCAGGTGTTAATAAGATAAGGCGCAAGTATTTGAATCAACTATTTTCAAAAAAAAAACTTTATAATTCCACATAAACACGTGGTATGAAAATATAGGCAGTATTTTATTTTCATACACGTGTTATTTAAATACCTCAGCTCATACATGATAACTCAAGAGAGACCAAGAACATGTAATAGATTACGTATAGGCTAGTGTTTCCCTTTAAAACATGTTATATTTTGGTTTTAATTCCCGTCTTTTTTAATTAGTTGGTATGTAGATACTGAACTTCAGAAATTACCAGTTTTTGGAAACGGTAAGGCTGCCACCACAAATGTGATTTCACATCGATCCGAAACACTCTTCTTCTGACGTCTCGACTGACGGGTTTAGACCTACCAGCAGGCCAGTAAAGCATAGTGTTGCCAGAATATCAGCAAATGGTTAGAAAAAGTGTTTTGTTTTATTTTTTGTGGAATTCATCAAGTTACGATATGCCGTATCAAATATTGGCATATGAGTGCCATCAGTCAGAACAAAATGTCATTAGATTCGTCAATATAGGATACATGTTTGTCTCCGACAAACTATCCTTAACCATCTAAAAATACATGACTTTAAAACCCCAAAATTAATTATGGAATTAAAAGTGTGAGATTTCACAAATTATACAGGCCATTAAGTATAAACTTTGTGTAGCGTTAGAATATAAATATATTATACTTTTTGTGCCTGATTCTTTATTGTTTATGTTAGTCTTGTATGTAAAAGTTGTTAAAATTCTTATTTAGTTTGAGTACTGTGTTGCCTGATGTGCTTGTCGGCAATCGTTAATTTCTCTTAAAATCAAAGGTGGTTATGAAATATGTAATACATATTTTGTATTAATATTTAGAAACGTTATGTATTTTTATAAGCATTTCATTGTAGAATTACTTACGTTCTTTGTTATTGATTTAGGTGTCTGCTTTCTTTAGATTTGACTCTGTGTTGGAAGTTTCTTCATGTATAATTAATATAATACGTATTTTATTGGTGTATAATTTCTTTTGGAAAATGTCCTGTAACTGAAGTGACCTGAGTGTGGTTTTTGAGGATTGTTCTTAAAAACTCGTAAAATTAATATTGAACTTAAAATTACAGTTTTCAGCTGTCGCTGTTTCCTTTTGAATATGTTGACTGCAAGAAGCACACACGAAAACTACATCATCATCATCATCATCATCATCAACATTGTGAACCCGGGAGAATTAAGCATAGTGCCTCTTCCTTAACCTCCAAGGTGAATTTGGTCCTTACAACTTTTCCTCGGGCGTCCTATTTTTCTCCTGCCTTTAGGCAGGGCAATGTGTATAATCTAATGCAACAAAAAGACTGTAACGGCCTGTACAGTTCATGAAATCTCACAAATTTAAAAAATATATAGTTATATTTTGGGGGTTTAAATTCAAATACTTTTAAAAGTCTGATGATGGTCATTACGACCGAAACAGGCATCGTATATTGGCGAAACTAATAAAACTTCATTGTGGTTAATAGCAGCACGTAGTCAGTATTTGATATAATATGGTTTAAATAGATTTATTGCTTATTTATTTAACAAATATTTTCTCGAATAGTGATATTTTCTCTTCAGTTTAGAACTCGTAACATTTTGGTACAATTTCATAAAGTGACCGGAAGAAGCACGCTTTCCATTACCTACTCAGAATATATGCTTTTGGATATCTCAATTTTGGGTTATTCTGTATAGCCTGCAAGAATGTTCAACACCTTGAGGTAGGCATTTCCATTCATCACGTCAAGGTTACAACCCATAAAATTACTTTCTTTGCAAGGTCTGTGTTTAAAAAATTGCGATGAGAAGCTGCCATTACAGAGAAACAACATGGAATATACACCACCACGTGCTCAGAACTGGAGTAGGCACTTTCATGTTTTTGTCATGATATCGATAATATATCGAATAGCAGACTGCGCGAAAACTAGGCCTGTACTCCAGATCGTTTAGTATGCCTATATTCCACGTTCACATTCTGTAGGCACGCAGATTTGTGTGAGTGCTAACATGCGGAAAGCCCTAACATGGATACGGTTGCCTGGTAACAACATGCCTCAGTGAACGACAAGTTTATTAATAATAAAATACAAACAAACCCTTGTACCGGGTAGTCATTAATTAGTCACAAACCAGTGTTTACACAGTACTGTTGCTCCCTAACCAGTGATAATCAAATAATAATTAATGAAACGTGGACGCTACACAATCCCCCCCCCCCCTTCCCACACCAAAAAACACAAACACACCATGCAAGTTGGACACAAAACTCGTTTTACCGGTAATTTTTCCCTCCACATGATACGTGCAATTTAATACTTTCATTTATATTTGGAACTAATAACATTCCTAAATAATGGATACGACCCACACGAATTACAAGGGTCTAAATTACGCAGAGAAATCCGCCTCTTCCAACACATAATACGGAATTAAATTATTTTATTGCAACAAATGAAATATAAACAACATTACGAATTGTGAATCTTATGTTTATTGGACCGTGCATCATTGTGATAGTTGAAGAATAAAAGACCAACTTGACGTCATTTGCTATTTTATTTCACTTCTTATGTGCTCAACATGTTTCGGACATTAATATATTCATCATCAGGAGCTTGCGACAATTCTGTTGAATTACCACATTGGTCTATTGTTCTTGGTTCGATGTGTGTTGGAGTTCCGGTGTGGTTGGGTTAGAGTGGTATCCGTGTTGCAGGCTGAAGCACATCTTCAGCCTGCAACACGGATACCACTCTAACCCAACCACACCGAAACTCCAACACACATCGAACCAAGAACAATACGACCGATGTGGTAATTGAACAGAATTGTCGCAAGCTCCTGATGATGGATATATTATTGTCCGAAACATGTTGAGCACATAAGAAGTGAAATAAAATAGTAAGTGACATCAAGTTGGTATTTTATTCTTAAACTATCCCGAATTGTATATATTAAAAATAGAAAACCTTGATAGAAATTATTACCGGTAGACATTCGCAAATATCGAATTTGCTACTTAGGTGTGTGCAAATCAGGCTGCGAAGTAGAATCGTTTTCATATTTTTTTAACGCAAGGGGAAAAGTAAAAACACATCAGTCCCTTCTGTAACCGCTTAACACTGTGAGGACTAAAACACACAAATCTTCGCCTTTTCTAATGCTTACAAGCTTCCAGACAAAATTACAAGGAGATTTCGACTATTACATAAATGTAGTATTATTACGCTAGAGGAAGGACAGATTGAAAATTCAATAAAGCGCCTCATAAATATTTGTATGTCGAGACCGTCTGACGATTGACGGAAACTGTCCGACGCCGGAGAAGCAGACCTTCTGCAGTGAGCAACGTAACTGATCGAGCCATCAGCCGCCAATATCTGTTATTAATAAGAATAAATTATTATTATTATTATTATTATTATCGCCATTTGTTTTCCGGTTTATACAGGGCAAGTACAATTACAAATCCGACGCAAACCATGTTTCATGAGTACACAGTTTTGCCAGTATTCCGCGGTTACAATTTTCCATACAAGCAATATTATATCCCATGAAAAGCTTTGTAATTTTACATTTTCACTGCGCGAAGTACGTGCGCAGGGCCCAATATGTCTATTTTCTCTAGCTCCTTGATGAGCTGTCCCGGTATCATTTTAATTATTATTCCTATTATTGGTTTTCTTTGATAACCCTAACCATCCTCTTTAATTCTCTTTCTATTTCATTTACCACGATTTTAATCATCATATTACATAAATATATTCATATGTATTTTACAGCAAAGAATAAAGTCACGATTAGTGAAGTGACAACTAGAAACCATGTAGACGAAAGCAGCCATTACTTGAGTCACGAACTATCACGTTATTTACAGGAGGGAATAACAAAAAGTACAGAAACAATAGACAAGACTTATTAAGGACCGACGTTTAAACAGTGTACCTCTTTAATTCGAAGCAAACAGCGCTATCCACTTGACCTCAAACTTCGATATTAGCCTTGGCTCGAAGGCATGGGTTTGCCCTTCAGTACAGTGTGTATTACTGTACCGATTTCTTCGAAACCCGTTGTTGCTGAACGGGATTATGTGGATATACTCTACACTGGTATTAATCCAAATTGGCCCATAAATATCGAAAACGCAAGTGGAAATTATTTAATGTCTTCCAGTACACAATGACTGTCAGTGAGCCAATTTTCACGAAACTTGAGCTTAATTCACTAAGTTTTTTAAGGAACGCATTATCGAATCTCATGAAAATCCGACAAGATTATTAGCTGCCGACGGAAGGTGACATAGGACCTGAGCTGCTGTTCACATATAACAGTCGTTTGCAAAGACAAGAACGCCTAACACCAAAGGCTGATCACTTCTCTCACCATAATTAGCGGCTCGTCTTTGTAATGGCAAAGGCGTTTGTTTTCTGTGACGTATAAAATTAATTTTCATATTCGATTTAAATTAATATCATGTTTCAAACAGCCGCCACATGGTTGAGGCAGTTGTTCGTCGGCCTCTCACCGCGGAAATTCGAGAGCTCTCTCGGGCCTGTGCACGAGGTATCTGGGGTGGACAAAGAGGCAATGGAAATTGTTTCTCTCCGAACACATAGTGCTTTTTCTTTCCTGTCAGTATCTTTCCACAAGCGCTCAACAGCCATCTTCATCCCACTGCTACTGTATTCGAAAGGACAAACAAGTGAGGCCTCGAAGCGCCGCAACAAAACACTCTTCTTTCGGAAAAGTTTTTTTCAAGGAATTAAATGTATATTCCGGAATTAAAAGTAAAATGGAGCAAAATAGCGAGGGAAGTATTCCTGTAATTTCAAATATAACTTAGAAACCCTATTAACCCTTTAAACGCCGAGTTAAATCCCATCTTCCATCTGCTGGCATTATTAGGAGCTCACCATATTCTCCACGTTGGCAGGATAAGGGTTAAATATCAGAATAACAGCTGTTACCAACCTTTCTGTACTACAGAGGTCACAGTACGAGAGATAGTATACTTTTGTACTACATCCGCTCTATTACGAGTCCCGGGAATAATTTTTCACCTCAGCACTGTAACTGTGGCAGGCTATTCGATCAGCCCTATCACAAAGAAATCGATGTCTACCAATCAGAGATTATTCCCTCTGGAGCCGGAATAGAACATGCATAATATCGGGGAGGCGCGAGGTGTGTGTGTGTGTGTGTGTGTGTGTGTGTGTGTGATTGGGGCACGTTTTACAAAGCAATGAGCACGCAGGGCAGCTACTGTTCACCGGTGAAACCAATTTAACTAACAGACTGGATCGGATTCTCACTACATCATGACTATTCTAGTATTGTGTGTGGGTGTGTGAAGGAAGGGTGTTATGAAAAAGATATAAATAAACCACCCAAGGCAGCGATAAGCATGATCGAACGCACAATGCAAAGTGGTAACACTATGTACCATTTTGTCTAAAGAGCATACTTACTTATTACGTATGGTTTAAGCAATAAATACCGACTAAATCCCTTAGCAGTAAGAAGGGGTTTTTCTTTATAATGGTACCAACAACGCCAATATAGGAGATATGCACTCTTCTGGGATATTACGCAGCGTATATTGGCAATTCCTTACCGACGTTTCGGGACAACCTATCGTTCCCACCTTCAATAGTCAAGGGATCCGAGAAGAAGCTTGTCTGTTGTCCTGGTTGGATTAAATCAATCCTACCAGGACAACAGACAGCCATCTAACAAGAATAATAAATACCAATTACTGTATACATGCAGATGTACCTCCTGATGATGGATCTAAATATGCCAGAAAAATGTAGAAATTGACTAAATATACTAAGAATAAGTTGTTCATAAAGTTGGTTCTTCTTTACCTGATGGACGGTCAACAAAATGTAAAATAAATTCTTCGTGACCTCCTGCAGTGAAGCTCTCTTATCTGAAAAAATATCTCCCCAGTATACGAGTATACAAGTAGTGAAAGTTTGGCAACGTATTTTTTAATACTACTAAGCCCAATATAAATACGAGGTCTGATATTCTCACAACACTGTTGACTGCGAATAAAGTCACATCAGCGCCATCCTCTGAGGCCTTGCCAAAACTTGCTGATGAGGGTCGCAATGAACAAGAACATGACGTGTTGGCCAGTACGAGAACTGCAGGTAGTGTAAGTGAAATTCAATCCACGGACATCAAATGCGATAATGCCGAGGGAACGAGACCATTACTTTGGGCATCCATGTCGGTTACACTGCAAAAAGTGGTCATCAGATAGAATTCTATATGGTAAAAAATTATCCGTTTCGAGAAAGGAAATTCTGATCGCCTTTTGACAGACGTGTGTGTATCAGCCCGCAAGCCGATAGCGCAGATTTCAAGATCAAGCCTTTTGGAGAGGCAGTAAGCAAGAGAAATTTCAACCAGTAATACTACGTATTTTCCAGGTTCAGATGCAAAATGCAGATCGCCTGTGGCAGTTGTAAGCCGCAAACACTCAGGCCAATAACGCGGTTTCTGAGACCAAAATGTCCGGAGATTCAGTGAGAGAATTCAGCAAGGAACTGTGTATGGCGATCAATAGATTGGGTTTGTATGGAGTAGCTGCAAGCATAGTCTTTCGTTAAAAGGGATAGAATGGTTCGCGTTGTTAGACATAGGGTAGATAAGGCAAATTGGACTGAAGGGGAGATGGTAGTGGATTGGGTAGGAGGAACAGCGAGGGAGTGGTGACATCTACATTGTATTACAGAGCTTGTAGAACGGCAAAATGATAATCAAACATCGTCTATAGTACAAACATGGCATAATTAATATGTGTCAACTGTAAGAATAGTTTACTCATTTTTCTATGTTGTGTTGGGGGAATGGGGCAGAAATAGATAGATGAGGGTGCGTGTATAGGGTTGTATTATTAAAACTTCTACCGTCAAGTGGCAGGAGTGATGCTAATCACTAGAATAAAAGTTTAAAATTTGTGTCTGTCAGTAAAACTGCGCACAATATTCTCTCCAGTTTAAAGCGTTGCCCGGACAGTAAAATCTCTACTCCTCGTGTTTCTGACCAAGCAACGTGTTCTCTGTACCTGTCCCTTATTCTATTCTTCTTCTTGCCAATAAACCACGAATAATACCGACTCTATCCTTTCAGAGCCTGAAATCTGGATTTACCCTCTTCTGTCTGGATTTCTAAGTTCTCTTCTCGTACTAAGAAAACTTTCCGTAGTTGTGTACTCAACTTCGTATTGTTTCAAGTGCTTGCTCCGTGCTTAGTCTGCAGCATTTCTTTGGAAATTAATCTCTCAAATAACCTCCTTCATCCAGTCCTCAACGTAAGACAACAGTACAAAAAGCACATTCCTTTTTCTCTAGTTTCTATTAGTTTTGATTCTGCGAATACAGTGTCATTTACTTTTACCACTACTTCGGTGTCATTACTTAGATCCTTGAGGACATTGACAGTATAAAATACGTACTATGAAACTTTAAAATTTCCCGTAAAAATTTTCGATAAATCCTCGGTTCGTACTTAAGGTTTAGAAGTAGCTGGGAAGTTTTAAAACAAATTCCTTTCTTTTATCAATAAAACACATCAGGATTAGATGTTTGTGTGACCGCGCTTCATTGATACAATAATATAAACAGCCAGCAGGCAGCATCGTCAGTGCTTTATACCACAAGCTGTAAACACAGTCTAGTGCTCCTGAGGATGGGCGAAATTATCGCCCGAAACATGTTGAGCTGGTTGTAATTATCAATAAAATTTGTTAATATTGCATCTAGTTCGCTGTTTATATTATTACTTCAGGATTAATACTGCTGCAGCACAATGCCATCCTTTAAGGAAGCCCTATTTTCCTGTTAGAATGTAGCAGAAGAGACAGTTTTCTAGACAATCATGTATATCGTTGCAAATATTGGCTGTACATCTCACGTTCTTCCACATTTTTTCGTTCTCAGTTTGGGTGTCAGGGTGATAGAGTATCTCATGACAGACGATTAACTGTTAACGTTCAACGGCCCGTTAGGTGCAAATGATGAAGATGAATGACCAGCAGCGGGACGCCAATAAAGTCCTCTATATAGTATGCCATGATAAGTTAGTTGTGAGGGGGTTTTATTGTTGTCTACCTCCGGAAGAAATAAATGACGAGTGGTCGTAAATTGTAGGCGATGCAGCTATACTTATGTTTTATTATATAGAGTGATACTACTCTCAGCGAAGTGACAGCCATTAATGTACATATACATATACGTACATGGATAGCAGGCACAGCATCTGGCGACAGACTACAGAGATTTGAACTTTGGGAATAGCCAACACTAGTACAATTACACTCGGAAGCTAGAGAGCGAATGGAATTTCACTAAGTGCCGGAGCATTGAACTACCACCACGACCACGATGACGACGACGACGACCACCAC
>Ga0123355_10004344_pt1 | contig 20618 bp, 21 predicted proteins | sample TergutEmb28metaG_3_FD_89872 | JGI IMG/M metagenome (GOLD analysis project Ga0123355, IMG submission 89872) | Embiratermes neotenicus P1 segment gut microbial communities from Petit-Saut dam, French Guiana - Emb289 P1 | ecosystem: Host-associated > Arthropoda: Insects > Digestive system > Gut ...
ACAAGCGGGTATCAAGTAAAAAACCTTGACACCCCCTTGTTCAAAGAATCGCGTAATACCGCGGTTTTTTGGATGTTTTTGTTGGACGTCAAAAAAAATCCAACGATTCAAGAATAAATCTTATCGCATTATTACACGTATCGAAAACAGGCTTTAAGCCCAAAATTGCCGCAAAAAATCGTACCATTTCCGTAGTGGCAACACGCCCCAGTTGATTTTGTCGTACAGGATTTTCCCCCTAAACCACCAAAACCCACCCAAACTCATCAGCCACAACCCCAGTCTGGATACCGGTGATTTGATCGTATAGTTTTTGCGTAAGGTTGCCTATTTTTTTGTCGCCAAAACACATTTGCTTCTTGCCCCAGCAAATTTCGCCAATGGGCGATACGGTTGCGGCGGTTCCTGTGCAGAAGACTTCCGTTACATATCCGGCGTCGTGGGCGGCGGCCAGTTCGTCTATGGCTATTGGGCGTTCTTCTACGGGGATTTTCCAATGTTTTAAAATTTCAACAACGGAGTTGCGAGTTACACCATCCAATATGGTGCCAGAGCTGGCAGGCGTTATCACTGTGCCGTCAATCACGAAAAACACGTTCATGGCGCTTACTTCTTCGATGTATTTGCGATGCACCGCATCCAGCCACAGAACTTGGTTGAATCCGCGCGCCTGCGCTTCAATGCCGGCGATGGATGCCCCGGCATAGTTGCCCGCGCATTTGGCAAAGCCTGTGCCGCCCGGTGCCGCGCGGACATATTTATCCTCCACCCAAATTTTGAGCGGAGCCAGCCCGTGTTTATACAAATGTCCAGTGGGGCTTAGGATAATCGCGAAAAGATATGTTTGCGACGGCGGCAAAGCTATGCTGTTATCCGCAGCTAGCATAAATGGGCGTATATACATGGCCGTGTCCGGCATGGATGGAACCCAGTCCGCGTCTAGCTCCAACAATTTTGATATGGCCAGCACCATAAAATCCGGGTCAATTTGCGGCATACATAAACGAGCAGCACTTTTGTTGAATCTGCGAGCATTGTCAAAAGGGCGGAACAGGCTAACCTGGTCGTTTGAATTTTTGTAGGCCTTCATGCCCTCGAAAATAAGCTGGCCATAATGTAGACAGCTTGCAGACGGGTCAAACGCTATGGGCGCATATGGCTCAATTCGCGCGTTGTGCCAGCCTGTCTCCGGTGCGTATTCCATCAAAAACATGTGGTCGGTAAAGATTTTGCCGAAGGGCAGGCTGTCTTGGTTTAGGTCGGGCTTGGGTTTTGGGGTGGTTGCACACGTAATAGATATGTTCATTTTTTTGCCTCTCTCATGGACAATGAAATACGTTTCTTTTTCAAATCGATGCCAAGCACCTTGACTTTAACCACGTCGCCAACCTGGACGGCTTCTAGCGGGTGTTTTATATATCGGTCAACTATTTGCGAAATATGCACAAGCCCATCCTGGTGAACGCCAATGTCCACAAACACACCGAAGTCGATAACATTGCGCACGGTGCCGGTTAGAATCATTCCCTCGGTCAAATCTTCCATGGCCAGCACATCGCTTCTTAGAAGCACGGGCGGAAGTTCGTCCCGTGGGTCGCGGCCGGGTTTTTCCAGCTCTTTTATGATGTCTTTTAGCGTGGGGATGCCCACTTCTAGTTTTTTTGCTATGGATTCGAAGTCGATTTGCGGCTTGCCGGTGAGAGCTTTCAAGGATTTTGCGGGTTTTGCCGCTTCGGGTGTCATATTGAGGAACGCAGTTGCCACTGTATAGGACTCGGGATGCACGGCTGTGTTGTCCAGTGGATTTTTTGCACCGGGAATACGCAGGAATCCCGCGCATTGTTCAAAGGCCTTGGGCCCCAGCTTGCTGACTTTCAGCAACTGACTGCGGCTCGCGAACTTCCCATTGCTTTCCCTGTATGCCAAAATATTTTTGGCAATGGCGGGGCTTATTCCGGCGACATATGAAAGTAGGCTAGGGGAGGCGGTGTTGAGGTCCACGCCCACGGCGTTTACGCATGATTCCACCACGCCGGATAGTGTTTCGCCCAGGCGTTTTTGGTTCATGTCGTGCTGATATTGCCCCACGCCAATGGACCATGGGTCTATTTTAACCAGTTCGGCCAAAGGGTCTTGAAGCCTGCGGCCGATGGAAACCGCACTGCGCAAGGCCACATCGTACTCGGGGAATTCTTCCGCGCCCAGCTTTGACGCAGAATACACCGATGCTCCGGCTTCGTTGACGATTACATATTGGGCGGCTGTTTTTGTTTCTTTTAGCATTTCGGCAACTACAAGTTCTGTTTCGCGGGAAGCCGTGCCGTTGCCTATGGCAATTAGATTTATTCCGTGCGTGTCGAGTGCTTGCTTTAGGATTTTTTTGGATGGGGTGGTATCTTTGTTTGTTGTGCAGTAGACGACGCCGGTTTGGTATACCTTTCCCGTTTCGTCTATTGCGGCTATTTTGCAGCCGGTGCGAAAGCCCGGGTCAATTGCCAAAACCTTGCCATTGACCGGAGGTTGCATCAACAGTTGGCGCAAATTTTCTGCAAAAACTTTGATGGCACCTTCTTCGGCTTTCTCTGTTAGCATTGTGCGGATTTCGCGCTCTATGGCCGGGGCGGTTAGGCGTTTATAGCTGTCGTCTAGGCTGTGAGCTATAAATTCACGTGTGAAAGAATTCTCACGGATAAAAAGCCTATCTAGCGACGCCACGATTTTGTCCGCCGGGGCTTCCATGTCTACTTTTAAATAGCCCTCTTTTTCCCCACGGTTTAACGCCAGCACCCTGTGTCCTGCGATTTTCTTGATGGGTTCGTTGAAGTCGAAATACATTTCAAATACTGCGGCTTTGGGGTCTTCGGGGTCGGTCTTTTTTGATATGACGGTGAAAATTATGCCCTCATCAAAGGTGAGCCGCCGCGCAAGAGTGCGGCAGCTTGGGTCGTCGGAAATTTTTTCTGCGATGATATCGCTTGCCCCGGCCAGTGCGTCGGCAACGGTTTCCACGCCTTTTTCCGGGTCGATAAAATCTGCGGCTATGGTTTCCAGGGCGACCGTTAAATCCTGCGCCCATATTAGCTCGGCAAGAGGAGCCAGGCCTTTTTCCATTGCCATAGTAGCGCGGGTGCGCCTTTTTGGCTTGAAGGGGCGGTATATGTCTTCCACCTCTGTAAGCGTTGTGGCGGCCACAAGCTGGGCGTGTAGTTCGTCCGTGAGGTTGCCCTGCTCTGTTAATGTGTTTATCACCAGGGCTTTGCGGTCTTCTAAATTGCGCAAATATTTTAGCCGCTCGTCTAGTTCGCGCAGCTTTTGGTCATCTATTTCGCCCGTTTGCTCTTTGCGGTAACGCGCTATAAATGGGATGGTATTGTCTTCGTCAATGAGTTTTACCGTGTTTTCTACCTGCCAACGCGCCAATGAAAATTCTGTGGTCAGTTTTGCCAGTATGTCCAATGCATTCGCCTCCGTTTCGATGTGTATAGCATACATGTATTTTTTGTAAAATTCAATTTCTGCGGACAAAAAAAGTTCAACTGGTTGGCATTGCTAACCAGTTGAACTTTTCGGCGAAACAAACTACAAATTGATACAAGCCTCAAGTGCCAGTTTCAATACAGATTCCCGTATGTCTGTTCTGTCTTGCCACGCCCTTTTATCCCAAGATTCGTCGCCAAGGCTGTCTCCGGCATAAAGTATTTGCCCAAACTCCACGTTGTTGTACTTTGCCACGGCTATAAACGCACTTGTTTCCATTTCCACGGTCACGCAGCCTTCTTCTTTACGCAGCTTTATTTTTGCAGGGGTTTCACGGAAAAAAGCATCTGTTGTCCATGTTTTTGCCTTGATATATGGAGCGTTCTTTTTAGTCAGCGTTTTTTCAATGGCTGCAATTGCCGTTTCGCTCATGTGCATTTCGCGGGACGGCGGCGCGTAATGATAAGACGTCCCTTCGTCCCGCACTGCCGAAACAGGGATTATTAAATGTCCCACGGCAATATCATTTTGCAAAACACCGCAACCGCCGCAGGCTATGTATTTTCTGCAGCCGTATGCGGTCAATTCTTCAAGATGCCCTGCCGCCTGAGGCGCACCAACAGCAGCCTGCACAAGGGTAATCCTTTCGCCGTTATAATCCAGCTCATATATGGGAATCGACAATCCCTCGCCTTTAAGGTGCGTTACAACCTTATTTGGATATTCCGAAAGGGCTTTTTCAATCGCATCGGCAAAAAAGCAAATAACAGCCCTGTGTGGTATATCTATCGGGGCAATTAATTTTTCTGGGCGGATGAAAGCATCTCTGTCCTCGTCGAATTCTAGTATTGGGTATTCGTTTTTGTTCATGGGTTGTTGCTCCTTTCGTTGTTTTAAGTGAAGACTGACTAAAACTGCTTCAATATATCGTGATGCCCTACGTCCACAAGTGCAATGAGTTTATTGCCCTTGTAATACCAAATAATCCTCACATCCATGTTTGCACTTGATTCAAAAAGCCTGTCCGTGCCTTGAATACGCTTCGTTCTCAAAGATGGATGTGGCGGATTTTGTGACAATAAGGTCAGCTTGCCCGCAATTTGCTTCTTCTCAATCGCATTTAGCTTCCTATAATGCTTTTTGAATCTATCTGAATATACGAATTCGTATATCATTGGCCGTCACCTTCAAGTGCGGCAATCAAATCATCTACATTATCAAACACAGGCTGCCGCCCGGCCGCTACATCCTGCCTGATATTTTCCACGTCATCCAAAATTTTTTCAACATAGCCCTTGGGGTACACAACCACGGGCATGATGCAAATCATACCTTTGTCTTCAAATATTTCCAGTTTGTCACCCGTTGAAATCCCTAGCCTGTCTATAAGGGGCTTGGGAATTGTTATTTGGGATTTTGGTCTTAATTCGGCTATCATAAGGATACACCTCCAAGTGAGAAATTCCAACTATCCTACCGCCTATTATATCTATTTGGCGCAGGAACAGCAACCGGAGGTCGATACCCAGGTTTTTGTATGCAACCCTGGCCAACTTATGTATAATCAAACCAGGTGATAAACATGGCATTTTGGAACACCAGAGGTTTGCGCGGCAGTGCCTTCGAGGAAATGATAGACCTAACCAATCAACTATATGTACAACAGGGGCTGGCAATTATCCAAAAAGTGCCCACGCCAATAACCCCTGTGGCCGTGGACAATAAGGCTCGCACTATTACATCGGCGTATTTCGAAAAAAAAAGCACGGTAGACTTTATCGGAGTGGCGCAAGGGATTGCGCTTTGTTTTGACGCGAAGGAAACCCGCCAGTTGAGCCTTCCGCTTAAAAATATACACTCCCATCAAGTGGAATTTATGGAAAATTTTCGCAAGCAGCAGGGCATTAGCTTCCTGTTGGTGCATTTTCAAACCAAGGGTGAAATTTTCCTTCTTCCCAGCCAGACCCTGCAAAAATATCACGTCGCCGCCGCAAAAGGCGGCCGAAAGTCCATACCCTACAGTGATTTTGACCCGGCTTTCATCGTACCCAATAAAAATGGCTTCCCCGTGCATTATCTTGTGGCGGTGAATGCGTATTTGCAATCTAAAAAATCCACCGAATAAAATCCCAGCCAAACCAAAGTGAAACCACCGACCCAAAGCACAAAAACGGCCCAAACGCTAGATAATCTCCGCGCTGGGCGCGTTTTGTACATATCAAATACGTGGCATAAGCCCCACCGCTTACAAACGCAAAAAAGAACGCCATCAGCGTCAATTGCCATCCCAAAAACAGCCCAACCATGGCCATCAGCTTAACATCGCCATAGCCAAAGCCGTCTTTTTTCAGCAGAATAATCACGAGCCTATCTACAATAAGCAACGGCAATGCACCGGCCAAAACGCCAAGAAGCGCGTCACGCCAGCAAGGAGAGTAGGGGCGTAAGTGGGGTGATAACCACCCCACTGCAACCCACACCAACCCGGCAACGCCTCCCACAAGCAACAATCCATCCGGGATTTCCTGTGTGTCCCAATCTATAAATGACACCGTTAGCAACACAAACGCAAAACTCATTAACGGAACAGCCGAAAGAGTAGGGGTATGCAACACCATAGCCGCAAACAACACCCCACACAAAAGCTCTACAAAAATGTATCTGCCGCTAATTGGCTCCCCACAAGAACGACAACGCCCCCTAAGCACCAGCCAGCTAAACACCGGAACCAATTCCCACGCCGCAAGGCGTCGTGCGCAATGAAAACAAGCCGACGATGGCCAAACAACAGACCTACCCCGCGGCAAACGATAAATGACCACATTAGCAAATGAGCCAATAATAAGACCTAGCAGAAAACCGCACACAATCCATATAACATCCATTGCAATCCGCCTTTCGGAAGACAAGCTGGTGTCAAGGTAAAAACCTTGATACCCACACGGCAAACCCCGCAAAATCGCAATTTGTTTCGCTGAAAAATCCAACTGGTTGGCAAACCCAACCGGTTGGGTTTTTCGTTTCACTCAGTTTTATGTTCCGTCCTTCCAATAATCTCATCCTGCAAAGCCTTATCAAGATTGGCAAAATAATCGCTGTACCCAGCCACTCGTACAATGAGTCCCTTGTATTCGTCGGGATTTTTTTGCACAGCCAGCAGTGTTTCACGATCGATTATATTAAACTGGATGTGGTGGCCGTCCATCGTAAAATAGGAACGTATCAATGCGGCTAGGCTTCTTGTACCGCCTTCGCCTTCCACAGTGGATGGGGCGAATTTTTGGTTAAGCAGTGCGCCGCCGGTTTTTAGCTGGTCCAGCTTTGCGGCGGATTTTAGCACTGCGGTGGGGCCGTTGCGGTCAGCGTTTTTTTCCGGGGAGATGCCGTCTGCCAGGGGAGATTTTGCGCGGCGGCCGTTGGGCGAGGCCAGCATTACCTGACCAAAATATACATGGCAGGTTGTTGGCAAGAATTCTACCACTGTGGTGGAGCCTTTTGGGGTGGTGCGCCCGGCGATGGATTTTTGCAAAGTGGCCGCTACGTCTTTTAATATGCTATCGGCGTAGTCGTTGTCGTTGCCGTATTTTGGGGCAACGTCCATCAGCTTTAGGATGTGGTCGGAGCCGTGAAAATCTTGCAGGCAAGCTTGCGCGGTTTGTTCCATAGTGAACGCTCCTTGTTCGTATACATATTTTTTCAGTGCTGCGAAAGAATCCGTAACCGTGGAGATGCCCACGCACTGAATATAGCTTGTGTTGTATCTAGCTCCGCCGGCGTTGTAGTCTTTGCCGTTTTTTATGGAGTCGTCGGTGATTACCGAAAGCAGCGGGACGGGCATGTTGTTCATGTACATGAGCTCGATGAGATTATTGCCAGCGATTTTGATATCTACCACGTAGTCCAGCTGCTTGCAAAAGGCGTGGTAGAGTTCCTCATATGAACCAAATGACGCTGGGCAACCCAAGTCCAGCCCTATTTGCTTGCCGGTATAATGGTCATGCCCCCTAAACATCACAAGCTCCAGCACTTTTGGGACGTTTAAGTAGCCGGTGAGTACATATGCCTCTTTGCCGGCGGTTCCGGTTTCCACGCAGCCGCTGGCCACGCCGCTTTCCCTGGCGTCGTCCAGGGATTTGCCCATGTTTAGCAGCTCTTGGATGATGGCGTCGGCATTGTAGAAGGCGGGCTGTCCCCATCCTTTTTTGGAAATTTCGATGGCCTTGTGCAAAAAATGCTGCGGCGATTTTTTTGAAATTTGTACATTGGAGCTGGGTTGCAGCAGCTGCATCTCGTCCATTACCTCTAATATGAGATAGCTAACATCGCTTACCCCGCATGTGCCGTCTGGCCGCAGTGCGCCTGTGTTTATGTTGCAAAAATCCGTATATGTGGCACTTTCCTTTAGGGTTATGCCAACCTTTGGCGGTGCAGGTTGGTTGTTGAACTGTATCCAGAAGCTCTCCAGCAGTTCCCGCGCGAATTCTTTGGTGAGAGTGTTTTTCGCTATTTCCCTATTGTAAAAAGGCTCCAGGTGCTGATCCAGCTTGCCGGGGGAATACGCGTCCCAGTTGTTCATTTCTATGGTCACGCCGATGTGTGTAAACCAATACATTTGCAACGCCTGCCGAAAAGTCTTGGGAGCGTGCGCCGGAACCACGTCGCAAACCTGCGCAAGTTCTTCCAGTTCTGATTTCCAAACGGGGTCGGATTCGCTTGCTGCAAGCTCCCTTGCCAAAAGCGAATAACGCTCGCCCAAAATTATCATGCCTTCGCAAGCCAGTTTCATTCCCAGCAGTTGTTCTCGTTTGTCCAAGGCAAGCGGGTCTGCGAGGAAGTCCAACGCGGCTATTTCGCGGTCGATGTCCTCGATGAAACCCAAGTAGCCTTTTTGATATATTTTGCCGTCGGCAACGGTGTGGCCTGGGCCGCGTTGCATTAGAAATTCCGTGAACATTCCGGCATGGAAAAGGTCGTGCCATTCGTCGGGCAGGGCTTCGTTTATTTTTGACATTAGGGCGCGGCTGCTCCAGTAGGGGATGATGATGTCTTGCTGGGTTTGTTTGTCTTGCGGCGTTACGTTGAAGAATACATTTTCCCGGTCGTTCATGTTTTGCAAATCGTCTAGGGAGTGGCAACACAGCTCGGGGAAAGTGGGCGCGGCCCAGGGTTTATGGCCTTTTTCGCCCACGATAAGCGAGCCTTTTTCCAGGTAAAGCTGGCGGCGCTGCATTATGTATTTGAAGGCCAGCCCGCGCAGAACAGGCGGCGAATGTTTTCCTTCATATAGTTTGTATGCTTCGGTAAGCAACACTGCCCGCTCCATGGAAATGGATGGGGTGGATTGGTTTACGCTGATGTCTCTTAGTCGTTGGATTCGTTCTGTTGAGCCGCGTGGTTTTTGTGTCATGTTATTCCTCCGATATCTGCGAAAGTGTGTTATATTTATACATCAAGTGAGTATTATTTATATTTTGAGCCGTATTGGATGATTATTATGAATAAAGAATTGCTGTCAAGGAAAAAGATGCGACTAATCGGCCATGATTATTCCGGTGTAGGAGCATATTTTGTGACGCTATGTGCGAAAGATAGACATGAATTATTGGGCGAGATTATTGTAGGGGACGCGCCCCTGCGCGTACCGCAAGTCCGATTATCCGAATACGGCATTTTTGTCGATGCCCAAATTCAAAAAACCAGTCATATATATCCTCATGTTCTGATTGGTAATTATGTCATAATGCCAAACCATGTACATATGATTGCAATCTTGAAAGATAGGTCGGGTAGTGGCGTGGCGGATGAACCTAGCCGTGGCGTAGTTGGCGGGCCGCGCAGGGGCGCGGCCCCTACAAAGGCGGTTATACCACAGATTGTGCAAAGCTTAAAATCTATGACAACAAAGCAATTTGGATTCAATATGTGGCAACGCTCCTACCACGACCACATCATTCGTGACCAAGCAGATTATCAGCGTATATGGCAATACATCGACGAAAATCCGATAAGATGGGCTGAAGATTGTTACTACACAGTATAAGTATTTTTCAACTGGTTGGCAATGCTATCCAGTTGAATTTTTTTGCGAAACAAATCGCGATTTTACTGCATTCCCCGCAAGGTATCAAGTATAAAACCTTGATACCCTAACGAGTTCTATTGAACCTCGTGGTTTTTGTGTCATGGATTATTCCTCCGGTGTTTGCCTGGAAGGACAAGCCTGTGAAGGTGTGTTAAAATTTTGCAAGGCAAGCGAACAAATTTTATATTTTGAGCGGAGAGAGCATAAATGAATATAAGAATCATTCCGGCAAACGAAACAGAAATATCTGTTTTAAAACAGTTGGCAGAATTATATGAATACGACTTGTCAGAATTTACAAAAGATGATGTTAATCAAAACGGGTTTTATAATTTCCCGTATATGCAAAATTTGGCGCAGTATTGGGTAGATGAAACAAAACATCCTTTTTTCATTAAAGTTGACGAAATTCTTGCGGGTTTTATATTAGTCAGCAAGGATTGTAAATATACCCAAAGTGCGTATGTTATCGACGAATTTTTTGTTATGCGAAAATACAGAAGATTAAATGTTGGCAAATTTGCAATAAAGCTTATCTTTGATTTATTTGAGGGTGAATGGGAACTTCGGGTACTTCATGAAAATAAACCTGCAATTTTATTTTGGGACAAGGTGATAAATGAATATACAAACGGGAAATATAATTTTCACTCGACACCTGTACCCGGGTGGAATGGAGTAGGATATACTTTTTTACCATAAAATAAGAATTTTTTGCAACTACCATTTGCACAAGTTTTCCCTTATATCAAGTCCGCTTGTGCGGACAGGCCTGGGAAAGTGTGTTATGATTTTCACGAGCAACGATGATTACTTATATTTTCGGAGGCTGGTAGTGATGAGCAACCATAAAACAAAAATAATTGCAATAAGCGGCACAACAGGCGGAGGAAAAACAACAACTGTTACTGAACTTCAAAAACGAACACCTAACTCTATAACGCTGTCCATTGAAGATGGTGATTATGAAAAAAACAGCGGAATAACTGATTTAGCGCAGTGGCAGGAAGATGGTTGGGACGTAAGTCTTTGGAATCTTCAATCGTTAGCCGATGATATAAAACATTTATTGCAGAAAAACTATGATTATATTTTTTTCGATTATCCGTTTGGATATATGCAAAAACAAATAGCTGAGTTTGTCTCTCTTTCAGTTCATATTGACACACCGTTGGACATAGCATTGGCAAGGCGTACATTGCGGGATTGCAAAAATGAATCTGCCGCTGCTATTTTGGGGCAATTAGAGTGGTATCTTGACAAAAGGCATTTATTTACCATGAGCAATGATTTTCAAAGAAATGATGCAGAGTTGATCGTTGACGGTTGTTTGCCGACAGATGATATTTGCAAGTTGATTTTAGAAAGAACGAAAGCATTATCTTCAGCAAACGAACATTACTTAAAATGGGGCGGAGACTTATGAAAAAGAAAATAATTATAGCCGCAAGTATTCTTTTAGGGATATTTATACTTCTATCCGCCGCCAACATAATTGTTACGCCTTTTGGCGAACCACGCCCCCACCCATTCGCTACGGCATTAATGGACTACATGGCAGATTATGATGGTGTTGTACGTGCATACTTAGCGACTTTAGATGACGATGGAACAATGGGAGTTCTAACTACAAGACCTACCACTAGCGTATTGTTTGACTACGATTCTAGAGAATATCGCTATAACCCTTCAGGAACGTTGTTTTATATACAGGATGGTGATTTATTTCAGCTTGACGTATCGGGCTGGCTTTTTGTGTCGGGAAGATACAACCGATTGATGGCACGCCATTATGGACACACCCACATAGTAGAAATTATTTATAAATTAGAATTTGGCAGATTGGAAACTTCAACGCGTCTAGAATACTTCTCCGACGAATATTTATCAATGCTATTTGACGAATACGATGTTGTTGCAGAAGTTATAGCGGAGCGCGACGCACGTGCTGAATACGCCAGAGAAAAATATGGACTTGTTGCGCAGTTGCCCCCTAACTTCGGACATATGAGAAACACGGAAGATCAAACCGCTCAGATATTAGCTATGACTATAAACTGTGTACCTAGCCTTGCCCATTAATGACGGCGCACAGTATAAGCATTATCCTTAGCCTACAATCCTTCGCGCAATTTTTGAAATGTGGACACACAGTTGTCATATATCATGTGATACGATTGCTTCAAAAAAATGGAGGAATTTTTGATGAATGATGTGATGATTCGTGATTTTGAAGAAAAGGATTTGTCTATTCTTAAATCACTTATAGTAGAAGCGTTTGGTGAAGGATGGAATCTTAGACGCTTTGACCAAAGTGAGGACTATTTTCAAGCGTTATTAGAAGTCTACCAAAGTATGTTTCTAAATTCTAGCACATTTGGAAAAGTCGCAGTGCTAGGAGAAGAGGTTGTCGGAGCGGTTTTAGTTTCAGCAAAAGGAGAATTGGAAAAATTCAGATTATTACAAGCAAATGTGGCACCAAGCACTCTTACACTATTAGCCACCCCAGAAGCCGAGCGCCAGGATATTGTAGAGCACCTATCAGTATCATTCCAAACCATAGGTCAACTTCTTGAAGATAGGATTGATGATTACGGTGGAAGCCTTGAATTTATTGCGGTTTCTAAACAGGCTCAAGGGTTGAAAATTGGAAAATTGCTGTGGAATGAAGCTGTAACCTATCTAAATGCTAAGAATGTAAAATCTATATATCTCATAGCTGATTCAGATTGTAATGTTGGTTTTTATAACAGCAATGGATTTTCAAAAGCGGACGAGAAAGAGGCGGTATACAATTACGCAGCAGGACAGAAAACATCTACGGTGTTTGTGTATGAATACAAGTTTTAGAACATGATTGCTAAGAGTCATAAATAAGCATTATCTTCAGCATACAATCCCTTGCGAAATTTTTCAACTGGTTGTAATTTACAACCAGGGCGTGTTGCCACTAAGGAAATGGCATAATTTTTGAGACAAGTTTTCGCTAACAGAGGATGCTTTTGACCATATGTTAGGGGAATGCAAGCAAAATCTCGCCGAAAAGTTGCTAAAAATTGACCAAAAAGCGGGTCATTTCCGTAGTGGCAACACGCCCCAGTTGAATTTTTCGACGAAACAAATCGCGATTTTACTGCATTCCCCGCAAGGTATCAAGTGAAAAACCTTGATACCATAATGCGAAAAGAAAGGTTGTTGCAGTTATGAAATATAAAAAACACATCAAACTTGCAATGCTGTTATTGATAACCCTCGTTATGGCGATTGTGCTTATTGCTTGCGACTCTGAATCACCCGACCCAAATAATACTGCTGCACAGGCTGAATTGGATAGTCCTGATTACATAACTATCCGAGGAATACAATTCGGCACAGAGCTGACGGAACTTAATTTAATGCGATGGCATTTAGAAGATTACGATATAAAGCCGCTACGATACATGATAAATCTAACAAGCCTGGATTTAAATCACAACCCAATCGGCGATTTAAGCCCACTTGCAGGCTTGACAAATTTGACAGAGCTTAGGTTGCTGGATAATACAAGCGAGGACTTGACCCCTCTTGCGGAGCTAACAAATTTGACAAAACTGGAACTGAGTTTGAGCAACTTTCACGATACGGACTTAACACCCTTAATAGGCCTAACGGGCTTGGCGAGTTTTCGCTTGTCTTTGGGTGGTAATCAAACCGATGACATAAGCCAGCTGGCTGACTTGACGAATTTAACGAGATTGGACTTGTGGCACAATCAAATCAGTGATTTGACTCCGCTGGCAGGCTTGACGAACCTGAGGTATTTGGATTTGTCATTTAATCCGGTTAGTGACATAACTCCTCTTGCGAACTTGACAAATTTAAGCACCGTATATTTGCAATATAGCCCGGGCATTGATTTGGCGCTGCTATATAACATCCCGCCGCGTGTTTCGTCGCCTGTTGCGCCTATCACTTCCGCAAATCCTCACCCTTTTGCTGATGCGTTGGCAAGTTTTTTTGTCAATCTCACGACTTCGGGGTATTTGGGGTATGGTGGGATGCCGTATAGTTATCATGCGGTGTTGGTGGATGTGGACGGGCGGGGTACGCCCGGCGTGGTGGCTTCGAGATGGACTTTTGATGGGGATAGATCCTATCCTTTTTCTTTTTCCAATTTCATCAGCATACACCCAAATTTTTCACAAAGATTGTTTTTTATGTATGACAATCAGTTGCATGAGGTCGACGGACAATGGGGTGTTACGCCTTCAGGGCGGCTTGTCGCGTTATCGTTTGATGGTGCATGTGATATTGCTATGACAACGTACACACTGCTGGATGTCAATGATGGCCTTTTGGTTGGAGAAAAAGCTATTTCTATCACAGATCAGACTTGGGGCGATAATCATTACTCTGTAAATTATCATATCAACGAATTTTTCATGAGTGATTTTGAGCAAAGTCAAAGCCTCACTCGCGCGGAATTTGATGAGATGATGGATCGGTATGGTTTGTATGGCACAAGAATTAATTTATGGGAATTGCCCGATGATACTTATAGGATTTTATAGACAATTCTTTGCGAAAAAATTCAGTTGGTATAAATTTATTACCAACTGAATTTTTTTGCGAAACAAATCGCGATTTTCTGTGAATGTGTGTTATATTAGACCTGTCCTGAAACTGCTTCACACGATTTTTTTGTCGCTAACGGCTCTCAAGGTTTTTGAGAAAACCGCTCAAAAACCTCTGCCGCCTTGCCGCTCGAAAAAATCAGTTCAGCAAAAATCGGGTTTCAGGACAGGTCTATTATATAGCAAGCGAACATTATTTATATTAGGCGGCATGGAGATGAAAAATAAAATAATTGAGTTTCTTTTAGACAATGCAAATCCTTCTATTGTTTTGCGTATAAAAAAAGAAATATTAAACAATCTAACGCAAGACGAAGAATCCATGCTAATAAATAAAATAATGTCTGAAAAAATTGTTCAGCTTATTATCCAATCACAAAAAACCGATGGGTGGTTTGGTGGTGCGTTTCACGGGAATTATGTTGGCGGGAAGTATTACGACAACATGGAAGTCGGGTTGCGCTACCTCGTTGAAAAGGGCTTTTCGCAGGAAAACGAATATATCTTAAAAGCGGTAAATTGCCTTTTACAAAAAGAGCCTTTCGATTCCGCCTATAGAGTAAAAGAGCCAAAAACACACGATACTGATTATTCATACACCGACATCGGGCTATATCTATACAGAAGTTCGATTATTTTGAGAGCTGGGTACGAATATCTTTTGCCCGAAGGTCATTTTATCGACTTAAAACACGATGTAGATTTTTCACTTGCCAATTTTGCGAACGTGCTGAACTACGAAAAATCGGAAGATGTTGTTGAAACGCACAGGAAAAAGGCGTGTTTCAAGCAAGGGGTACTATGGCCGTGTATGTATCATCTTCGTATGCTCGCTCACAGCCAAAGCTGGCGCAACGAACAGAACAGGGGATTGTTGGCCGAAAGCGTCAATCGACTGTCAACTTTTTCGCAATCGGGAGTTGACGTATACACCTACAAACGTGGACAATTTATAAGTTCTTGTTGGTCGTTTCTTTTTAGGTCAATCACAGATGGCTCAATACAAGGTGAAATCGTAAGCCCTTCATGGTTCGATTTGATGGAGCTGTACGCACGGTGCGGGATTATAAAACATGTCCCAGCGCTAGAAAATGAATATAAAACCATGCTTACGCTTGTTGGCGATGATTTATACTTGGATTTCAAATGCATCACACATAAAAACGCTTTTTATTGGTGGCCATACGGAGGAATAGCACTTGAAACAGACTGGCGAACCAAATTGAGAGTGCAATGCGACCTCCTGTTTAGGATTTTACTTATTATGCACTACTCAAACTTTGCTTAATAAGCATTATCTTCAGCATATAATCCTTCGCGAAAAAATTCAACTGGTTGGCATTGCTATCCAGTTGAATTTTTCGACGAAACAAATCCCACTTTTACTGCATTTCCCGCAAGGTATCAAGTAAAAAACCTTGATACCCTATAGCCCTTCCCTTGCCAAAAATCTTTCAACACACCAAGCAGCGCTTCGTCCGGCGTGTCAAACGGGGGCGGTGTGTCCAGGCCAATGTCGGCGTACTTATTTCTTCCATACAGATGATACGGTAGCAGGCTTATGAAAGTGGGATTAACCTCGTTATCCTCAATCCACGCCGCGATTTTTTCCATATCTTCCAGGCTGTCATTGATGCCCCCCAACAACGGAAGCCGCAGGCAAATGTTGGCCTTATCTCGGCCAAGCTGTACCAAATTGGAAAGTATTCGCTCATTTGAAGCAGCTGTGTAAGTTGTATGCAAATCATTGTCCAGCAATTTTAAATCGTATAGGAACATATCCGTATAGGGCAAAACCCGGCGAAAATTTTCATAGGGAACCATCCCGCATGTATCAATAAATACCGAAATGCCGCGACTTTGCAATGTTTTTGCCAAAAGTTCGATATAGTCCATATCCTGAGCCAAAGGCTCGCCGCCGGAAAGGGTCACGCCCCCGCCGGATTCGTCGTAGAAAATTCTATCCGCTTCAAGTTCGGCAACCAGCTTATTTAGTGGCCACTTTTCACCGCCAAATGGCTGGCTTTCCGGATTGTGGCACCACAAACATCTAAGCGGGCAGCCCTTGAAGAATATCGTGGTGCGGATCCCCGGCCCGTCGTGTATGGAGAATTTTTGGATTTTATATATCGTTGCCATAGTACGCCACCCCCACCTGTGTACGGTTGCTTGCGCCCAGTTTTTCCATGATGGTGGTGATGTTGTTGCGCACGGTTTTTTCACTGAGAAAAAGCTGTGCCGCTATGTCTTTATTGGTTAACCCCTGCGCTATCAGCCGCACGATATCGCGCTCCCTTGGGGTCAACTGTTCTAGTGCGGGGCTTTCGGTTGCGGTTAGCTTTTTTATCACTTCTGCGTCCAATATGCCCACACCGCCAACGAATACCCTAAGCTTATTGGCTATATCTGACAGGTCGTCTGTTTTTAGCAGATATCCGTCTGCGCCGGCGGCTAGTGCTTGCTGGATGTTGGGTTTGTCGTCGAAGGTGGTTAGCATCATGATGCGCACACCCGGGTGGTCTTTTTTGATTGCGCGGGTAGCCGCAATCCCGTCCATGCCCGGCATTCGGATGTCCATAAGTACGATGTCGGGCTGGTTTTCGCGGCACATGGTTATGGCTTCGGCGCCATCTTGTGCTGTGCCGCAAACTACAGTGTCTGCTTCACAGGATAATATAACGCTCAGGCTTTTTCTAATGAGTGAATCATCATCAACGATTAATATTTTCACTCCGCACCTCCTCGATTGGAACAACACAAATGACACGGAACATATCGTTTTTAAGATGCGCATCAACAGACAGGCTTCCGCCTATGGCGGTGACGCGCTGGCGCAGATTTCGCAGGCCAGTGCCTGTGCCGGATGACGCAATTGCGCCGTCATTTTCTACACGAAGCCTTACGATATGTAACGCTGCGTCAAGTGTCACCAGCACTTTTGTTGCGCGAGAATGACGGGCAACATTTGTCAAGCATTCATTCAGGCACGAACCCAGCACATGCCAAACATACATGGGAACCCTGGTTGTGTCGCCATACACGCGAAAATCCACCGGGCATATGGGAAATTTCCGGCAGGCTTCCCTAATGCCGTCCACACCAGTGAGGGTGGCAGATTGCAAATTGTGGGCTGTTTCGCGTATTTTGACTGTGCCGTTGTTTAGCCGACCAAGTGCGTCGTCAAACATTTGCAGGATTTCGGCAGAAGTAGGGGATGCGCCAAGCAACTTGCGTATTGCCTGGAAAGAAATATATGCCGCAACAATTTCATGCCCGGCGTTGTCGTGAATATCCCGGGCAATTCGTGTGCGTTCGGATATCCCTGTGGCTTTTTCCACGTCCATTAGTGCGGCCAACGTATCTTCTTGTTGACTTTCCATTTCATAATATTTTGCCGATGATTCATCTCGCAGGCGCAGTTTTTGTGTATATTCGCTAGCCCAAAGCCGCAGCAGAATGCCATTTAGCGTGCTGAAAATAATTATGGCGGCAAGCATCGCATCAAATTCAAAAAAAAGATAAGCTCCGACTGCCGCTGCCAAATACACGCCAAGATACATGGCAGAAAACAGCGGCAACGCCAGGGTATAAATGGCATGTGGCCACATATTTGCTATGGCTATACAAAGAATGATATCAAACAGCACGGTGTATTTCAATTGCGGAAACCGCTGCCGCACCAGAGACATAATCGCCAACCCCGCAATGAGGAAAAAGCCCGGCATTTGCCCCTCAAACAACCAGAGGGCAAATATCAGGCTAAACCCTGCAAGTTGGCAGGTTGTGAAAATTTTTTCGGGCTTTATATTAATCTGCGTTTCCCCCCGTAGAACAGATATATTGCCGCCAGCAACAGCATGGCAAGCAGTGCGCTCCAATAAGCTGTGTCATACTCTGGCAAGGCACTTATCCCCCTCACCGCCCAATAAGACGGGATAATGGCACCTACATATTGAAGCGGACGGGGCAGCAATTCAAGTGGCAGAAAAATTCCGCTTAAAAAACTGCCAAAGGTTATTAATGTAATGAAAATGGATGAACTGTTGTCCCTGCATTTGAACAGGCAACTCCAGGCAAAGCCAAGCGCAACAGCAGAAACCGTGAATGCTATATAGCACAACGCAAGAGCGAATAAAAATGCAGCATCCCAGCCATAAAGCACTGCGCCTGCGGCAGAAATAAGCGCGGTTTGCACAAGAAGCGGCACGGTGAAAGCCAATAGCGATTGTGTCAAATATCCCAGCATAGTAACAGGTGCGGCCAATATGCGAATTATGGAACCGTCCTCTTTGTCCTTCAGCACGCTTTGCGACATCAAAAACGCGCCGCCCCACATGACCATCACCATTAGCCTTGCCCCAATTGTAGCATCATTTGCCCACAATGGGCGAATAAAAATTAGCGCAAGCGGAAGAAAACAGTTGGCTACAAGGGTCAGCGGATTCCTGAGCCCTTTAAGCAAGGTAAACTTAAAAATTGTCAAAATGTCCGCCTCCGTCCTACAATGCCCACGATGACTGCAAGTACCAAGGCAAATCCCGTCAAAATTGATACATCAACAACAGCCCGGCCTTCACTGATAAATGGAAGCAACTCGCCAATAAACCCTGATCCAAGTACAGCGTGTGTGCCAATCGTAAGGGGGTTGATATAGGTCAATGCATTTGCGAGAATGCCATCTACAAAGGGGACACCAAACAAATTAAACATAAGGTTGCCTGCAATCATGAAACCAAAGCATATTACATAATGGATTGCGGACGCTTGTGAAAGTTTTTTTGCGTAGAAAAACAGCAGTATGCAAATGAGGCTGCCCACCAGAGACGTAAGCAAAAACACAATGGCAAACACCATAGGGTTGCCCCAGTAAACGTTAAAAACCACGGTGGAGACGGCTATCACCACTCCACCGGCAACAACGGAATAAATCCAGCTGGCAGCAATAGCGGAGAAAATAAATTTGTTCACCCCACAGGGCGCAGCACCAAGTCTAAGGCGCATTTTACTTTTGATATCTGTAAACAGGAACTGAAACACCAGCCATGTGCCAAAAAATTGGAAGCTAAGCACCAAAAACACTGCTGTTATACTTGCGCCTATATTGTATCCGTCTATCAGTTCCATGTCTCCAACGACTGCGTTTATCGCAATGAATCCCAGAGGGATCCCAATCACCAGCACCAAGTCAAGGATATTGCGGTATGAGCGTTTAAGATAATGCTTGAATATTAAAGAGTTCATTGTTGCACACTCCCATCGTCTCTCAGTTGTTTTCCGGTTAGGGTCAAGAATACGTTTTCTAGGTTGGCCGTCTCTTCTGAGAAAGATGTAACGCCTCCATGCCGCCCGGTTATTTCCATGATTCGGTTTACGTTGCCGCTGCCTGCTGTGGAGGTTATTACATAGGAATTTCCATTCACCCGCACGTCTTTTACGCCGGATATAGCTTTCAAGTCTGCGGTCAATTCATCTGTTGGCCGAGCCACAGTTAGGTTCACTTTTTGTTCGTGCTGGATGCGCCCTACGATTTCCGCCAAAGTACCTTCTGCAATTACTCGCCCCAAATCCATAATGCAAATTTGGTCGCAGATGGCCTGCACTTCTTCCATGTAGTGGGATGTGTATATCACCGTTGTGCCGTTTTGAGCCAATTTTTTTACAGACTCTAAAATATGATTTCGCGATTGCGGGTCAATGCCCACGGTGGGTTCGTCCATTATTACAAGTTTTGGCTTGTGAACCAACGCGCACGCTATGTTGAGCCGCCGCTGCATTCCGCCAGAGAATGTGCCGGGCTTGTTTTTTGCGCGTTCGGTAAGCCCTACGAATTCCAGCATTTCTTTTACATTGGCGATAAGTTCTGCGCCGCGTAGCCCGTATAGCCCGCCAAAATATTTCAGATTTTCCGCAGCCGTCAATTCTGAAAACACGGTGATATCTTGGGTTACAAGCCCCATTTGCTGCCGCGTTTTCAGGTTGTTTATGTTTTGGTTTTGCCCAAATACAGTCACAGTTCCTGCATCTGCGTTCATTAGGCCGCTTAAAATGTGTATTGCCGTGGTTTTGCCGGCTCCGTTTGGCCCCAAAAGCCCCAGGATTTTGCCTTCCGGCACATTGAGGGTTAAATTGTCCAGCGCAAGGGTGTCGTTGTCGCCATAACGCTTCACTACATTTTTCATATTGGCTATCATTTTTTGCCTCCCGTTTTTTTAATGTGAGGTTAGTATAACCATGGTGGGGCGAATGTAGTAGGGACATATGTCCCTATTTTGAATAAAAAATATGTATAAATTATTGAAAGAATTTTCATGTAATAAAAGTTCAGTTGATTGTAAATTCCAATCAGGGCGTGTAGCCACAACGGAAATATCCCGCTTTTTGGTCAATGCTCCGCTGCTCCTGGACAAGGGGGTGTCAAGTAAAAAACCTTGACACCCCCTTCTTCA
>Ga0123355_10004345_pt1 | contig 20617 bp, 12 predicted proteins | sample TergutEmb28metaG_3_FD_89872 | JGI IMG/M metagenome (GOLD analysis project Ga0123355, IMG submission 89872) | Embiratermes neotenicus P1 segment gut microbial communities from Petit-Saut dam, French Guiana - Emb289 P1 | ecosystem: Host-associated > Arthropoda: Insects > Digestive system > Gut ...
GTAACCAGAGGAGTTTTTTCATTTGAGAGAACTTATTATACCCTTTATTTCTGCTTCAGTAATTGGAAAATTGTTTATAGTAGGAAAGTTTCCTGGGAATGAATCTTTTAAAAACGAAATAGCGTCCCTTTTTTTCAGATTTGTATCTGTTTAATTTTTTTGAAGTTGTCAGAAAAAAGTTATTGAAAGTATTTGCCACTGTTTTTTTTTTATCTTTTAGTTTTCCCATGTCCACGAGTGTAGAAGGGACATGTTCAATTGCATGCATTCTACCAGTCTCATTCTTTATAATGTTCCATGTTGTTTTTGTTTTATTTTCGGATTTTGCTATAAGCCTATCATACAATTTTTTTTTGCTTCTTCAATTACTTTTATTTAGAATCCTACATTACATTATGTAATGTGCTTTTGCCTTTTGATTGTTGTTCTTAGTGAGGTTATATATATTTCTCTTTCATGGGTCATCTGGGCTCCCCCCCACCAAGTTTTTTTCTCACTACTCCCCCACAAACATCAAAAAAAACCCCCCCCCCCCCCGCGCAAGAAGTAGCGGCTCACGCTTCCGTTTTCACCGGTCATCACCCTTCTCCACATCAACCTATTTCTCTAATTAATGGATCAGTCAACTTAAGTGGTCCCACGGAGATCCCCTACCGTAGGCACACAGCGCCTAGCTACAAAGTAGAGAACGGTACACCTGTAGTCTCCGCCTAATTGGCATCCCACTGACAGCATCTATTCTTCCCCCACGGCCTCCCAGTTTTCGCAATAAATATTAATTACCAATGTAGAGTAATAGGGGATGTGATCTCAATATCTAGACGCACATATACATAATGTATAAAACTCTTGTAGCAGACGGATGTAACCTGATGATGGCCACTAGGTAGGGCGAAACATGTAGTTTTTATTGGGGATGCTACTACTTAGCTAATAAAACTTCCACAGTTGTGTTTGGCTATTTTATCCTCTTTTATTTTCCCTCATTGCGGGGATTTTCTTGACTAGCTGCAAAACCAGTTAGCTTCTGAAGGACTCTACTCCATGGAGTAAGTAAGTATTTTCCCTCATCCGTGCTTGTGGGACAACCAGTAGGTCCGGTATTAGCTGTGGTTAGATGACCCGACAGATGAGAAGCACGGATAAGAGAGTGTACCAAAGCAACCAATGGCAAACTTCGTTTTCAGTGGGGCGCGATATTCCCAGCCAATGAATGTTATGTCTGCTATAGCTAACGGTAATCCGTTTGAGTTTAAGCCTTTTTTTTTTTTTTTTTTTTTTTTTTTTTTTTTTTTTTTTTTTTTTTTTTTTTGTTTTTTTTTTTTTTTTTTTTTTTTTTTTTTTTTTTTTTCTTTTTTTTTTTTTTTTTTTTTTTTTTTTTTAAATTTTAGTATGGTGCGTGCGTTGGTGGTTCAAGTAGGTGACTATTTTGTGATCTCAGTGTGCCTTCTCTTTGTACTTCTTCGGATTTTCCTCTTCTTGTATATTAGCTTGATGTTTAGTTTTTACTGAGTACGTGTAGATAAGTAATGTTTTGATGTGATTCTTAATGCAGAGCAGTGTGCCAGGTAGTACCATCCAGGAACCAGTGAGTAGCGCTTTGTTGTTTGGTGTGTTTTTGGAAGTTGTGTGATTGTTTATTGTTATGGGGTATATACATTTTATTTGGTTATATTTGTTTACAAAAGAAAGTGATACGTCGAGACCCGCGTCTTTCAGTTTGAGGCAGGCGGTAACTTCAGAATACAACATGATTTATTTTCCTTCTTTACGTAGATCCTTAATAGGTTTAAACCAAGGATACAGTACATGTCACGATATAAGTATGTTGTTTGGATATGTGTCTATTTTCTAAATATATTGGTACCACTACCACGTGAAGAACGAACTGCAACCCACATATTACAGAATTCTAAAATTTCAAAACATTTTGGGTACCGGGCGCAGTATTTTGCAGTTTCACTTAGATCATAGCCGCTTATAAACGTCCTACCATGTGTGATATGGCTTTGACTGGCTCTACTGCAAAAATTAATACCAGATCTCATCTTAACAGCCCATAAGAATATTCTTACAATACTTTACATTAACTACTAATGTACAGGTTTCAGCAGGAGTAATCTGCCATATTTCAGAAGGGTGTTCATTAAGGTAATTCAGTCGATTATAACCAACCTTATCTATTCACAAAGTTTGAACAGTCACAGAGATAGTGACATGAGAAAAATGTTTTCTTGTGCTCCTACATACTGGACCTGTTTGACATGATGTGTTATGTGTACATTGTACAGGTCTCTCCTTGAGCAGATAGCCAAGCAAAGCCATACACCAGCCAGTTTCTATTAGGACCTCACACTCAGCAGTTGTCATTGTTACAGTTAAGCCCTCATGGCTCTTAATGGCCTTTTGTGCTTTCACACAATGAATATTGTGATTTGTTTCATATATGGATTTCGTGATGGTAGTGCATGTGCTGCTATAAAACACCAAAGGCATTTTTCTGACAGGAGGATTCTGTCGAAAGACATTTTGTTATGTGTCCACCAGACAATGCATGACACTCGTTCTCTTCCAAGTGTTTCTGTGTGGTCTTAATTTGGAGTTGCACCTTACATGAACATGGAAAAGAACATGCTCCAGATGGTTCAAGGGAGTCTACAAGTGCTCACTTGTGGAACTGCCTCTCACATCAGCATGTTGCATATGCAGGTGTGGTGAACTGTAAGTGAGAAAGATGTATATCCTTATCTTAATCAGAGGGTTGAACATCTTGAACCAAGAACCATTGCTCAATGTACAGATTTCTATCACTTTCCTTTACGTGGTTTAACATAAATATTTCACTAAAGTTCCATATGTGATCTTGTGGAAATCCACATTAAATAAAAGTAATCAAATTGTAAAGGAGAGTTTCAGTGATTGTATGGTTTGGTTTACATAGTAACAAGTTGATCGGACCATCTGTGTTTGACATCAACTTAACAGGCAACACATATTAATTCTTGAGTAATGAGTTAACTGGAAGACATCCTATTAATGGTAAGGGGTCAGATGTGCTTCCAACATGATCAGGCTTCCACCCATTACATTTGGGATGTGAGGGAGTATTTACATGAATGTTTCCCTAACCATTGGTGAGGTTGTTTCTGACCCCATGCATGATCACTGAGGTTGCCAGATCTTGCACACTTGATTGCTATCTTTGGAGCTACTTGAAGAATGTAGTATGAAACAAATGTTGATTCAAGATCAACATTGCCTTATTATATTTTTCCAGCAGCAGAACACATATGCAACCATTTTTACAACAATGTGTCAGGTACCCATTCTGTATTGATGCATGCTGAAAAACACACAGCCTCTCAAAGAGGAAACCTCTAACAGTTACTGTGAAACTGTACCGCATGATTGGTCCTTCAGATGAGTAAACTTCGTTTGAAATGGCTATTTTGTTAATAACAAGGGGTGTACCAAAATACACTGTCAGTTATGTTCAGTAAGTACTATAATACTACTAGATGTGCATGTGTTATGTAAAGGGCTTTGCTGCATAAGGTGATGTGTATGAAACTAGTTTTTGTAGCTTAATTAATGTCTTTATATGAGTCAAGTGTTAGGTGTTAGGTAGGGGTGTTAAAATTACAGAAACTACAAATTTCACCTTGTTTCAGCATGCTTTGGTATTTAAAAATATATGTAATTTGACATTCTAACACAACTTTTTATTGTATAAAATATATATCTAAATGATATTGAAAAGACATTGACAGCTACATGTTTTGGCTTTCCTTTTTAAGCCATGCTCAGGTTGTAACTGTCGGATAGGCCCACAACAAAAAGGTTTCACAAGAATTATAACATACTGTCCACTAAAGAAGACTATTTTATCTATATCATTTTATCTTATTACCTTATGTAATTTTACAAGTAATTTTAAATTCTGTGTTTTATTTTATATGTTATATCGTAGCATACTAGAAGAATTTATGTAAACGAGATATCTTACCTAAAAGCAGTGTTATTTGTATATTGAAGTATCCGAGAGTTACAACGTGAAGATGGCTTAAAAAGGAAAGCCAAAACATGTAGTTGACAATATCTTTTAAATATCATTTAGATATATATTTTATACAATAAAAAGTTGTGTTAGACTGTCAAATTATGTATATTTTTAACTAATGAAAAACACAACAGGCATGCCTCACTTTAAAATTGTATTTGGTAGTCCATAATTGTATATCAGCTCTTTATTCTTTAAAAATTATCTTGTCTTTATCTGTGTTAACTATTCAGGTTTAGATGTATGTATGCTTGGTTATATTGGTGTAATTTAACCTGAAAAACATTTTCCTGAAGTATGGCAGATTGCTCGTGTTACACCCTGTATTCTCATTTACAATCCATTTTCCATTCCAGTTGTATTTCATTATTCTGTGGCTTCAGTGCTTTTCACTATTGCTTATAATCCATCCATTTGTGGTATACACTTCAAATAAAAATTTTCCCTCATTATTTCTATTGCTCTCATTTTCTGTTTTCGCTGTTTTATATATATATATATATATATATATATATATATATATACACACACACATACACACACACAAATCAAATTAGCATAGTCCTCACAAAATGAGGTAGTGTAAATCTGCATGTGCTGCCCTGTGGGGCTGATCCTCATTTGCAATGCGCTGTCCATTTTGTTTCAGTTTACTGATTTGACATGGCCCCTTTTTTGACGGCAAGAGCAGCTCGGAACACCCGCAGGACAGGGACAGAGTCGGCTAATTGCGCAGACAGTAAGTTGAATGTTCTCACAGATAAAACAAATCATATGGCACTAAGGAGGAGCAGGAGAATTGTGGCCAATCCACAGCCCACCCTGGACAGTGGACAAAAACCATGTATATATAAGGTTGGCAACACTTCAGAAATCCAAGATTTGCCACCAGAGGAAAGGCTTGCTTTGTATACCTTTGAGATTGATGAGTATGATCTTCCAGCAAAGAAATCAAGGCACAAAAGGAATGTGAGACGTAGAATAAAGACTGTCATATCAAACACAATGGATGATGAGTACATCCCAACCATGAATGTGAGTAGATGTCTAAGACCTGGAACAAGGATAGTCACAAGACAAAAAAAACACCTGAACACTAGTGTCACTAAAATGGCACTGGAAAATGAAGACACTGGCCCTGTGGCAGGCAGCACTTTGAAGCATCTGAACAAAGGTGTGTCTCACCATGAAAATTTGACACAACAGAAGGAAGACACTGTTTCTGTGACTGGCAGCAGTGTGCAGTGTCTAAGTCCTGGTGTAGTTTACTGTGACTCTGACAGCCAGAGACAGACAGGAACAGAGAACAAAGAAAACGTCCCTGCTGTAGATACCAGTTCCGCGTGCCAGGTGGCAGATGTGAATCACAATGAATGTAAAAGCCTCGTGACAGAAAACAAAGCAATTATTTCTGCAACAGCAGATAGGTGTGTGACTGTTCACCAGAAACGCAGTATCTGCACAAATCTAGCAGATGACTCTGAGCTGAATTTTAGTGTTGCTGAGTCCGAGTCTGGACAGGTCTCATCCTCCAGCAGAAGCAGCCTTTTCATCAGTCCTGTTGTGCATCGTTTTTCACAGTGTGTGACAATGAGGCGACTAGGAAAGAGTAAAGACCCTCATGGCATCCAGTCAGTAGAAGACTTCACCATTGACAACTACTTTGGTTTTGATGAGGAAGATGACCTGGATTTCTCATTGTCTGAAGTGAAGGTAGCTCCTGGCATGAAGCCTGTCATATCAGTCCCATTTGCTGTTAGCTCCACTCCAAACCCTAAACCAAATTTCACAAGGCCAGAAATCAAACCAGTGAGAAGAGTCCAGGGATGGACGAGGACAAGAACTGCTTGTTCATCTCTGCAGTCTGCCGCTCTGCTAACAGCTGCTTCAGTGTCTGGTCCTAAATTGTTTGCACCTGATACAGCACTCCCAGCTACAGCTGAAGCAGCTCACAGCCCCTGTCCTTCCATCTGCATGGATGAGGATGTTCCAGTGCCACACTTCACGAAGGTAAGCGCACACAGAGAGTTCTGGGTTCTGTCACTGGGGCCCACCCCTATACAGTCATGCAGCACATAACTATGTTTTGGTCAACGATGGACTGCATATACGATGGTGGTCCCATAAGATTATATTATTATAATACTTACCATTGTGTTACAATTGCCTACAGTATTCAGTACAGTAACATGCTCTACAGGTTTGTAGCCTAGGAGCAATAGGCTATACCATATAGCCTAGGTGTGTAGTAGGCTATACTATCTAGGTTTGTTTATGTACACTCTATGACATTAGCACAGTGACAAAGTCACCTAACAACACAGTTCTCAGAACGTATCCCCATCATTTAGCAATGCATGACTGTACCTTGGAATTCTAATTTCTCTCTTCTCAAAAATAAATACATGTATTGACTTTCGGGTGAATGGGGACAAAGTTGTGCTCTCCAATTTGATTCAAACACATAGCGAACTATCCCATCTCTGCATCTACTAACTACATCACCAGTCTCTTTGTTCATTGTATCAGAGTAAAATAATTGGCTTGTATGAACACTGTATGAGACATGGGCTTGTGTATTGTAGCCACCACGCAGGTCGTATGAGCGGCCACTCCGATTGTACCAAGAATCACATTCTGATGACAGCCTGAGTGAGGATGAAGCAAGCAGCAAAAAGCGATCCAAAAGGAGTAAGAATGCCAGGATGAAGGAGGTGAGTTAGGATGGCAGTGGACACATTTTTCTGGTTTCTGTTGTGTCTACTGAAGCAAGAAGTTCTGTAGTAACTATTTAGTTCAAAGAGCTGCTGAATTTTGGTATTTCCTTTTGAATACTTGATGTAAAGATTATGTATAATACAGGAGTGGATGTATTGTATATTAGGCTGTGTACTACATCCAGCATGCACAAGTTTCTTTTTCATGTCCTGCCATGGCAGGGACTGCCCACTAGCTCATTGGCATCCATGAGAATGCACAATCAGTTTCTGCTGGAGAGTAGTGCCTTAAAATTTCATTGAAATGGTATAAAGACATGAACCAGACATAATATGTTTAAAAACCGGTACCAATAACTTAAAAAATCGGAACCAGTCTTATTGTAAATGTGGTGCCAGCACTGATAAAGAGTATTCTTTATCAGTGCTGCTCACTCTAGCAACCAGGAAGCAGTGGACAAACAAGCTTGGTTACTGCTTACCTACCAGAGCATCCATTTTATATGCAGTTTGCTACAAGCTATGACACAAGACAGCTGCATTTATACACATAAGTGTATCTGCACATGAGTTAGGAACTGCATGCCTTTTGGGCATAGCCTTAGCCATGAATATACAGGAATTTCTTTGGGGATGTGTTGCTTCCATTAGCACACAGTGTACCCCAACATGGTAGGGATGTGTCTAACATTAAATCCCATAACACAGTAGTAGTAGTAGTAGTAAGCATGAAGGGTAATAAACTGCACCAACCAAAATAAAGATAGTAATGGCAAGACCGTCTTCCTACTATGCTTCACTCATACACAACTGATGCCTGGGTACACACTGTCAGAATTTAACACACGTCTTTTTAAGAAGGCTTTCTAATGTATAATGGACCAGGATAGCATAGTCAGCATAGCAACTTCATATGGTCTGGATGGTTTGGGGTTTGAACCCTAATGGTGGCAGGATTTTTGACACCTGTCCAAACTGGCCATGGAACCCACCCAGGATCCTGTACAATGCGTGCTAGGGCACTGTCCTTGGGGTGAAGTGACCAGGGTGTCATGTTGACCACCAGCCCACATCTAGGGCCACGGTTGATATTGAGTAGACCTTTAATCTCACTCTGTGCCTGCATGGCACATTATGGGGAGACCTTTACTTTTGCTGTGTCAAACTGCATATAAGACCTTTAGAAGTGTTTATAAAAACTCTATATTGAGGATTTTTACTGAAATTTGTGCATACTCTCCAGCATTGGTTAAATTGGAAGAACAGTAATGGTCATTATTCATGAGAGCCTGCATGCATATCTGGACACATTTCGAATAACTTGCATTTAACTCTTTAAGTATTTATTGCACAGAATACTTTAAGTAAAGGTTGTACAGACGGAAGAAATACGCATTTTAACGTCACTGCAGTTTTTGTTTGAAGTCTTGCTGTCATCAAGATAAACACCAGGCATTTAACACACCAGATTTGTGTAACAAAATGTGGAGAGTTTCTTTTATCACCAGGCTGCATGTCAGAAAGTGGATTATGTCACTGCTGTGAAGGTGCTTGGTCCGGTGATGCAAGAAACTCCCTGTATTATCTAATTTTTCGCACTGATACAGCAGTTAAATAGCAGTCAGCTGCAACATTGTGTTGTTCTGTCACGTTTAGGTTTCTGTGCTATGAAAAAGTTGGTAACATATTCAAAATAACCCAAAACAAGAGGTCTCAAAATATCTTGCACCAATATTGGCAAAAAAAAATGATGTGAAAAGCAGTTGTGTATTCCCTACAAGGGGGTGTATTTCCACATGTTGGCACTGGGAACAGAATGTTCGTGTTTTGCAGGAGAAGAAACTTGAGAAGTGGGCTGCCAATGTGAGTGCAGAATTTGAAGAGATTGACAGTTTCAAACTCTGTGTGGAGTAAATTTGTTTGTAACCTTATTTTTTCTGGAATTTCCCATCACTTCAGGAAGATTAAAGAGTGAGTTGTTGATGAATTTCTTGTGATATCTTGACTGAGTTTAATTTTGTTTCGTGATGTGTGTCAAGTTAGTATGCCCTAACTGTACTTCTAACTAATGCTGTGTGTATTTAAAATGTACATATTAACAGTTGTTTGCAATACTGATGTTTTTGTGTTGCCATCAGTTTTGGACAGCATCATTTATCGATCAGCATTATCGCAACTGTGCTTTGAAACGGTGTGTTCAGTGTCTCTTCACAGAACTTCCCAGCCACGTTCCTTTATGGTTTGCATGTTTCACAACAAATAGCCTTTTAACACTTCACATGCTGTATAACCAGTAATCTGACTGAAGTTATTCAGTATGTTATCATCAGTGATTATAATTACATAACAATGATTTTAGGTGCATCACTGTGTTGCAAGGAAGGGCGTGTATTTTTTGTGTGTATGTTGTTTGGAGGATTTTTAAGGAATATGTGTTTACCTCTCTGCCTGTCTCTGAGTTGCAATTCATAAACTCTGTAACAAAACAACAGATTTAGCAGAACACAAAGCTGTCATCCAAAAGACAATTCTAATGTCATGCACAAAGGTTGCCACAAGAAAAGGTGCGTCATAACACCTGTCACAAATTCACTATATATCACCAGAACATAAACATCTGCATATGATGTTCCAACAGCCTGTAGAGGGTGCAGTGACTAAATACAGTGAAACCCTTGTTTTAGGCTACACTTCCAAAGGGACCGCCTCAAATTAAATTTAAAATCGAGGAAACTGTACAATCAAGGAAATCATAATTATGCACACTAAAATTGTGGGTTGCCATGTAACACAACTCTGGCAAGCTGTTTAAAATGTAAACTTTTGAACAATGACAATCTAAATAAAATATGATATGTGGCCTTGGTTGTGTATTATGGTATTTAATGAACTCATATATTCGTTCCTCAGCCCTTGCAGTTATCACCCCTCCCTCCCCAGTTTTCTTCTTCTCCAAAGTGTGTTTCGTTCTACAGACATTATTACAAGCTGCAAATATTTCTGTGCATCACCATCCTCTGACATTTCCATTGGGAGTGTATTTTCCTGTGATAGAGCCTTCTCCATTCTCTTGTGGTCTCCCTCAACTTCCTTGTGTCTGTGTCTGCACTTTCCAGCCTTGTTACACAAATTTAAGAGGAAGAAGGGTTTAGGTTCCAAGACCCTCTGCAAAAGTCTGCAAATAATTGACCCCCTTCCTGTCCCAAAACATTGCTTTAGTACTTTTTTAGTGTTTTTTATTTTCTTTGCAGAAACAATGTGATGGGAACTCCTTCCCCCTCCTGAACTCCTTAACATCATGCGGTGTGGCTTGAAGGCCTGTCTGAGTTGTCAGTTTTGATGTTTCTATCCATTTAAGGGTCCAAATGATGTATTTTTATTCGTGGGGTGATCCTGTGAAATACAAACCTACCAAAAGAAAAAGCATAGGCACACACACAGAGGTTTCATTATCATGTCCCTGAACATGGGAGCATTGTAGCATACTTGTTGTGAAGCTAACACTTGCCAGACATTGTAGAGTCAGTTTTTCCTTGCATTTCAACTGGACTTTACCTTATATCGCAGAAGAGTGTAAGTTCTGACCAACGGCTTTAAACAGGCTTTGCACCTGATGAAAATATTTATGGACAAATGACAGTGCATGTCTTGAAATACTGGCAAATTATCTTTGAATTTTCTCTTTAAATTCTTGCACATAATGTGTATTGTTTATATAAACTATATTTCACTGTCCAGACAAACAATAATTTCATATATACAAGTCGGGAAATGCAAGAATCAACAGTCTGCAAGATACCAGCAGTTCACCAACTACCACTTGTAGGTCAGTCATTGAGAAGTTTGCGCTGTGTGAGCTGTTACATAAGTGCTTTGCTGGACAAAATAGATTTCTCTCACACACTGTCCGCTTGCCCTCAGTGACTTGTAATATGATGTGAGTACCCCTCTCAAATTCCAGCACTGATAAGATGAATTTGTTGGTAAACTCTGCTTAGCAAAGCAAGCTTATCTTGTGGTCATGGACCCAATAAATAGAACCTCTTTGTGTGGGTGTTTGTGTTGAATACATGCCCGGGAGCTCTGTCCCACACTTTAAATCTGCATTCATTTTACACCATACTAACTGAATTGCAGAAAGGCGCATAAGGTGGTACATTGTCAGTATGGCTACTATTCCGATCATTGGAAGGTTTAACATTTTTTTTTAGCATTGTAGTATTGGTGGTACTTGTCTGACTGTTGTGATATGATGCTGATGGCTTGTTGAATTGTCCCCTCCTCTCCGGTTTGTGTTTTAGAGCTAAAATAATTCTCTTGTGGTAAGTACTTCTGTTTAGCAGTTTTCCTTATTAAAAAACTAATTTTTATTTTCTGACAGGTTATTAGTGTGAGGTCATACTCCTGCAGTTTCGGATATCAGTACATGGTTGGTCTGTGAGAGTTACTGCCATCTCTTGCAACACTTTGGTACTAATTGGCTATTTCCTTAGTTCTACCTCAGGTACTTTTTCGCTCAGTACATTAGGTATAATTTTGATCTGAAGTAAAACGTTTTTTGAAATTCATCTCAACAGTAGAAACTTCAACCACATTATGGAATGCACAGAGTAACAAAGTCTAACAGTTGCTCACACTGGAAAATGTCATTCAACTGGAATATCTACCATCTACACCTAGTTGGTCCATATATTGTTGGTTTTATAACATACGCTAACACACACCTTGGTACTTATGGAACTACACATAACTTTGCATAAATTCATGAAATGATACCATGACGAAACACATCCTTACACATATTTCAGTTCTGAAGCAGTTTACTATAGAAAATGTGACAAAGTGGTAGATTTATTGAATAGGCTACGGGCTGGCCAATCCGGAGTTCTTACTCTGCCAGGCTCCGAAACCTCCAGACTGGCTCCAGGCACCACCAAGTCTGCTATTAAATGGGCACCAGCGCTCCTTCCCTGGAGGTAAAGCGGCTGAGGTGCGAGACTGACCATCTAGTGCGGAGGTGAAGAGTCAGTGGAACTAGTTGCTTATATGCCGTGAATAGGAACAACTTTACTTTCTACCTCACAACGTCCTGTCCGTCCTGATCCAGTTTGTTCACAACGCTGCCTGATGTAAATTGGAAAGACAACTTTAATTCGCGGAAGGTATCTAATCGTTAGCAGATCGGTAAAACAGTTTATGTCGTTTGATGGACATCTAACGAAATTCCATGAATCCTAATCTATGAGAATGCAGTAACGCCGGTTTTGCGGGAAGCTAATTTGACGGTAATGAAGGAATATTCTTGTGTATCCACGACTGTTTATCTTTTATACGCGTTATGTGCCGAGATTTCTAATAGACGTGTCACACTGAAACGGTCGAGTGACATAGGCACGTCTGACGCTCATATATCGTTGTGTGAAGAGCTCTCTGATAGACACGCTTGTCGCTGAGATATCGGTCATTTGCTCCGTCCGTCATTCTTGTCACCGTCCGTCCAATGTCAGACAAGACCAGGTCATTGTGCATGCATTGTCTTAATCACTATTTGTTCATACTTTTCGTTAGGAAACCGAGACCTAACCCCACTACATTGCACCAGTATGAGATTAGAGGAGGTAATGAACCAGCTGAACAATAACAATAATATGACTGAACCCCTGAATGAGGGAGACACAATACCTCGGTTTTCAACAATCCAGGTTAATAGCCCACTCTCAAAACAAGACCTAATTTATACGAAAAGGCTCAGCTCAAGAGCAAGCTACCAGGGAAAACCTAGTCAGTGCCATTAATACCTTTACCGCGCCTACTAGACCGTTGCTTGTTAAACATCGCTTTCACCATCCAACATCTGCAGCCGAAAGGGTCACACTCTCCAGAAAACGAGGAGGTAGAGGCCTTATAGATGTATGTGCTCGTCACAAAAGGCAAATATTCAACATGAGTAATTACATGAAAGACAAGTCCAGACATCTGGCATCCATAGAGAAACATGTGAAGCCGACAGTAGCTCACAGTCCTCGACATGAGGTTTCAGGATCTGCCTGAGGACTCATTTCCTGTAAGTGATCTGAAAGCTAAACTAACCCTGGGCATCCAAGACTTTACATAGCAGACGTCCCCAAGAACTAAATCTACCTGGCATTGACCAAGAAGCCACACGTACCTGGCCAAGGAGAAGTGATATCTTCCCAGAAGTGGAGGGGTTTTCGTTGTCCACGCAGGACGAATTCGTTCCCACACCCAGATATCTAACACAACGTACGTCATCAGGGAACACAACGCTGTGATTGACTCGTGCCGTCTTGCGCTTTTTTTGGTAAACTGGTCAAAACGTGGTTGTTTCCGTTTAAAATCTAACGCAAAGTAATTTTAAACACTGATATGACTGGGTCGCCAGAACTTTCCATCGCTGATTGGCGTAATAACTTCGCTTTTTTTAGAAGCCACGTGCTCCGTAGTATATATACGAGCCAAAGGTCGTCCTGGAACATGGCAACAGATACATACCCTATTGGGATCGTACCCTATTCACGGACAAGACTGTTCATTGCAGTCGTCCAGGCACAAGACTCGTTGATAAAATAAACAAGAAAGCTGCATTCACTGAGAGCAATTCCATTTACCCAGTATCTACACACCACAAATACCGAAAAACAATGCAAATGTCAAGCACTGACACTCGAAATCAGGACAATGGCAATAGTCCAAGATCATCAGTATTCGAATAGTCTTGTCTGCCATAGGGTCCGGTGCCGGCAAGACCGTAAGGGGGGACTGGAGGTAAAGCCAGGACAAATTACCGGGGTCCGGCATTCCGGAAGGGGGCCCGATTGTATTGCATATATTTTTGTCCTCGATAGTATCATTATTTGTCGATTGCATAAATTAACCCTCTCAGACCAAGTCCAAATCACTCTACAACTGAGAGTCAGTCTTTCCGATACAGTGTAAAGATTTTTAGCCGGTACACCCTTGCTGGGGGGCTCAAAGATTTTTTTTTTTCTTTTCACATGGGCCACTGTCGGCGGCCTCACGTGTTTAAGCAAAGCCTCGCTCAGTTCAACCTACCACCAAGCATAATGTTCCAGGCGGGGGGAAAAGGTACTAAACACCCGTTCCATCGTCAGAATGCTCATCCCTCACCTGACGATGAGGCTGGAAATTCATAACTATGTCACTGTACTTATCTGACGAGAGTAGCGTGTCCGTGGATGTACACAATCATTGCAAAATCACCTCACATAGCTTCCCAACAGGTAATATGTCAAACAGACCCGTAGGCATACTCTGGATACGCTACAACACCGCCATAGCGGCTGAGACAAACCGTAATAATAATAATAGTGTGTATCATTCTTAGTGAAAAATCATATGAAATAACTCCATATCTTAAAGTTTGTTTCTTTTTTTAAAAGGAAAGATTTTTTACGTGCTTGATGTAAGTGTTAAAAAGATGTCTAATATATGAATCTACATGGATGTGCTTCACATTATCGCATCTGTATTAATTATAATGGCGTGACAACGGTAATTGAATGTCAGTTTGTCTAATCATATTGTGATGACAGCTAGGTATTTGTTATTACTGAACATTACGTTAAAGTGATAAGCTAGGATTAAAATTCAATCCGGTTGAAGCCATACCTACAAAGCGGGTTTCGAGTGCACTGGAGAGAACTGCATATCAAGAAGTGAGCTGAACGTGCGGAAAGGAAGGAAACTAATGCAAAAGTAGTTATTGAGGAAAACCCCCCGCAGAAGCAACAACTTCGAAGACTGGTAAGGATGATGTGAACATATACCGAATCCAGGTCCTGCAGGAACGCCTGGGCGCCATATTTTAAATGCCTCTGCGTTTGCTTTCATTGGATGAAAATTAATTTCTGCTAGTCTTTTGTTCATATCGCGACTATTAATTGGCAATAAACCAACCGCGTTACGCAGCAGTGTAACTATAAGCCTATAAAGAATATGGCACCAGTGGCCGATTCATTACGTTTTGGAAATTTAGTTTAATTATGACATTTTCAAGAAATTAGTCCGTTTGTAACTGGCGGACGGGGGCTTGCAGCCTTACGCCGGCCAAGCTATGTGTCTGTAAAGCAGGTTACCTGGAGCTACCGCATTTCTGAGTCACGGCGCGGTCGATACAGCTGCGACTGCGCGAAGAACGTGTCACACGGCAGAGATTCGAACCGGGTGCCGTAAGAGAACCGAAATGAATCAGTATCAGTTTACGTTTACAACCTGTAAGCTGCAGGACTGCGCCATGTGATTTTGGAATCACGTTTTAATTCGAGAACGTAGGTTTTTGTGGCACGACGTTTTCATGGCGACGAAAACAAGATTGTGATCTTATGGGTAATGACACCGTGTAGTCTGGCAGATAGATGGCAACGTTTCGAAGAAACGTATTCTTTCTGCCGCCAAGGTGGAATTCTCTTCTACCGTGAAGTTGGAAGCTAAGTATTTCTCGCCTGCCAGCCTACACGGCGTCATAAGCCAGAAGACTATTATGAGTCTTTGCCGAAGTGAATAATCACATTTTATGAATACATTTTTAACAAGGCCATTTTCTGTAAAATTCTTATTTAATAGAACTTTACTTTTATTGGACAAGTTGACATCCATTGTCACTCTGTATTCTAAGGATCACATGAATGTTTAAAAATGGCAACTACACAAAGTATTCAGTGTTTATAGTGTTATGCTGCTGGAATAAAGAGCTTAGAGTGAATGTGTAATAGAGAGATAATCTCTTGGTCAATTAACATCTCTTAGATAACTTGGATGTAAATTAAATGATTGCTGACTACAGTGTGGCATCTGTACTGATATTAAATTAGCATCTTTCGAATTGAAAAGAATCTGTGTAGTCACATTATGATAAGCAAATTGTGTTATTCCTTGCAGGAACCATACAAGATGGAGGCCCTGCGACAGACCAACCAACATGGTGAGCTGTGACACACAATACTACGTCAGTATCCATGATTATACTTCCATGTGTACTACTCACATCACAGGATTTTACACCTTGGTCTGGGGGGGAGGGGAGGCTAACATTTTACCAGTACTAGATACACTGGTAATATTTAGCATACATTCAGACAAGTCACTCCACCATTTTGAACATATGACACAACTTTATACCACCTCTTTTATCATTCAGTTCCCAAACACAAAATGTTTCTGGTAAAAGCCCCAAATGTTTTTGTGCAACAGGCATGTCTTGCTGTTAACCTGCATGTACAACTACACAATATAGATTGCTCCCTCACAAGTACATTTCAATAACTTATGTCTAGTTTTTGTACACATAACATTAAATTTGTTCGAATGTTCTGCCTTTTGACATAATGAAACATTGCAACAGAGCAAAGGGTGTGACATATTCTGTAACAGTAAGGCTGAAGGAATATATGACCTATAAGTTTCATTACACCCTTCCTTGCTTTAGATTATAGTTATGATTTCGTACAAAATACTATTGTTTCCATCACTCCTCAGATGCAGTTTGTAATTTACACATTTGGTACATCTGCAGGAAAGATGGCTACCTCAACTGCAGGGGGAAATACTGTGGTACACACACAACAGGGACAGGGGTTGGCAGCCCTGCTGGTAATGATTGCAGTATTGTGCTTTATCCTTGCATACTGCTGTTGGGGAGCACCGTGTTGTCGCTCTTTCTGCCGCCGTCGCTGCTGTTCTTGCTGCCATGTGACCAGAACAAACAGCCAGGGAGATATTGAGGCATTACCATCGGACATAGGGCTAAGTGTGGACCGGGGCATGGTAGCTACCCCAACAATAATATTGCTGCCTTATGGGCGCATGCTTGTCGTGGATGGCTCAGTGTTTGCTCAACTGCAGGCAGACACTAGTGGGCTTGATCTTATCGAGCTTGGTGAAAATATTGTGCAGGCTCAACAGCGAACCACCTCCACTGTTGCAGTCAACAGCCTAGCAGGCAGTACACCCAGCATCCTGGACATGGACTCAGAGACTAACAGTAAGGATGGTTGCATCTCCCCTACACTGGATGGATTCCTACCCCCAACCTATGAATCCATTTTTGGTTCTGAAAGTATGGCTGACCTGCCACCATCATATGACGAGATCCTGCAGCAACTGCAAGCACATGAATCGTCAGAAACTGTGCCTGAAGAGTACCAGCCAGGAGAGATCCGGGAAAGTCGAGTGTGATACCTAAAGTGACGATTATGTGAACATACCTGTGTGTGAGACATACTCACTAATGAGATTACTGTAACTGGCAACAGCAGTCACTATTGCTACATGTGAAACTTTTAATTCTTATAATTGAATAGAGAAACATCATTATTTGGATCATGTAGAATTGCCAGCAATGTTGGACAAGTAGTCATAGTATAAGTAACATGTATCTTCCTGCCTGGAAGACAAGGAGGTGTGAAAAGTATGCTTCCATTTGTTAAGACCGGCAGTGCAACATTTGTATATTAGAAGGCACTGTGATTGTGAGGCAGGGCACTGGCTTTGAACCACACTGAAATACACAGAGTATTTTGTATCAGTGATCTCAGCACTGCAGCTGTCACGGCAGATACATGATTTCTATGTGAAAAAGTTTATATGCTCTGGTCGGCAATAAAAGATACGCAGTGTGTCCTTTTATTTGCCTGCTTTGGAGCAGAATGTAGCAGACAGGGAATGGAAGTAATGGGTCTGATATGCAGTTCCTGAAAAGGGGACATGCAACTTTCACTAAAAATGGGGCAAGACCAGCCAATTGACATTGCAGTTGAGTGGACAGTTCACCTAACTCATATTCTTGAGGTCTCATGCTGAATTCTCTGCCGTCTGGCCATTTATCATGATTGAGGTTTTTTGCCCGAGGCAGATACCAGAATGTACCTAAAACTGGGCTAACATGGCCAAGTATATCTTGCTGTAATGCTACTACAGACCTTGCTTTTGTCTTGTGTCTGTTTGCATGTCTCAGGATCTCTTGCAATAATGCTACCAGAGACCTGTCTAGTGTCTGTTTACATAGTCTCAGCCTCTCTTGCAGAAATGCTACCACAGACCTTGCTTGTATCTCACTCGAGCACACAGAATGAGGTTCCATTGATGGTTAGGACACTGCTGAAGGTTTCCCAAATGCATATCTACCATTGTATTCTCCTCTAGCCCAAATTACCACCACCATAGGCTATCAATTATCACTACCCACATTCATATGAACAGAATTCTGGGGAGTACACAAGAAAGAGCAACAGCTCAGGAGATGCGTGGAGGTCAGTCCATTGGATTTCTTTGTGACCTTGTGGCATACAGCTCCTTTAATATATCTGACCATCCCTTGTTTTTATTCTGGCATAACCCTTTTCTTTAAGTAATACTTTTGTTTCATTCTAAATTGTTAACCCTTTGACCACCACCTTATCAAGCAGTGATATACCCTCCAGAACAAATTTCATTTTTGCAAATAGTAAACTTTACAATTTTTGAACAGTGCATTGTGATATACCTATGCAATAAGAACCAACAAAATGCAGGCTTTTTACATTAACGTTTAATTTAATTACAGTGTCTTTGATATGTCTCTCACATTGAGGGAGGAACATAGGCTAAGGGTGTTTGAGAATAGGGTGTTGAGGAGAATAGTTGTGCCTAAGATGGACGAGGTGACAGGGGAGTGGAAAAAAATACATAATGAGGAGCTTAATGATCTGTACTGCTCACCCAATATTGTTCAGGTGATAAAATCGAGAATGAGATGGGCAGGGCACGTAGCGCATATGGGGGAGAGGAGAGGTGTATACAGGGTTTTGGTGGGAAAATCTGAGGGAAAGATACCACTTGGAAGACCCAGGCATAGATGGGAGGATAATATTAAGATGGATCTTCAGGAGGCGGGATGTGTGGGTATGGACTGGATCGAGCTGGCTTAGAATAGGGACAAGTTGGTGGACACTCGTGACTGCGGTAATGAACCTTCAGGTTCCATAAAACACTAGGAATTTCTTGACTAGCTGAGAACCGGTTAGCTTCTCAAGAAGGACTCTGTTCTGTGGAGTAAGTCAGTCTTCAACATGTTTTGAACATCCAAGTGTTCATCCTCAGGAAGATTTGTACATTCAGTTTCATGGTATTTCTTTCATGCATCCATATACGCAGTCTGGACGATGGCAGGAGTGTAATCGACCAGACTGCTTATATGGATGCATGAAAGAAATACCATAAAACTGAATGTACAAGTCTTCCTGAGGATGAACACTTGGATGTTGAAAACATTTCGAAAACACTATAATTAAATTAAAACATATTAATGTAAAAAGTGTGCATTTTGTTGGTTCTTATTACACAGTATTTACAGTTCTACTTTAGTTATATGTTTCATAATATCTTGTTTAACCCTCATCCTTTGAATGAGCACAAAATCTGAAACATAACAAAACACGTGAGACAAGGTTATTTAGGGCTGGTGTGAAGAAAAAAAGAATGGAACTGGCCACAAAGGCACTGGTGTTTGGTCTACTGGACATACTAGATAGGTATAGCACGTTCGAAACGTGATGGCACACGCAGAAACCAGATTTGGTCTTTCAGCAAAAGGGACGAGTCCATTTAAATTGGCGGGGGTGTCAGTTCAGTCGACTACTGGCAGTCGAGGAGTGCAGATCAATGGACAGTGATTGTATAGACCTTGTTCTGACGTACAGTGCAAGGCTGCTGGCTACCCACTCTATTTGCATCTTTTCCCTCCCGTGCGTCACCGTGTGCCATCAGGTTCCGAATGCACTATAACAGTATGTCTAGGGTTGGTTTTGAAGTGGTTACAGTACCTGAGGGCCAAGTTTTGTACACAATGTTATTGTTCCATCATTTTACCTGTTAATGTGATGTCTGGCCATCTGCACCAGTTGGTTGATGTTCATACAATGCACACTGAAATGTCACTCCATGTTTAATGTTTTTTCTATAAAAATCACAACAATGCAAAGTTCTGTATGCATTCATACTGTATCATGTTAGACGTTAAAATATATACAAAGCTTTATTGAAATTCGGAGTACAAATAACATGGACTCCACAGAATGTACATTTCCAATCGCGTCTTGGTTTGAAAATTTGTGAAATACTGTCATTAAAGGTCCAAAATTTAGTTTGCTAGCACATTATAAATATGTACAACGAGCAAGTGCACAAACCTCAAGAGAATAAAGAAACATCACCACCACCAGCAGTCTTCCTCATCTCAGGCTGTGGTCTGTTAACACTTGAGCCAGCATCCATACAATCTACTCACAGCTCTTCATCCTACTTGTTATTAACAGAAAATCTGGAATGGATTTTCAGATGAAACATTTGAAGAACACCGTTTTTATGGTTAGATCTGTAACTTTCTATGAATTCATGAGTGGTTGTATACTCTGATTCATTTATTATCACTATCCTTTTACAATTTACTGACTGTACTCCTGCTATAGTAATTACAATTTTATCCCATTTGCATACAGTCAAGTTTTTCTGTCTCAAGTGAATCTGGATCACATCAAAATCTTATAGATTCTAATTGTTGAATATTTTTTAACCAGACTGTGTTTTGACACTTGACTGCTTACTCAGGCAGGAAACAGCGCCTTTCCTCAGACATTTGTCAGTTAGCTAAAACTATCAACATGCAACTTGGAGTTGCTAATTACCCAAAATGAGAAGTCTGTTGTCTATGTCTGTGAATATAGCTAATGAACCAACAAGTGAGCATGCCTGCTCCCAGTTTTTTTTTTTCTTTTTCTTCTTCTCTTATTCTTCAATCATTTTTACTATTACTATATAATACAAA
>Ga0123355_10004346_pt1 | contig 20615 bp, 20 predicted proteins | sample TergutEmb28metaG_3_FD_89872 | JGI IMG/M metagenome (GOLD analysis project Ga0123355, IMG submission 89872) | Embiratermes neotenicus P1 segment gut microbial communities from Petit-Saut dam, French Guiana - Emb289 P1 | ecosystem: Host-associated > Arthropoda: Insects > Digestive system > Gut ...
ATAATCGCACCTCCATGCTCTTTAAGAAATTCAGACAATATATTGTTTTTGATACAATGGCTAACGGCCTCGTTGACAGCCTGAGTGTAATCATCATAACGGTCATTAAACTCCCGTAATTTTCGTATAAACTCCATATACTGCCGTAACTTTTCGCTCTTACTAAATAGCTCCTCATTCATTCCCTTGTTTATATTATACACAGGAACTATGAGCTCTAGTGACCCTAAACCATCATCACTCTTTAACTCAAATGCAGAGGATAGTTTCAGTATTTCCTTCTCTGGTCTTGGGGCTGTTCCGTTATAAAAGACCACAAACTCGGGGGTTGGGATTTTGTAAAGCTTACCGCCATACAAAAATTTCTCTTCCCCTCTCATATTAACCCATTTGTCGTATAGCTGCCCAGTATACATTAATAGTCGGACAGGCATATTTGCATACGGGCTGGACATATGCTCTCCTACAACCAGCACCTTACCCCTTACCACAAAAGCTAAATCATTTTTTAACTTCCCGGATATGGTGGTTGTTATGGTGATAATCTGGATTTCTTCAAGGCCACATTCTATCCCTGTTAGCGCGTAATACAACTCGGCAGCATTTTCGGGAGTTTCAAATAAGAGCCTAAAAACACCGTCTTTTATCTGCCTATTAACCGATGGTGCATCTATATTGCTTTGTGGCGCATCCATTGGTATCCCGCCTTCTCGTAGTTTTATTTACTGCATAGACTAGATTTCATCAAATAATGGCTTTACAGTACCTCGCACGAGAGTTATCTGCTATTACTCACAACTGCACGCCACTAAAGAGAACATTCTTGTTTCAGACGAAAATCTCATGCTCAGTTTTCCATCGTTAGGAAACTTTTAGATTTTCTATTTCATCGTTAGTTAAATTGGTATATCGCATAATCTTTTCGATAGGCTCTCCATCTTCCAACATTGTTCTAGCCATATCAAACTCACGTTGTTTAATCGCCCACCTCTGTTGCGCGGCCTGGTCTCTACGGGCTTTTTCACGACGCTCGTATAAATCCCTAGTCCGCTCGTCGGCTGACAACTCCCGAAACTTTACAACGGCCTTACCAACTATTGGATTTTTCCCTGCTACCATTGTTATCTCCTCGGATTCAGCAGCTATAAACTTAGCCCAGTTGTATAACTCTGTTTTAGGAAACTTTTAGATTTTCTATTTCGTCACGAGTTAAGCCAGTATATTCCATAATCTCTTCTATTGGTCGATTGTTTTTAAGAAGAGCCTTAGCAAATTCAAACTCACGTTGTTTAATCGCCCACCTCTGTTGCGCGGCCTGGTCTCTACGGGCTTTCTCACGACGCTCGTATAAATCCCTAGTCCGCTCGTCGGCTGATAACTCACGAAACTTTACAACAGCTTTACTAACTACTGGATTTCTCTCTTCTATCATTGTCATCTCTTCCTCCGTTTCAGCGGCTATGAACTTAGCCCAGTCATATAAATCTGTACCATCGTAACTCTCTGGTAGTTTATGCAACTCTAATGTATTGATTTCAAGTATGTCGGAAAACTCTACTCCAGCACTTGGGTCATAAAGAGTAAAGCGATGATGGTACTTTGGGCTGCCCTTGATTAAATCCTCATCAGTTATAATTATGCTGACGACCTTCTTAATGACATCATAATTATCACCACTTCCAACTTGTTCTGCTATGAGCTTGGCATCATACAGGATGACTCGCTTCTGTAGCTCCTCTTGTGTGACCTTTAACTGGATTTCTATATGGATAATCTTGCGGGTCTTGGTGTACAGCTTCACATCTATAATAGCCAGTTTGTCACCTTCAAACTCACGTAGCAGGTGAGGGTCAGCAATCTCTATTTCGCTGTAATCATCTTCTGGTAACTTTAGTATCGACTTTAAAAGGCTTATTAGAAATTCCGTGTTGCGCTCATCGGCGTAGAATAAACGAAAAATTACATCGCTCTTAACTGGTAGAAATGCTTTCTTGTCCATAGAATGTTCCACCTTCCATCTTTAGTATACCATACAGGTACGATTTTTACATTTAGATTTTGACCGTAGACTACTGTTTCTTGAATTTCTCACGTAGAGCATATTTTACAGCGCAAACAAACCACCGCCATGACTCTTGCAATTTACTTGGTCGTGTTTTGTCTGCGTATTCACGGAAATATTCCATAAACGATTTATTTTGTGGCTACTGGAATCCTATTCTTGGTTGGCTTGTGCGTAGGGTTCAATTGATGTGATTGCATGTGGTTCACAATCGTATATCACAACGCATCACTTATATATTCTACATATGTAACAAAATAAACCAGGGAATGGAGATTGTTCTGCAAAAAACATTGATTCACAAGGTCACAGTACAACACTTCCGCGGGTAAGGTCTGGATTATCACGGAATATGACCGCCCTATCACTATGGTATTGCTACCAGACGAATACAAAAAACCAAGGCAAAGGAGAGAACAAAATGCCAGCAGCAGTAGAAAGCATGTTTTATGTAAGAGAAACACCATGGCACGGACTAGGCATAAGGATAGAAGAAGCCATATGCTCAACAGAAGCACTAACCGCCGCCGGACTAAACTGGCAGGTAAACCAAAACCCCATATTCACATCTGATGGGCAAGCCATCCCTAACTACAAGGCAAATGTCCGTGACAGTGACAACAAGGTCTTAGGGGTAGTATCAGACAGGTATCGTATCGTCCAAAACAGCGAAGCGTTCCAATTCACAGACGCACTCTTAGGCGAGGGCGTAAAGTACGAAACCGCCGGGGCATTACAAGGCGGCCGCAGGGTATGGTTGTTGGCCAAGCTTCCAGAGAAGTACATTATCGGAGGTGAGGCAATAGAGCCATTCCTTGTGTTTAGCAATTCTCACGACGGTTCTGCCGCAATCAAAGTTTCTATGACCCCAATAAGAGTTGTCTGTCAAAACACCCTAAACCTTGCCCTGGAAAATGCTCGCCGCACATGGTCAGCAAAGCATACAGGTAGCATACAAACCCGTAGGCTTGAGGCCAGGGAAACACTAGGGCTTGCACAGCACTATATGGAAAGCCTAGGTAAAGAGTTTGACGCGCTTAGCCGGATTAAGCTATCCGATTCAAAGGTAATGTCGCTAATCAACGAGTTAATACCCTTGGCAGACGAAGCCACAGCACTACAGCGTAAAAATGTAGAGCAGCAACGAGACGACGTCAAGATTCGTTACTTCGAAGCCCACGACCTAAAAGCAATTGGCAAAAGCGGCTTTAGATTCGTAAACGCAGTCTCTGATTACGCCACACATGCGAAACCACTGCGAGAAACCGCCGCATACAGAGACAACCTGCTTATGAAGGTACTAGACGGCCATCCAATTATCGACAAGGCCTACGCCTTAGTCAGAGCTGCATAATACAAGGGAGGTACTAATGTTCAATGTATTAGCATCAACTCAAGGCCTGCCGCATGATGCGTGGCTAGACTATCGCCGCCAAGGTATCGGAGGGTCTGATGCATCGGTTGTCTGTGGCATCAACCAATACAAATCCCCAGTAGAGTTATACATGGACAAAATAGGCATGTCCATCAGCCAAGAAGCTGGGGAAGCAGCGTATTGGGGTAATCGTCTTGAATCCCTAATCCGGGAAGAGTTTACGTTGCGGACAGGCTTGGAGGTAGTCCCGGTAAATCAAATCCTACAAAGCGAGTCATACCCCTACATGCTTGCAAACTTGGATGGCGAAATAGAGCATCCAGAACATGGCAAATGCATTTTCGAGGCCAAGACAACCAACGCCTATCTTAGCGGCAAATGGGAGGGTGATTCTATACCGGATGAGTATCTTCTCCAAGTGCAGCACTATATGGCGGTAACAGGTTACAAAGGTGCATATGTAGCTGTACTAATTGGCGGCAACACTTTCAAGTGGCAGTTTGTAGCGCGGGATGAGGAGATAATATCAATCCTAATTAAGCTAGAAGGTGACTTTTGGGGGCATGTCCAATCGGGCGTGCCTCCGTCTTTAGATGGCAGCGATGCATCTGCGGATTTCCTAAGCAAAATGTTTCCCAATAGCATACCGCTAACTGTAACAGAGTTGCCTAAATCCGCATTCGCTTTAATCACCCAATATAACGACGCCAGCACCGTAATAGCCCAGCACACCGAACAAAAGCAAGAGGCAGAAAACCTGCTTAAACAGATGCTTGGCGAGAATGAGAACGGCATTATAGGCGATAGGGTCATCACCTGGAAGACCTCCGTACAAGAGCGGCTTGATTCTAAAACCCTAAAAGCCGAGCATCCCACCTTATACAAAAAGTATTTGTTCAAAACATCATGCCGTCGGTTTTCAATAAAACAGGCAATATAGATAGGAGTGGTCAAATGAGTACAGTAGACGTTAAAACTCGTTTAAGCGAAAAGGTACAGAAGTCGCAGATAAGTAAACGCACAGAAAGGACGAATACCGCCAATCCAGAAACCACATTGGCAGCAGTAAAACCGGGATACATGACACTCCCGGCAAACGCCATAAAGATTATCAACGAGAATCTAAAAAACAAACCGCTATCACGTCAATCCATTGATATCGTAAAAGCACCTGCGGGCGGCACAATTGCATTTACTGTTCCCGGGCTAACTGGGGACGAAGTCCATAAGGACTTAACGGGGGTAATCCTAGATTACGCCACTCCACGGGCATACTGGGAAACATCAGACCCAACAGAAGGTACTCCGCCGTCTTGCTATAGCCCAGACAGTGTGACGTCCTATGACGGAAAACCCTGTTCGCAGTGTATGTACAATGCGTTTGGGTCAAAGGATGGTGACTCTAATGCCAAAGCCTGCAAAGAGTCTGTAGAGTTGTACCTGCTGCGTCCGGGTAATATCATGCCAATCATAGTACGCATCCCGGTATCTAGTAAATGCATCTTCCAGAAATATTTGACGCGGCTTGTTAGTAATATGATACCCCTAAGCGGAGTTGTAACAAAGATAACCCTTGAGAAAGCCACTAGCCGACAAGGCCAGGCATACGCTCAATATTGTTTCGAAGCTACTAATGTTCTATCAGTAGAGGAATCCGGCACCTTAATGGATTTTAGCCAAAAAATCATGGAGGTGGTAACGAGCAGAAGTGCTTTGCCGGGAGAGCATGGCGTACATGAATTGGCAGAGGCCGTATAATTCCTACCAAGAAACTATAAACGAGGTTCAGTACAAGGTTCAACAAACAATACACAAATAACACAGCGACCATATCACCAAGTAGCACTGTGTATGTTGGAGGATATCAGCCTCCAACGATATCCACAAGGGCTGGCATACTATTGTTGCCATACCCCTTGTGAGTAAAATCAAAGGGTGATTCAATGCAATATATTATCAGATGCATGTGTTATATCTATTCACTAATATGTAGATGGGCAAAACAATCTACAGGGGGTGAACTGTTATGATGGATTTTCTTAAAATTCTGACGAAAGTGCTGCCTTCAATTATCACAATCATAACTACTGTTATGGTTGTTGTTGGTGACTTGTGTGATGAGAACTGCGGCGAAGACAACAACAGCAGCAGCAAGCCTGTTGAATGGCCGGATTTATACTCATAGGCATGGGTAAGATAACGGTATTAATATACACCATTTGGCCACCATGTCCCAATTGTCCGTATGCAAAAGGATTAATACACTCGTTTGTAAATCCCTGCATCCAATGCAAGGACAGCGACTATACAATATACAGACGCCTCAGTAAAATGGTGCGTACTATAGTCTGTGTGCCATTCACACGAAAGAACAGTAGAAACTAGCTTAAGTTATGGAAGTGCCATGAAAGCCCTGGTGTATATTCGCCGGGGCTTCTTTTCTGCTGTGGACACAGGAGTCTGGTTTTGTCATTTTGGGGGAAACCGGGAAAGTAACACATGTCATGCATGGATGATGACGGAATTGCCCACAAAGGACAGACTGGAGGTTGCGAATGAAATATACAGTGATAATCAAAGAAGTCCTATTCAAAATGATAGATGTAGATGCCGACTCGTCGGACGAGGCCATTGACAATGTCCGCAGTCTTTACGCTGCGTCCGAAATCGTGCTAGACAGCAGCGATTTTAATGCGGTTGATATCAGTATTATGCCGCCATCGTAATCGTAAAAACCAGGCACTAGCACCGCATTAGATGCATACGTCTCTGCGGCATAAAATGCATACACATTATGCATCGCGGAGTAATGCATTTTCCTGTGCATAAAACGATGCATTTAATGATTGGATTTATGTCAAATGAAGTTGCTATACTTTTTTCGGAAAGCGGTGATTAACGTGAGTAAGATAGACTTCGATAATATCAATGACGAAATTGTATACAAAGTATTCGATGTTGATGGCAACGAGGCCGATGCCCTAAATGACAGCTACCTAGAGCTCTATGAGTTGCTTGGGCGAGATGCAATGCTAAAACTGTTCACTCATTTCCGTGGAGATAAAATCGACTGCCCAATGCGCTTATATCGCCCAGAGTTTATAGCTGACCTTGCAAAAAACGAAACAGATAGACGCGAACGCGCGAAAATAGCCAGGGCTGGCGGTTATTCCGCACGGGTAATCGAGGGACTTCTAAGCAAACGAAGAAAGGAAAACGAAGAGAACTAATCCAGATACAATGACCGCCCCTAAAATTAGCGACGAGCGAATTTGAAAGGAGCGGTGATAAATGGCTCAATTATATGGCTACGTTCGTGTCTCGACCCGAGAGCAGAACGAAGACAGGCAGCTTATCGCAATGCGGGGTTTTGGGGTAGCAGAAAAGGATATCTACCTAGACAAGCAATCCGGCAAGGATTTCCGCAGAATGGCGTATCAAAAGCTGCTGTCAAAACTAAAACCCGGAGATACCCTGGTAATCAAGAGTATCGACAGGCTTGGCCGGGATTACGATGAGATTCTAGGACAGTGGAGGATTATCACAAAAGAAAGGCATATCTCAATTGTTGTCTTGGACATGCCCCTACTGGATACTCGCCAAAAGGAACGAGATTTAACAGGCACATTCGTAGCTGACCTGGTGTTGCAAATTCTTAGCTATGTAGCGCAACAAGAACGGGAGTTTATCCGTCAGCGGCAGGCAGAAGGCATAGTTGCCGCCAAAGCCCGTGGTGTCACGTTCGGCAGGCCGCCACTAGAGCGTCCAGAGATATTTAACGCGGTCTTGTTAGCTTGGAAATCTGGCGAAATATCTGCAAGGGAAGCAGGCCGTAGGCTCGGAGTCAACTACAAAACTTTCCTTGTCTGGGCACGAAAATGACGTTTTGAGAAAAAACTTAGACTTTTATCGTCATTGCAATAATCCACAGTGTAAGTACCCTGCAAGGCAGTCATCGTATCTGGAATCAATCGCTCATACATTAGCAAACGTGCTCTGTTACGGGTAATTAGTACCTATCACAGCGCACGCGAAGATTATAGCAGTTGTGGAAATTTATTTCAATGTCGAATGAGTAAAAAAGTCTACATTTATACTCAAAAAACAATGAAAAGGCAAGAAAAACGCACTAAGGTTATTGTGCCGTGAAACAATGCAATTTCAACGGCATTCAATCAACATACAAAAGGAGGCTGAATCTAATGCGATTCACCAAAAAGCTGTTAGCAACAGCACTGGCATTTATGATGGTATTTGCGCTACTGCCTGCGGCGGTACTAGCCAACGACACCATCACAGTAACCATCGACGGCCAACAAGTACAGTTCGAAGACCAAGGCCCGGTAATGGTAGGAAACAGAGTAATGGTACCAGTCCGTGGAGTATTTGAAGCACTAGGCTTCGATGATGTCGACTGGAATCGAGAAACAAGAACCGCGACATTAACACGCAGCAGCGACACCGTAATCATCACCATCGGCAGTGACACGTTCACCACAAACGGCGTCACCCATGCACTGGATGTCCCCGCGCAATTAATCGGTGGCCGGACATTATTGCCACTGGCAGCGGTGTTGGAGAGTTTGGGGTATACATCTACGTGGGATGCTGGTATTAGAATTGTTATTATCATTACAGAACAACCAACTGAACCAGAACCACCAGAAGAACCACCAGAAGAACCCGAACCTACACCACAGCCCACGATTGAACCAATCTATGTATCCGAAAGGGCTTTATCTATCTACTCTGTAGCCGAACTGCTGGATTATGTATCAGCAGAAGAAAGATTAGAGGATATACGCGCGTTAGCCGAAGCTGGAGATGCACTTGGTCAGTTGCTGCTAGGAATGATGTATCATACGGGTAGCTTTGGTATATCTGAAGACCCATACCGTGCGATTACCATGTACCGATTGTCAGCCGACCAAGGTCTTGCCAGAGGCATTGCTCAACTAGCTGTTAGTTACGCGGCAGGCATTGGTGTAGAGTCCAATCGAGAGCAATCTGTATATTATGCACGTATCGCCGCCGAAATGGGCAACGCACTAGGACTAAATCAACTTGCATTTGCATATGCTTCCGGCCAAGGAGTCCCCGTTTATGACCATGAACGTGCGGTTTACTATTGGCACTTGTCCGTAGCGCAAGGGTCAATTGATGGCAAAGGCAACCTCGCTGTAATGTATTATCATGGTATGGGAGTAGACCAATGCTACTATGAGGCTGCAAGGCTTTGGCGTTACACTGCCGAAGCTGGGCATTCTGGCCGTCAATTTGCATTGGGTGCTATGTACCGCGATGGCCGTGGCGTTGAACAATGTTATGAAACTGCGCTGTATTGGTTTGACCGTGCAGCCGAACAGGGGAATGAGGATGCGCAAGAGCAGTTAAACTATATCCGTTACGGGATAGCCCCTCCAACCGCAATAGGCCGCCACTTGGGCGTAGATTATACAATCCTGCCAGAGGTATTTTCAGATGGCAGCGGTGATTATGTAACTACATGGCAGTTTATCGAACTTCATGGTGAGATAGACCTGGATGATTTCCCGGCGTTTGCACCTAGTCCTGAAGAGATATTGCCATATTATTTCTTCGGCTCGGAGCGAGGCGATGTAATTCTTGCACACTGGTGGAATGGGACTGTATTCCTATTCATTGACTTGGGTGATGGTCAATTCCATCGACAATGGATTTCAAATTAACATTCATAAAAATAATCCAGCGGGACGCACTATCATCCCCGCTGGATTGTTTCATTAAACATGATACATTTATGTTTTTTTGGATGAATTAATAAAATGATATTTCAACAATCATGGAACGAAAAGTGTTGTGGTGGTTATATTATGCATGATAAATTAAATTTCCATCGCATAGTAGGTTTGCAGCACCTACATGATTACTGACTAACTCGTATGGCTCATCCAATGCGTCGTATGCAATACCGTGTGTAGAGCTTGTAGCCTACACAGATTCATTGAGTTCTTGTATGCTGTGAAGAGGTTAGGGATATGTTTTATTTTATAGCTTTTAGGAATGGTAACTGGATTAATATTGAGTTTTTCCAATATGTCCATTACTTTATAGAAGTATGTCAGACCTGCTTGTGTCATATACGTCCTTGTTTTAGCGATTCCAGCATTATTTATTATCTTTAGGGTATCAATAATAAGCATCTCTGTCGTAGGGGTTAAATTTTCAGCCTCGACCAGTTTTATCGCATCTGCCAAGGTATAATAGTCACCAAATTTTACTATTTGTCTAAAATACTTTGTTATTATATCTTCTGCCATCATGTCCGATAGCATTCGATGGATTATTCTAATAGGGTCATCTATAGAGCGATTGATGATATTACTTTCTGCAAATTTCCTATTAAACGAAGGGGAGTCGCGCTCTCTTTTCATCTGCTCTTGCTCAAGCCGTAACATCATGTAGGTTTTGCGGTACTTACATTGCACCTCAAATCGGATAATATGTTGCGCATCATCAATGCTAGGACAAGAAGGAAATTGTTTTTTTAGCTGATAATATTTATTGTAACAATTTATATTGACAGACCCAGATTTCAAATAGTGACTATGTTCAAAGCTTTTTTTTCTATGTGAGATTCTATCGTAATATTTATATTCTTGAAAATATGATGAATAATCTCCACGTTTTATCAATCGCATCATCTGCATAGGCGTACATGTCACACCGAGTTCCCTCAAGTCGAAGTTAATACAGTAATCAATTCGTTTTGGTTTATATTCAGCGAATCTCCCCAACAAAGGGGACAGTTTATTAACTTCATCATTAAATTTCCTCTCGACTTCAAGTAAATGGCTTTCATTAGAAGCCGTAATGTAATCACTAATTCCTATGAATACTTTGGGGTTTATTTTAGCTTCTATAATATATTCACTATATTCTCGGGAATGGTTATCGTACCACAGAATCCAGCTTAAACCTTGGCGGTCTTCAGATTTGTATACAATTTTCAGTACACGACTGTTTTCAAGAGATAGCTCTCCATCTGCCATTATTGTTTTCTTTATCGGTCTCCAATCACGGCTTCCAATAATGGGAACGTAGATATCAATTTCATCAGTATTACAAAAATACCTATATATAGCATCTCTTAATTTGTTAGCTGCTGTGCTTCTTGACCCTGTCCGACCTTTTCTTATATATCCCATTTGACCTATCTCTTCGTTTAGTATTCTTCTGGACATTGTAAATGTATGGTGTCCTAATGATGACTTCATAATATTACCTCGCTATCGTTGATATTAGAATCATTGAATTTGTTCTGTACGCAATATCTGTCAAAATAGTTTGACAACATTCTCATTAGAATTATGTTATGCAGCGGGCATGTTCCTATTAAGCGACAAAATATGTATACTGCATGTATGCTATACGCGAGAGTAATAGAAAATAATATATACTATATATAGGAGCTACATTTACTCGTGTTCAAGCATTGACATAGACATTGTAAATTTCCGAGAAATGACTACTTTATCGATGCGTAGTGTGATTGCATTTATATGTATTCATTCCCTGCAATTTGTGATAAGGTTATGTTTGTGTGTATGATGCGCATCTACATCATCCATGTAGTATCTTCGTGTGGAGAGGGGTATCTATGAGCCATATTGAGGAGTTGTATGTATTTAATGATTTACCGCAAAATGGTGTGTTGACTATTTGTGACTTCAGCAAGGTTGATAGGAAATATAGATTCACAGGGCACGGAGGCTTCGTTGAGCTTGGAGAACAGATTGTAAAAGAGACTATTGAATCTGTTGATATTTTACAGAAGATACTTTTTGCGATAACAGAAAGCGTACAGGCTGATATCACGCATAACAAGTGCTACTTAGGTGAAATCAACATAAATGACTATTTCATATATCAGCTTGTGTTTGATGTTTTATTCGATAAGTATTATGCAGAGTCCCCTGTTATGACGCTGACGGAATACTGCAACAAACATGTTTCCTTTGGGTGGGATAAAGGGATTAGCAATTCGGAGATTAGTAGTCCAGATTATGACCTAAATGACGATATGAACGCAATTTATCATAGGATGTATAATCAATTAAAAGAAGATTATGAAATAAATTGTCACGATGAGATTAAGGAAACTTATTCTGCATTTGGTGTAAAATCGGATTATTATGATGCTTGTTTGAATTATTTGAAATCGTTGCACGGTAACACCAAAGAAAATAGTGTCAAGCCTAAATATTATTGGGATGCAATATACTACAACGCCCATCCTAGACTGATTACATATAGGCAGTATAGGCGAAACCTTCAAACGGACAAACACTACAGCTATGCTATGTTTGACGATGACTATAGGACATATGATAAATTTGTTAATAAATTTATGACATCCTCAAAGGATACACCAGTGAATAGGTTTGAAAAAACTATGGACTTCTACCATCTGGAGATGAACAAACGGTTGGACTTTATTTACAAACTAGCTGTAAAAATGGAATGTGCTGGTTTGGAAGTTATCGACAAAACCCATTGTATGATAAAGAGATTTCATCCAGTAGTAGAGTATTTAAGCATTGAAAATGACCATTTATGTACTACTCCTCGACATAAGTATTATAGGCCTTTCTTGTTTGTTGATAAGGCCGTTCCAGAATGTGAGCAACCCGAAAAGCTGACAACTGGTAGCGAACTTATTATTTACTACATCATACGAGCGAGAGTTTACGAGTTGTTCAACTACAAGTTTCGTTTTTCATCAAATAACTATGACGATATAATGGATTTCATAACTAAACATTTCAACGTGTTGTCATACCATGACCCCAATAAAGTGTGGTTTACTACAGATTCGCAAAAAAAACGCGATTCTGTAAAGCGCATTAAAAATGCTGTGGCAATAAACCACGCCCTGTTTTGGGAATCTGATGCCAGGCAGAAGCCTTCAAGGCAAAAACGGACAAAGACCGAGACCGAGTAAGCCAATCTTGTTATGTAAATCTCTTGCGCCTGGCATATTGCCAGGTTTTTTTTATTCCCTTAAAAATAAATGCACCGCGACTATGCCTTTGATAATCTACAATCAACAGATGCGCATCTGAAAAAACACATACCAAATTGAGTGGTATGCGTGGCTATTGGAGATAATCCCACCCCTGCTGTGGGGATGCATAGCCTTTCGAAGTTGAATGATATGAGCCTTATCGCAACAGAATTTAATATGAAATTCTTTGTACTAAAAAAAGCGGGCGGGATAGACCGGGATACCGGGATAGGCGGAGTGCTGGGATACCCTCGCAGGCAAATGTAGCACGTCAAATACTAAAGTTATGAAAAGGAAGGTTTTTTCAATGGAGCGTAAAAGAGTAATTCCCCCTGATATTCTCAAAACCCTAACGGCAATTCCCCAGCAGCAAACGCATCAGCACACTAGCTACGAACCGCCTCTAACTGCCGTGCCTACACCCCCCAGAAAATCATTTGGGGGCAGGGCATGGGACAAGGCGACAGAGTTTGGTCGCAAAGCCAAGGTATTTTGCGAAAGTTTGTCGGAGGTACTTGTGCCTGTTACCAAACTAATAACTCGTGCAACCAAACTTATTTTGGCCGTAATAGGTCTCAAAAAAGCATTCGAGAAGGCCTACGCATGAGCGATAAGAAGACCACACTTCAACTGCCGCCTAAAAACGGCGGTTGGGGCATAACAACAGATGATAAAGCGTCAAAGCTCGTATGCAACTTTCAATTTGAAGTTTTATCTATAGTTGATGTGCTGCGCATTCCCGAGGCCAAATCAACGCCTCATATTAAGCTCAAACTTTGCTTCGGCTTAACCGAATATATTGTGTTTACAGTGCCTATATCAAAGTTAGAGAAGATAAATTGGCTTGAAAAAGACACAAAATGCATCCTTTACCCTGATGTTGCGCCAGCAAAGGCGCAAAGGTATATCGCAAATAACATCCGCGAGAAGCTACCAGGCGTAAGGACAGAAACCCTATACAAGTTATGCCAAGTAGGACTTCATATTATTAATGGTGAGCCTGTGTTTTGCACAGGTGGGGCGGTTATAAGGCCACCCGATGCCGACACTCGCGGGTCCATCATTGAACCAGACGAAATTCGCCTTACCCTAGATACTAACCCCGACATAGCCGAGGTAGAAGCCATTGCAGATATGTATGAATTACTCGACATGTTCCCAGACATAGGCAGGATATTATTGGCCTATAACATCATGTGCATAATGCGTGAATTGTATGATTATGCATGGGAGCCACCACGATTTTGCCTTTATGTCTATGGAGCATCAGACACAAAAAAAACTACTCTATGTACGTTTGTATCACAGCTCTATAACAGAAGCAAGGGAAGGGAACACCCTTTGCGCTTTGATAGCTCCCCTGCAAGTTTGGTCAAAGCCCTGTATTCAAGGTCTGACTGTGCCATTGTTTTTGATGACCTTTGCCCGCTAGAGTCACAGTCTGCACAGCGCAAGCAAGAGAATACTCTGGTGGATGTTGTGCGGATAATCGGAGACGGTATCACGCCTGGGCGGGTAAACATGGCAGACCCAGATATGGAAATGCCACCACCAAAAGTAGGAGCGATCCTAACGGGAGAGTATCTGCTCGAAACGAGCGAATCGACTGCTGCAAGGATGTTGCCAATGGAGACTTCCATTCCCAGTGACGAAACCCTCCAGCGACTGGCGGCGCTTATGCAAGAAAAAAAACTTGTTGTACCTACCCTGTACCACAATTTTATCCTTTGGCTCATGGCTAACTACGATTGGGTAAAGGGTTCTATAAAAGGGTGGTGGACTGCATACAGCGCGTCAGCATTTGAAGTAATTGGCATGAAGGTACACGGGCGCTTACGAGAGGCATATTACAACCTAAGCACTGCTTACGCCATGTTTCTCGAATATTCTACTGAAAAGAGCTTTGTCGCAGAAGATGAAGCAATTGAACTGTACCACTCCCTTCTGCATCTGCTAACAGGTTTGGTGCATGCGCAACAGACACGGATAGACCAGGACAAGCTCAAGAGTGCGCCTACGCCTACTGCAATGCTCGACACTTTAGCCCACATTCGCAAGCTGTATTCAGATGGGGCAATTAGGTTGGCGCCATCTGCAAAGGAGTTTAACGAAGCGCAGCATGACGGTGTTGTGCACCTAAACCGCCTGTATATCTATGGTGAACGATTCCGTAATTATATCGCCACAGCAGGCGCCAATCTTGATAAAGCCCTAGATAGCCTTGATGCTCGGGGAGCGTTGGTTCGCCTTGATAATGACAGAACTGTCCAGCTTGTCACGGATAACGGAAAACGCCGCTGTTATGCAATTTTCATGTCACATTTGAGGTAATACCTACTGCTTGCTGATGACCTGGCGGGGGCAGTACGCCTCCGCTGGGCTGTCTACACAACTAGACTATGGGAGGCAATTGAATATGAAACATACAAATTCAGCAAACGCGCTGCTTGATAAGATGCTTTCAGTCATAAGCGAAGTAAACCGCGAAGTAGCCGAACGAGGCGAGGCTGTGGAAGGTATCGCCATCGCCATACTGTCAAAGAAGAACCTATTTCTGCTCGGAGAAACAGGGACAGCAAAATCTTACGTCATTACTGAATTTCTCAAACGCATCGCCAACTCAAAGCAATTCCAATACCTACTGACGAAGCAAACCGACGAAGAGGCCCTGTTTGGGAGGTTAGACCTAAAGAGCTATCTTGTAGGCAATCCTAAGATAATAACAACAGGCAAGATACCAGATGTCCATTTTGTGTTCATAGATGAAATCTTTAAGAGTAATGATGGCGTGTTGAACTCATTGCTCACGGCATTAAACGAGAAAAAATTTACCAACGAAGGTGAAACTTTAGACCTGACTGTTTTGTCGTTTATGAGTGCCTCAAATGAAATTCCTAATTTTAACAACGCCGACGAGAAGATATTGCTACCTTTATTTGATCGTCTTGAGCTAAAAATTTTGGTGGAATATATTAAAAGCCGCGATACTCGATTGCAAATGTTAGCACATAAACAGAACGGGCTAACAGGTCAAGTTACCGCCACCATAGACTTGAGTGAGTTGCTGGTAATGCAGGATGACGTGGTGGCCGTAACAGTCCCAGAAAAGATTAACGTGCTATTTGAAGACATTCATTGCGAACTGAGAAGCCTTGGAATCCATGTGTCCAACAGAAAATATTTCAACTACCACCCGATAGTACAGGCGAAAGCATGGCTTAGTGGGCGCGATACCGTTGAAGCTACAGATTTAAGCGTACTGAGGCATTACCTGTGGACTACACCAGCAGAAATACCAGTAATCCAGAAAGTTTTGACAAACATTGCCTTAACCCTTTAGAAGTGAAAATCAATGACATAATTTCTATGGCGGATGAGTGCTATGAAGATTTTGACACTAATGTTGGTAATAACCCCGACGCAGCAATAATTAAACTCCACAAGGATCTGGTGCAGATTTACCGCATGGTCGGCAAGCTAGAAGCTGGTACAGAAGGCGAAGCCGTCAAAGCCAACGCTATCGAAGAACTTGAAGCAATATCTATGCAGGCCCACGAAAGAGTTGGCTTCGCTTACGCACCGCTACAATTGTTGTAACTGGAGGCTTATACATGAATCCTAATACTCTAGCACCCACTGGTATATCCCACAGCCCTGCGCTGTGGGAGCAAGTTACGACTGATACCGTCGAAAAAGTGAACACTCACGTACTGCGGCCGCTTCGTGTCGAGCAGATGATTTACAGTGACTTGCGCGAGCAAGTCAAGGCTGGACTTGATGAGCTTGAAGCCGATGGTGCCGCACAGGTTGACACCTTCCCTTCATTAATACAGGACATATTTATATCTCTCTACAGCATAAAACCACGCCATAACGACCCTGATGCCCTTACGCTTACAGCACGGCAATTCAATGCCTCAATTATGGACAATATCATGAATAGCGAACAGTACCACGCCGTCAAAGCATTATGCGAGGGGCACGACCTTGTCGCATACGGGTCAGTTCATGAGATTGCCCAGTTCATACATGAGAGTTTGGATGAGCTACTTGACAGTGATTCCATTGAGGAATTAGAAGCACTGGAGAGCCAGCAGGCAGGGTTGAGAGCAAAAGTCCAAGAAGCATTGGCGAACAACGCCCTTGCCAATACACAGGATATAGCCGAAAGCCTTGCTGCCAACGAACAGCAGATTGATAAGCTATCCAAACTGGTTGTACGTGGCGTAAGGCAAAGCAGTAGCGTTATTCAAGATGCTGTTGCCGCCGCCTTGGATAAGGCGCAAGAAACGTCAGCCATTCTACAGTCCTGGGGCGATGGTTATAGTTCACCCCAAGCCATACAACAGAACATGGAAATACTGCGCCGGGTGCAATCATCGAAAAAATTACGAAACATTATCAAATATCTGGGCAAGTTCCGTGAAATTTACGATAACGCCCGTAAGAGCAGCTACACCCACGGACGGGGTGAGAAATACGACATTGTTCTAGGCAAAGATTTCACACGCGCAATAGCAAGCGAATACGCACTCTTGGCATTGCCAGAAACCGTCCCGCTATTTATACAGAAGGTACAGCGGAAGGCATTAAAGCAGTACCGCAGGCGTGAGCGTGTCAACAAGGGCTATGGCGACATTGTAGTTTGCATAGACGAGTCTGGTTCAATGACTGGTGACCCTATTGCCTGGGCTAAGGCAGTAGCAATTGTACTATTGGAACATGCCGTTATATACAATCGCCGTTGTGCAATGGTGCGGTTTGCATCGGATGATAAGCCTGTAACGCATATATTTTCAAAAGGCAAATACACAACAGAAGATGTTTTCAACTTCGCAGAATCATTTCTGAATGGGGGAACGGATTTTGAAACCCCGCTCAGTCAAGCCGCTACCCTAATTGAGAATGAGGGTTTTGAGAATGCCGATATCATGTTCATAACGGATGGAGCCTGCTGCATCAGTGATAACTTTGTATCTAGCTTCCGCGACAAGTGCAAGCAACTTAAATTTAGCGTTACTGGCATAATCATAGATACAGATGGGGCAAGCACAGATTCTAGTCTTACGCCATTCTGCAAGAAGGTCTACCACTTGAGCGGCATGTCTGGCGACGACATAGTATTAGATATAATCACAAGCTTTGTTCAGTAATTTATATAGTTCCGTTGCTGTAAAGGTGATAAACATGATGTACTGACAAGATACTGTGAACATAACTACTGAGTTTGGTGTGGCTGCCGTCATGGAAGCCAAGCGGCTTTCCGAAAAATATGGCAAGGACAACTTAATGAATTGAGATGACATAGTTTCGATCGTGGGTATGAGAAAAAACATGTGCGTCATTTGCTCAGCATAGTTTATTGATTAATGGAGGCGATTAATGTGACGGCACTGCCACAATTGAGCGGATTTGATAATTTGCAAGTTCTAACGGAATACAAAGACCTGCTAAGTGTCCAAGACCTATCAATTATCTTTAAAACATCTAAACAGACTATTCACAAAGAGATGAAAACTGGGAAGTCCGGCACACCCATAAAAATTAGCCGATTATACAGGATTGTGAAAATATATCTAATGCAATGATTTTCAATGGTACTAATTTATAGAAACGATAGGTGTGTGCTGTATCGCTGATACTGCACACACCCATCCCAATTGATGACTAAGGTGGATAATCATGACTCATAAAAAAGAAATGAACATAAATTCCGAATCTGGTGTAGCTGCCGCTTTAGAAGCCAAACGGCTTGCAGAAAAATATGGTAAGGATTACTTGAACTGCGATGACATAGTTTCAATCATGGGCATAGGAAAAAACAACGCCCGCAATCTTCTCAACAGCATCACGTTCCCAACAATTGAAGTCGGCAACCGCAAGGTCGTAAGCGTAATGGCATTCGCCCTGTGGTCGCTACAGGATAGCCATAAATATGCGTAGACGCTGCATCGGACACGTTGACATCCCAAAAGCCACGAAGCTATACTGCTATATGCAGATAGCTTTCGTGGCAAGGCATTACTAGGAGGAATGCTTAGTGCCACAATTAAGAGAAACAAAATCCAAGGCTGGGCGGCGTGCTAATAACACAGGCAGTGTGACACAGCGTAAAGATGGCCGTTGGGTTTGCATGATTATCACGGGATATAAAAGTGATGGTAAGCCAGACAGAAAGTATTACTACTTCAAAACAAAGCATGAGGCGGAAAGAAAAGCAACACTACTATCATCAGAGGTTATCAGCAATGGATATCGCAATGTAGCAGCCCAAGCTGAAACCAATCTTAAGAAACTAATGGTTGAGTGGTACGAACTTTTTAAGGTTGAAAGGCTTACCAGTCCAGCGAATGAGAAAAATTTGGGGATTATGAGATTGCACATTTTCCCTGCTCTAGGTGCGCTTGACGTTAAGGACATTGATACCGAGCGTATTCAGAGGTTTGTTAATAAAATGAAGCGTGAGAAGCTGATAGGTGGCTTTGGATATTCTAAAGACGCAAACGGCGGTTATTCCGTGGATTATATTATTAAAACGAAAAGCCTTCTGGAGCAATTTTTCAAGTACGCTGTCCGTAAAAATTTTGTTTCTGTTAACCCTGTGTCTGACGTAGATGTTCGGGTAGCGGGTAAAGGTACGAGCGTAGATGCTGATGAAAAGGGAAAGGCGTTGCGTCCAGAGTTACGTGCAACTGTTTTTGGTGCGGTTGAGAGCAACCCTGTGCTGAAACCAATTCTTATGACGCTTGCTATGCAGGGTTTAAGAACCCAAGAGTTGATTGCCTTAAGATGGAAGCACATTGATTTTGAAGCGAAAGAGCTTCAAGTCAGAGATGCAGTAAAAAGGACAATTACGCTTGATGATATGGGAAATATTACATCAAGGGGTTCTGAGATTGGCTGCCTAAAAACCGTGAGCAGTTTGCGTAATATTGCAATGCCACAGGTTTTGATTGATGTACTCTATGAGTGGAAAGAGTATTGCCAGCAGAATGACATCAAAACCGAGCAAGACGCTTATGTATTCCCAAACACATCAAGAGGCAAGAAGAATGAGTTGCGTACCTATTCCAGCTTACGAAGCCTCTTTCAACGGTTCGTCAATAAGCACGGGTTAGAGGATGAAGGCCTAACCCTGTATATGTTCCGTCACACTTTTGCCACAATGCTACTTGAGGAAAAGGTTAACCCAAAAATTGTTTCAGAGATGATGGGTCATGCGAACATCAAAACAACCTTGGACATTTACAGCACCGTTTTCAAAGCGGTATATGTCGAAGCGGCCGACACACTGAATAACGCATTTGGGAAAATAAGCAATATGTATGATTGAAACCAACAACACATCTGAAATATGCGGTCAAAAGTTTGACATCAATTTTGACATCAAACGCAATAATTTTAGGCGGTTTTAAAAGGGAAAACTCATAAATATTTACCAGTAAGAAATATCTCTGGATAACAAAAAACCCTGTATCCACAGGGTTTTAAGGTAAGCGCGAAACCAGATTCGAACTGGCGACCCTCGCCTTGGCAAGGCGATGCTCTACCACTGAGCCATTCGCGCGTATGAAATTGTTGTACTAAATTTACATATAAACTAACTTACATATAAATTTATGATAAGGCACAAACCTCAAACCAAAGCGGGTGATGGGAATCGAACCCACGTATCAAGCTTGGAAGGCTTGTGTTCTACCATTGAACTACACCCGCATCGTAAATGTTTCATATATGAAACGATGATTGAAACCATGAATGAAACTACGATGCACGTATCAATTCGAGTAAAACCTTAGTGCCCAGGGCCAGAATTGAACTGGCGACACACGGATTTTCAGTCCGTTGCTCTACCAACTGAGCTACCTGGGCGAAGGCATCTCGAACAAAACAAACTGCCAACTCTTGTATTTTAGTAGGATGTAGCGACATTGTCAAGTCTGATTTTGTTGCTGGTCAAATGTTTATTAACCTCGTGACCAAATGAGTATATCGTAATAGGAAAACATGTCAAGTCTTTTCACTTTTTGGGAGTGTCCATATAGCGTCCATTGTGATATACTCCTCAAATGGAAACGATAAAAGCTCCCCCGATTCGCCAATGCCCAAAGTGCGGCGAGACAGAAAGACAA